>Ga0209636_10007001_pt1 | contig 11510 bp, 9 predicted proteins | sample DeeMarSWOR152_54_FD_187464 | JGI IMG/M metagenome (GOLD analysis project Ga0209636, IMG submission 187464) | Marine sediment microbial communities from White Oak River estuary, North Carolina - WOR-1-52-54 (SPAdes) (version 2) | ecosystem: Environmental > Aquatic > Marine > Intertidal zone >... | reverse complement strand
TAAGAAAATCCTCGATACTATGCTTGGCTTTGCCGGCGGAGTTATGATTGCTGCGAGTTACTGGTCACTATTAGCTCCAGCTATTGAAATGTCTGAAGGTCAAAATGTTCCAGTATGGTTTCCACCAATGGTAGGTTTCCTACTGGGTGGTATTTTTTTATGGGGGATTGACAAAATACTTCCTCACCTCCACCTCGGTTTTCCGATAGAAGAAGCTGAAGGAATTAAAACATCTTTGCGTCGTAGTACTTTACTTATACTTGCTGTAACCCTTCATAATATTCCGGAAGGTCTTGCTGTGGGAGTGGCTTTTGGCGCTGTTGTTGCTGGCTTCCCTTCTGCTACCTTACTAGTGGCTATAGCCCTGGCATTTGGAATAGGGATTCAAAATTTTCCAGAAGGCCTGGTAATCTCCATACCTCTTCGAGGCGAAGGAATGTCACGGTTTAAAAGTTTCTGGTATGGGCAATTATCCGGAATAGTTGAACCTATTGCCAGTGTTATTGGAGCAGTTGCTGTTATTATATCAAGGCCTATCTTACCCTATGCTCTGTCTTTTGCGGCAGGGGCAATGATTTTTGTAGTAGTTGAGGAGTTAATTCCTGAATCTCAACGCGGTAAAAATACGGATTTAGCCACCTTAGGTGCAATGATAGGTTTTACGGTAATGATGGTACTTGATGTGGCATTTAGCTCGTAATTGGTAAGGAGAGCAAATAAGAATAGGAAGACTGATTATTTACTTAATCATTAGCAAACTAAAGATAAATAAAAGGATAATTATTTTGTTATATACTATTGCGAAATGTATTTTTTTAATTATTTTTAAATTAGTCTTTCAACTTAAGATAACTGGTATTGAGAATATACCAAAAAGTGGTCCTTTCATTATTGTAGCAAATCATTCGAGTTTATTAGACCCGATTATTCTTGGAATGTCTATTAGACCCAAAATAATCTTTGTGGCTGCTGCTTATCTTTTTGAAATACATTGGCTCGGTTATTTACTTCGGAAGGCTAATTCTATTCCCGTTCAAGGGGAAAATGACATTTCATCTCTCAAACGGGCTTTAAAGATCTTGCGGGCAGGTGGAGTTCTGGGAATTTTCCCTGAAGGAGGGATCGATCGTCAAAAAGATAATCTACCCGTCAAAGCCGGAGCAGCCTTTTTAGCTACTAAGATTGGTGTTCCCATTTTGCCCATAAAGATTAAAGGAGCAAATATAGTTTTACCGAGAGGAGCAAAATTTATTAGAAGCTTAAATAAAATTGAAGTGAAGATTAAGAAACCAATTGCTTGTTCAAAACAGAACAATAAAGATAAAGAAATTATTAAAAATATAGTAGAGTCTTATATAAGAGAGATTTATTTAAGAGATATATTAAAATGGAGTTGAAAATATATCTTAAGTGTATTAACTGTAGGCATACAATCATTAACCTCAAAAATCAAAATTTTTCACATATTTTTCAAAAGAAAAAGGATTTTTTTTACTTTTAGCGAATTCTTATATTAAGGGAGGGAAAATTATGTCTAAACATTCTCAACATATAGGAATAGTTGCCTGTAGCGCAGAAGGTGCAGCCCTTTGTTATCGTACAATCTGTATGGAAGGAACAAGTTTATTAGGAAGACACGCTCATCCTGAGGTTACTATGCATACCTTTCCCCTTAGTGAATATATACGATATATCGAAAAGGATGATTGGGAAGGAGTTGCAGATTTAATGTTATCGTCGGTATCTAAACTGGCAAAAGTGGGAGCAGATTTTGCCATATGCCCAGATAACACTATACATCAAGCATTCGATTTAGTGATCAAAGAATCACCAATTCCCTGGCTTCATATTACTCAGGAAGTTACAATTGAAGCAAAACGAAAAAATTATAAATGTCTGGGAATTTTAGGTACAAAATTTTTAATGGAAGGCCCAGTTTATCCTGAAAAATTTGTTTCTGCTGGCATTAAATATATGATACCTGAAGTAAAAGATAGAGAGAGAATTAATAAAATAATTTTTGATGAATTAGTTAATGCTTGTTTTACTTCAGAAGCGCTTATATATTTTAATAGGGTCATCGATGGATTAAAAAATAAAGGATGTGATGCGGTTGTCCTTGGCTGTACCGAAATACCGCTGTTGGTAACTCAGGAAGATTCCTCCTTACCTATACTTGATTCTACCAGGCTTTTGGCAAGAGCTGCGTTGAAAAAAGCAGTTAGTGCAGGATCTTATTAAAGTGAAATAACATTGAGTACATGTATTTTCATTAAGGATAAAAAAGGAGTTTTAAATATGAATAGAATAATCTTTATTTCAGCTATATTAATCATATTATTTATAATTGCCAGTGTTCTTCTATTGATATGGTGGCCTACAAAAGCATCATTAGCAGAAATAACTAATTCATGGGTTGCCTTAATTATGGTTTACTTAGTTCTTATAATATTTTTATTCGAGAAACCGATTTATAAATTTTATAACGAGCTTCTTGATATTAAAAAACCACGACGACACGATGTACAACAGTTAAAACAGAAAGAGCTTCTCAAGTCGATTTCTGATTCTGACCTTAGTGAATTAGTTTCTTATCATGATCCTGATTGGGATAATATATTAAGAAGAGAAAATCAAGAAATAGCTTCTTCAGTTTTAGAAGATAAAGAAATAGTGAAATATATTCAAAAACTACAAAATGAAAGGATTAAATGGCACTTTCTTTATGCTAATAACTATCTTGTTCTTTATGCTAAGTATATTTTATTCTGGCTTTTCAAATTAAAATTGATTAAGCGAGAAGATTTTGATAAGGTGTGGCAATCAAAAATAACTGATTTTAAAGAAAGAGATGCAATTTTAAATGCCCTTCTTAGTATGGAATTTATTAGTGTAGAAGATGAAAATTTATTCATCACCGATTTAGGTTCAGCTTATGTAAATTATCTAAAAGAATTAGATAAACACTCTGGTTAATTAAACCCGACAAAAAAGGAGCAACTATTTTGATGAAGGTATCACTGGGAATAATAACCAAACATTTTAACACATTAGAGCCTATAGATGAGTTTTTAGATAATGCTTCAAAATATAATCGTAAAATATATAGTGTGATAATTGTATATTCTCATAGTTGTGATTATCGATTGATAGAAAGTTTGGAAGAAAAGGTAAAAGTTTTTCTGGTTAAAATAAATAATGCTCCACAGATAAAACAGCAATTGATAAAATTAGGTGTATCTCCAGAAAGCATAGACATTTTACTCAATTGTCATGACTTGAAAAAGTATGGGATAGTACCTTATGGTTTAAATAGAAATTATGTGGTGATACAAGCTTTATTGAGCGGTTTGGAAGGATTAGTTTTCATAGATACCGATGTCTATCCTAAAGTATTGGTAAAAGAAGATAAGGAAGTAAAGGAAAAAGAGATAGATTTTTTTGGGAGACATTTAGAATATCTAAAGAAAGAGGAGGTAATTATTACCACCAGTGATTATTCGGGCTATTACATAATTCCCCCGATGAAGTTTGAAGGCATGAAAGAGTTATTTATTGGCTTACAGAAGGAAAAGGCTTATGAATTTCTGATGGAATCCTCGAAACATAAATGTTTGGTTGTGGATAATTATAAAGAGAGAAGGGTTTTTGAGACTAATAAAATATTAGGTGGCAATGTGGCAATCAAACTAAATGCCTTTAAAGAACTACCTCCTTTTTTTTCTACAGTGTATAATATAAATGGTGAACAGGTTTTATCTCGAGGAGAAGATACCCTCTTAGGAATTAAATTAAAAAAGAGTAATAAAAAATGTATTGACATCGATACCAGAATATTTCATAATACTTTTGGTAATTATCCCGAGGTACCAGATGTAAGAAATCATAGTTTTATAAGAGGTAGATTTTATTATGGTTGTCTGGGTTGGTTAGGAAGGAATCCTTTTCTCAATTGGCTACAAGGAAAAGATATAAGGGAGATAAAGAAAAGACAAAAGGAGAATATATCAATCGGTTCTAAAGCCATAGCTTCTTATCTTAATGATGAGAGATTTCTAATCTTACCCGAGGCATTAGAAATATCCTATTACAATTTAGAGAATGTAATTGAGGAATACAAAAAAACATTAAAAAGCTGGAATGAGTTTATAAGTAAAATAAAAGAAATAGGGAGATAAAAATGAGAATATTACTGGTAAACCATTTCCCCCTGGAAGGTTCAGGTAGTGGTATTTATACTAAAAATTTAGCTAAAGAACTTTCCAGAAAAGGGCATAAAGTAAAAGTTATATTTCCTGAGCACCAGAACATAACTGATAAAGATTTTGAGACTAGAGCAATAATATTTAAAGGCGAAAATAATATAGATTATGAAGTGAATTTTAATTTTCCCTGTTTTACCAGTCATCCCAGGAGTAACAATACTTTTTATAAATTAAATAGTGAGCAGATAAGGGAATATATTAAAATTATGGTTGATACTACCCAAGAAGAAGCCAATGAGTTTAAACCAGATATTATCCATGCTCAACATCTTTGGATTACCCCATATGCGGCATTAAAGACCGGTCTTCCTTATGTGATTACTGTCCACGGGACTGATCTAAAAGGTTTTAGAAAAGATAGGAGATATCATCCTTATGCCCTAAAAGGGGCTCAGAATGCGAAAAAGATTATTACTATATCTAAGCAGGTAGACCAGGATACTAAAGAGCTTTACAATATAGAGGATGAACGAAGAAGAATTATCCAAAATGGATATGATGAAGAACTATTCCGACCGAAAGATATTACTCGTGAGGAAGTTTTAAAAAGATTTAATATTAGTGAGATACCAGATTACTTAGTATTTTTTGCCGGTAAATTAGCTCACTTTAAAGGGGTTGACATATTATTAAAAGCGGCTAAAATATATGCAAATCAATTAAATGGCAGAGTAATGACTTTAATCGCCGGGAATGGGATATTATACGATGAACTTGTAGGACTTAAAAATTCATTAGGATTGAAAAACACCTTTTTTCTGGGACATATAAATCAAGCGCAATTGGTTGATCTGTATAATATTGCTGATGTAAGTACTATTCCTTCGCGAAGTGAACCTTTTGGACTGGTAGCCATAGAGGCATTGGGCTGTGGGACTCCAGTAGTAGGTACTAACCAGGGTGGTTTACCTGATTTCGTTAAAGAAGATGTAGGAACCTTAGTAGAGGTAGAAGATGATATTGCTTTGGCAGAGGCGATAATTAATGAGCTTACCCGAAAAGATAAGAAAGAAAGAAGAATAAGGGCCTATGAATATGCCCTAAATAATTTTTCCTGGAAAAGCAGGATAGAAGAAGTAGAAGAAGTGTATAATGAAGCGATACTAGCTTGAAGATTAATTCACTGTCACTTGCTATGATAGTTTATTATGATATTATAAAAAAATACTGTTGGATTTTGTGTAAAGGAGGCAGGCAAATATAATGCGGATTGCAGTTGTAATACCGACCTATTGGGGAAGAAAGAAAAAGATTGGTTTTGTAGAGGGAGATTCTGTTTATGATCATCCTACCCCTTTGGATGCCGAGGGAACTTTAGGTAGAACTTTGGAAAGTATGAAAAAATTAAAGAATAAAAGTTTTAAATTAATTATTCTGGTCTGTCCTACTACAGAAGAGATAGAAAAAGAAGCGGAAGAAAAAGCAGTACAAGTTATTAAAGAAGTGAATTTAGATGTAGAAACTTATTTATTTACCCTAGAAACACTAAAAAAGATCAAAGAACTAATTAGTAATTCTGATTTAGAAGAGGGTGTTTTATCTCTATTGAGTTTAGGAGGATATGCCAATGTGAGGAATATGTGTCTACTTGCTGCGCATATAGTTACTTCAGATATTGCTGTTTTAATTGATGATGATGAAATCGTGGAAAATCCAGATTATATAGATATTGCTCAGGAATTTATTGGGAAGAGGGTATATGGTGAGACTATTTATGCAGTCGCTGGTTATTACCTAAATAAATATGGTAAATATTATGATGATGTAAGTATGGAACCCTGGATGACTTATTGGAATAGATTCGGTAGTAAATCCAAGGCCTTTGATAAGATAATCGGATGTAGTCCAAGGCTTAAACATACCCCTTTCGCCTTTGGGGGAGCTATGGTATTACATAAGAATTTATACCAGATAGTCCCCTTTGATCCTAATATCTGTAGAGGTGAAGATATTGATTACCTTATTGATGCTAAGATGTTCGGCTTTGATTTTTTCTTGGATAATAAGCTGAGCATTATACATTTACCTCCTAAAAAGAGTCATCCTATTTGGAAGGGGATTAGAGAAGATATTTTTAGATTTGTCTACGAAAAAACCAAGATTGATTCTCAATATGAAGTAAGCAATATGCGTTTAGTTACTGCTAAGGATTTTTTCCCTTATCCTGGAGAATTTTTAACTGATGACCTGGAAGACAAAATTTTTAAAACTAATTTGTTAATCGCACTGGAATATTTAGCCAGTGGAGATGTGGAAGCTTGTAAAGAATCGATAAAGAATATCTATCTCAGTAATTATGAAGCTATTCCCAAAAAAGATCCTTTCACTACCTATAGAAAAATACAGAGAGATTGGGAAAAATTAATAAACTTCACCATTAAAAATGTCAAAGAAATAAGAAGAATAATGGAAGAGAAGAACTTGTTTAAAGTCGAAATAGCCCTGGATGAAGAACATTATGCAAAGATTACCATAGATGAAAAAAAAGAAATTTTAAAGAACATGCAAGAATTTAAAAATTTTAGCGAGGTAGAATTAGATAAAATTGTTCAAATATCCTCCATTAAGGCCTATAAAAAAGATGAAATGATCTTTAAAGAAGGAGAGAAAGACTCCTCTTTTTATATAGTAATGAAAGGATGTGTACGTATCGTTAAATATGATGAGAGAAATGAAGAGATTATTCTAGCTGATATATGTAGTGGAGGATTTTTGGGAGAAACAGCAATTGTTAATGAAGAACATCGGGTGAACGCCATTGCCGATGAGTTTGTTGAATTGCTTTTTTTAGATCAGAAAAGCCTTGAGCTTTTAATCAAAGAAGAACCTAAACTGGGAAACAAATTATTATTTATGTTTTTAGAAAAATTATATATGAAGTTAGACAAAACTAACAAGATACTACAGGCAAATTATATCTTAGGTAGTTCATCTCTTTCTGATATGGATTAATTATTTACAATGTAATTGCGAGCCCTGATTTATCAGGGCGTGGCAATCTCTACTTCCAATGTAGGATAGGCATCTATTCCTTTTCTGTCATTGCGAGTAGCTTTAGCGACGAAGCAATCTCTTCTTTCAACGTAGGACAGGCGTCTCGCCTGTCTATTTTGTTCAAATTTCAAGAACCCACCTCAGATATTTATAAAAAGGAAATAAAAAATGTTTAAACCGAATTTCAAATATACCAATAAAATAGTTAAATTACTTACCAAAATCTCTGCCTCAAGAGAAACAATTCTCAATTCACCTTTAATCCCAAAATGGAATGTCGCTTTAAGAAAGGAAGCCATAATCCATAGTGCCCATTCATCTACCAGTATTGAAGGGAATAGATTATCCCTGGAACAAGTAAGCAAATTAGCCCAGGGAAGAGAAATAACGGCAACTCGAAGAGATAAGCAAGAAGTTTTAAATTATTTAGATGTGCTAAAAAATATTAAAAACCTGATCAAAGATAATTTTATAACCGAAAAAGATATTTTAAATATCCATCGTATGGTAACTAAAAATACTTTAGACAACTCTGATGATTGCGGAGTATATCGTAATCGCTATGTAGTAGTGGGAAATAGATTTACCGGAGAGGTTTTTTTTAGACCTCCTCAAGATCAGGAAGTGCCGGCATTAGTAAAAGATTTGGTTGAATGGATAAACTCAAAAGAATCGAAAGAACTTGTTCCGATTATTGAAGCAGGAATCGTCCATTACGAATTGGTTAGAATCCATCCTTTTGTTGATGGTAATGGTAGAACCGCAAGGGTCCTTGCTGCTTTAATTCTCTATTTACGCGGTTTTGATACCAATCAATTCTTTTGCCTTGATGATTATTATGATTATGATAGATCAGCGTACTATAAAGCATTACAAAGTGTTAAACCAGGTACATTAGATTTAACCGACTGGTTAGAATATTTTATCGAAGGAGTAAATATAAGTACTGAAGCAGTCAAAGAAAGAATTGTAAGACTCAGCAGTAAAAGACTCAGGAAAGCAAAAGGCGAACAGATTGCCTTAACTGAAAGACAGATGAGGATTATAGAATTTATAAATCAAAATGGCAAGATAACCAATAAAGATGTAAGAGAGATGTTCAAGCTTTCTGATGAGGGGGCATTAAAAGAAATTAAAAAACTGATAAATTTAGAGATTATTAAAAGCGAAGGAAAAGGAAGGGCTTTACATTATATTCTCAAATAAGGTTGGCGAATAAGTTGGCGATATGGTTGGCGATAAATAGTGACAGGTAATGGCTCTTCAGCACGTTTTTTTAAAAATAGATTAGCTTTTGATGGAGTAAGAATAGTTGATAATTAAATTATTTTAATAAAATTAATAAAAACAAATAATAAAAAAGGTGAAAAATTTGAACACAAAACCAATTATCTATCAAAAACAAACAAAAAGCACATATTTATATTTTATTAAATAAAATTTTGCATTAATAAAAAATTTGTTAGAGGAAGAGAAAAAACGTCCACCATATAACTCTGATGAAAAATCAGGAGAACATAAAATATTTTATCAGTGTAGGGCAAAATTTATTCAGGCAATGACTCTTATTGGAATAAATGCAGAACATATCTTAAAAATAATATTACTCAAAAATGGTTTTATAATTAATGAATGCGTTTTTAAATAAAAAAACAATTGATTTTTTATTAAATCATGTTATTCTTCCTTAAATTATAATAATATAAAGTAAAAATAAGTAAAATTAATACATATAATGTAAGCAAAAAATAAAAGTTTTAGATTAAAGGAAATAAAAAATTCTTGAAGAGCTTTTTGAAATTAATAATTAATAAGGAATAATAAAAATGGGAGAAATAAAGAAAAGTACTTATAAAGAATTGCTTAAAGATATGAAGAAAGTGCAAAAATGGTTAAATTCAATTGGTATAAAAACAGAGGATACAAGATTTGAAGGAGCCAAAAATAATTGTATGATCATTATGAATTATTATGAAAATAATAATATAGACAGCATTAATAAAGAAATGAAATATGAAGAAGTTAATGAAACTTTTTCTACATGCATAGATTATATTTCTATATATCGGAATTTAAGTAAATTTGACAAAAATCATTTACCAAAAAGTAAAATTAAAGAATCATTAGGAGGACCATTTCTGAAAAAGGATGAAGTTGGTAATAAGGGAGATAATTATGCAAGAAATATATTATTTGAACTTGAAATGGCAAGTTTATTATTAGTAAGTAAAATAAAAGTAGAAGGATTTGACGATGTAAAATTCGGGTTTAATTCTTATAAATTTTACATTGAATGCAAAAGACCTTTATCTGATAGTAGCTTTAAGAATAATATGGATAAAGCATATAATCAATTGAAAAATAAATTACAAGATGAAAAGGATAGGGGGATTATTGCAATTTCTTTAGATAATGTTATTGGGAAAGAAGAAAATATTATAAGCAAAATATTAATTGCGGAAAATAAATTTGCTTTACTTAAACGGGAAGCAGATTTGGTAGATAATTTTGTCAGAGAACACCGAAATATATGGCATAATTTTAATTATCCAAAAATTGTTGGAATTTTCTTTAGATTTAATTTTATGAGTTTTTTAAAAGAGGAAAATACTTTCACAGAGAGGCATGGGATACATGTTCAAGGATTATATAGAACTTCTAATGATGAATTTATATTACAAAAATTAGTCAAACAATTGGATAAATATAGTTAGATAAAATGAAGATATAAAAGAATAATGGGATTGGATCTTACATTTGACATAAAATTATGTAAGTAGAACGATATTCAAAAAAGAAAACAGACTCTATTTATTCTACAGATCATATTTTGGTTAAAGGAAAAGACTTAATAAGAGCTGAAAAAAAGCTTAAAGATCTTGGATATATTGTCAAAGAGAAATAATACCTAATATATAAGAGTACGGGCTTTACTTTTTATTTAGTATTAAATGAGGAAAGATAAAAAGAAAACTGTCTCCATTTTATCATACAAGTTATTTTTATATTCATAACTGGTGATAGCCATTTATTTAATATATTATATTTCATCTGTCTGACCCATATTATGTTTGATCCATTTTAGTTCTTCTTCTAGGAATAATCTCTTCTTTTCCTCTTTTTCTTTCGTTCCGGGAAGTATTCCCCCATGGTTTGTTATTATGTTTTCTGATTTTATTTTTTCTATTTCCGTTATTTCTTTTTCCTCATGCTTTTCTTCTTCGTATGATTCAGGATTAAGATAATTGGCTTGCAGGGCGGTAATTAACCAGCCAGCGGGATTAATTACATTTCTCTTTATCTGGAGTAGTTCTAATTTCTCTTCAATATTCTCTAAGGAATAATTTAAGATTATTTTATCAATCGATTTTTTATCCAGATTTAATTTTTCCAATTCTTCTTTTATCCTTTCTGTCTTTAGAGATTTTTTATTATCATTAATTACTTTATTGGTATTATTTTGATTAGAGCAAGGAGATTCTTCTGTTATTCCGGAGACGATTTCTTCTTTTTCTTCCGGTAGTTTTTCTGCAGGAGGATAAAGAATATTTTCTTTGTCTAATAAGACTATCTGATAAAGATTGTGGTCATATCCTCCAGAGGAAGATCTTTGTTTTACTACTTTTTTGATTAAACCACATTCTATTAGAGTTTTTCGATATCTAAGTAAAATTTTAGTGGTAGTACCCATCCTCTTATTTAGAGTTTTAATAGAAGGCCAGGCAGTATCTTTTCCTTTATGGCAGTAACTAAGTAATTGAATATAGAGCATAGCTGGGCCAAGACCGATGTTATTTACCCAGTGGGCTAAGAAGTAATCCTGGGTAGTAGTATAAGAATGATAGGTTATAGAATTATGATGGTTGGTTATATTTTTTTCTGTCATAAAAGATTCTCCTTTTTTTATCCCCCTCACCACAGCCCTCTCCCTCCAGGGGAGAGGGAGTGATGAGAGAAAAATATTTACTCCTCTACTTAATAAACATGAAAAAGAGGGCAAAAAAACAACCCTCCGATGAAAAAAAATTAAAAATTTTTTTCTTCTCTACTTATATAGATGCAAAAAAAGGGCAAAAAAGCAGCACCCTGATGAAAAAAATATTTTCTCTTCTACTTATAAAAAGCAAAAAAGTGGTGAAAATACAAAAGATTGGAGAAAATAATTTAAAAAAATTTAAAAGCAGCAACAGCAGGCAAAAATTACACCTAAACATTGTTGTTGTTATATTGTTGTTGTTCTTATTTGTTGTT
>Ga0209636_10007000_pt1 | contig 11511 bp, 11 predicted proteins | sample DeeMarSWOR152_54_FD_187464 | JGI IMG/M metagenome (GOLD analysis project Ga0209636, IMG submission 187464) | Marine sediment microbial communities from White Oak River estuary, North Carolina - WOR-1-52-54 (SPAdes) (version 2) | ecosystem: Environmental > Aquatic > Marine > Intertidal zone >... | reverse complement strand
CGGATCATCTCTTCTCGAGGCCGCAGGTATTGCCATTCGTTGAGAACGGGAGCCCCGTTGGCAAAGTCCATGTATTTTTTTAAAGCATCCATCACAATTTTTGGAGATGGATGGACTCCTCCATTATTGAGGTTGACAATGCTTCGATCCGTGTTGAATGCCTGCTGGATGTGAAACCAAAAATCCTCATCCCTAGCTACTTCGGCGGCAGAGAGATGTTTGATCTCGGTGACTTTTTCTTGAATTTTTGCCAGAATTTCTTTGCTTGAAAGCCCGAAAAGGCTGAGGCTTGTTAAACCTAGGCCAAGGCCTTTCAAAAAATCTCTTCGGGTGGTTTCCATGAGTGGCCTCCTTCTGAAGAACTCATCTTTTCCTTCCATATATATTATTTGAAACAACAGTGTCAAACATGCTGTGGAAAAACAAGGGAGGCTCTTAAAAGATGAATGACTGAGATTCGAACGGCAAAGCTGAAAAAGTCAAAAAGAGAAAGGCAATCTTTTTCTTTGTGGAACACGGCCGTAGAAGAAATCATCACTCCATACAGATAATGTTTGTGCACTTGAAGACGTGGAAGCAACCTTCCTGATAAAATTGTGAAAAATATTGTCGGGTTTGCTATAAGGACAGACGTAGATACACATGGCACAGTCTGTCCCTGCCTTCCGCCAATATCTATAACACTCTTCGCGGTTCAAAACCCAACGGATTACACCATTTTCTTCTACTTTTTTCCCATAAGATATGGCTTGAGCCGGACAGTTTCTGGCGCATTTCTGGCATTTGTCACAAAAATCCTGGATGCCTAACACTTTAGGATTGTCTGGTATCAGCGGAAGGTCAGTGGTTATGAGGCCCAACCTCGCTCGGGGACCATATCTGCTTGTTATCAATATTCCTAACCTACCCAGCTCACCCAATCCAGCCTCCCACCCCAAGGGTGGAAGCATGGCCTGATAATTACTCCCAGCGATGTGAGCTCTTGCTGAAAAGCCCAAGCGTCCTATGAAATGGGCTGCAATGATCGAAATCTTGGCAGCCTCTACATATTTCTTAGCCGTCTCAACAATCACAGGAGCCTTAGGCGCTGCAGAGACCATGGCCAGATCCATCTCCACAGCAAACACGATGGCATATTTATGATCCAACTCGATCTCATGTCCGTAGGGCTCTGGACCCCGTCCCACATGGGAGTAGACGCAGGCCTGGTTTAAGGTACAAATGCCACAGAGATTTGAACCCAGATAGCCCATAACACTTTTAATGATCTGGGTGTTTTTCTCTTTTGAAAGAGATTCCTTTTTGGGTACCTTCTTTCCTATAACCTCTGTGAGCAAATGTTCAAGAAAATCAAACTCCGCAGCCGCCAACGAGAACAGGACTGGATCCTTTTTGAGATGGGAAGAAGTGAGAACATCAGGCAGATTTCTGATTTCTCTATCGATGGATTCAAACTCAGGATGCCTCCTGTAATAGTCTTGGAATATCTGACTTCCTTCTTCGTAATCGAATCGCGCGAAGATTACATCCCTTTCATCAATTTTCTTCATCGTCCCGACAATTTCGATGGCCTTTTTTGGAGCCGGAGACAACAGAAACCAGAGAATTAAAATCAACATTAGAGAAGCTGTGATGCTGAACATCCATATTTTTTGCGAAAAGGGCAGCAGAAGAAAAATGCCATTCAAAGCCATGAACATCAAGAGCAAGAGAAAACTCCTTCCGAAAGCCCTCTTCTCTTTTTCGAAAAAACTTGTGATTGCAAACCATGCAAGGAATAAAATCAGAAGTGTAAAAGCCACCTCTCCTGCTACAATCAAGATGGTCATGGATTTAAACTAATAAACTCTTATAGCGAAGTCAACGGACTTTGGTATAATACCCAGCGAATCATGGAAAAAGTTAAAGTTTCTGTTCGAAGGATTCAAGATTATAAGAGCGAACAGATTCATCAAGCGTTGGTTGACAGTTTCGCTCTTCTTGGAGGCCTGGAGAGCATCATCAAACCAGGATCAAAGATCTTCGTCAAGATCAATCACCTCTCCCCTCCTTCGGCACCCGAGGAGGCCATCGTCACTCATCCCGCCTTCACTAAAGAAGTCCTTCTTTTGTTAAAGGACATCGGCTACACGATCACCGTGGGAGATGACATCCAATCAAAACAGAGAGACGGATTTCTGGTTTCGGGCTACCGTGAGGTCTGTACCGAGCTCGAAATTCCTCTCGTGAATCTCAAGGAAACAGGCTTCCGCAGATTCGACCTCGAGGGAGAAATGCTGAAAAAAACTTATATTTCCCCTCTCCTGCTCGACTCTGACTTTATCATCAACCTTCCCAAATTAAAGACGCATTCTTTTACGATCTTCACCGGCGCTGTAAAAAACATGTACGGGATCATCCCGCACGGGCTTCGATGCAGCTACCATCGTCAATTCTTTAAAAATGAGCTTTTTAGCCAGATGCTCGTCGATATCTATTCCTGTGCGCCTCCTCATCTGAACATCATGGACGCCATAGTCGCCATGGAAGGAGAAGGACCATCGGCAGGAAATCCCAAGAATGTGGGTCTTATTTTTGCCAGTCCAGATGCAGTGGCCTTAGATGCTGTGGCATCAAAAAGCATAGGTTTAGATCCCTTGGATATTCTCACAACAAAGTTTGCGGATGAAAGGAAACTCGGAACGGGCCAATTGGAAAAAATTGAGATTCTAGGAGAAGGGATTCAAGACATTCAGGTCAAAGATTTTAAACAATCAGCCATTGCCATTGGATTGATCCGGAAAAAAATCCCGGCTTTCATGCATGCCTTCATACAAGATCAACTGGTATTGATACCCGAAGTCCACAAAAAGAGATGTACGGCCTGTTGGGAATGTGTCGATATCTGCCCTGTGGGAGCTGCCAAGCGACAGGAAAGCGCAGCTAAAATAGACAAATCACTCTGTATCCATTGCATGTGCTGTCACGAGGTATGTCGATTTCGTGCTGTAAGGTTGAAGCAGAGAATCTTTGGAAGGCTTGTCAGAGGATTGACCTCACTTTATAAAAAAGTTATGTCCTGCTTTTCTTGATATCGATTTAAAAAAATCAAAAGTATCCCTTATTTGAAGAAGTATTTCATCCCAATCTGAAAAATGAAAGCGTTCAATCTGACCGAAAAATTCTTTGAGCTCATCCCAAAATTCAGATCGGAAATCGTCGTTGTTCCCGTAGTCTTTCTATGGAAATAGAATCCCTCAGCAGTCATGCCTAAAGATTCTGAAATTCTAATAACTGTTCCTGCTCCGGCATGCAAACATAATCCATTTTCGACTGTCTGGCTGATGGTTATTTCAGGGATTGTGATGATGTTTTCCATTTTGAAGTGGGCAAAAACATAGCCGGTCCCGATAAAAATAAAGGGATTTATCGCTTTATCAGGCAACAAGTAATATCGGAGTGAGCCGAGGACTGGTATTAAGGTCATTTTCCCCTTATAAAATTTATTGGGTTTTTCGTCTACAGAGCTTTTCCAAAAACCAAGATCAAGGGAAAAGGACACGTTACCCTTTATAGGAAGGGCAATCCCCAATCCTCCTGTTAAGCTGGAATGAATATAATTTTCGGACGGGGATACAAAGCCTAGCTTGGCTTGGAAGCTCAAGTTCCGCATCTCTCCGTACACGTGGATGAACACGCTCAAAAAAATTAAGATGAAAAAGGCAAGTGGAAGGACGCGTTTTGATCTCATATTTTTATCATTGCTGAATGAGGGAGCCCTGTCAAATCTTCCGCATTAAAAATTTTATTTTATGTTTGCTTAGAGCTGTGATAAATTAATTTACCAAGACGAATCCAGGATTATGTGCAAAACATCTATCAACGTATGAAGGAGAGGTTATGGAATTCATGCATTATTTCAAATCGCGTAAGGGGGAAATGGTCAACTTACTGAAAGAGGCTGTCCATCTAGAGTCGCCTACTTTGGATAAAAAAGCTGTAGACAAATGCTCTGATTTTATAATCAAAGAGTTTAGAAAAATCGGAACAAAAATTACCCGGTACCCGCAAAAGGAGATAGGAGATTTGCACACTATCCACTATCCTTCTTTAAAATCCAAAATAAAAAAAGAGACCATTCTCGTACTCGCTCATATCGATACTGTCTGGCCTGTGGGAAGAATTCAAAACATGCCTTTTTATCTTAGCGGCCAAAAAGTATTCGGTCCTGGTGTCTTGGATATGAAAGCAGGATTGATCATGGCCATATACGCCATAAAAACATTGCGAGAGTTGAATATCGAACCGCAAAAAAATATCCTCTTGTTCATCAATTCTGCAGAAGAAGTCGGCAATGAAGTATCCTACGAGATCATTCGAAAATTGGCTAGAAAATCTGAGTACGTGCTTTGTCTTGAACCCGCTCTCCCTGGCGGAGGCCTGAAAATACAGAGAAAAGGTCGTCTGGTCACACGACTTAACGTCTTGGGTAAGGCAGCCCATGCCGGAACCCCTGATAAAGGAACAAATGCCATAGAGGAACTCATGGATCAACTTAGGTCTCTGACAAAACTGAGAAGGACAAAGGGAACCACTCTGAACTTTGGATTGATTAGCGGTGGAGAAAAAGCGAATATCGTAGCAGAGAAAGCTTCTGCAACACTGGATATGAGGTTTTGGACGAATGCGCACAGACAGAAGATCTTGGACGCCTTTAAACAATTGAAGCCAGTGCGCCCAGGGGCAAAAATACGCTACACCAACGAGAGCTCGACTCCTCCTATGGAAAAAACAGAGGCATCCATGAACCTCCTTTCCCAGATCAGGGAAATCGCAGAGACTTCATTGAACATGTCCCTTGAAGCAGGGAGAACTGGCGGAGGATCTGACGCCTCTATCGCTTCAAGCCTTGGAATCCCCACGATTGATGGATTGGGACCGGATGGAGAGGGAATACACGCCGAAAACGAACACTTGCTTCTTCCTTCTCTAGTGGAGAGAACAGCTCTCCTTACTGAACTCCTGCGTCAGCTCTGATTGACGGATTCAAGATTTTTTGTTACTTTTATGTGTTTCAATACTATCAGACACGATGGCGAGGGATGTCTCGTGTTTGAAGGAGGTCTCATATGATAAAAAAATACTACCTTCTTTCTCCCGGACCTACACCTATCCCTGATAAGGTTTTATCTGCCGCTGCAGAGCCCATCATTCATCACCGAACTCCTGAGTTTTCAGACATTTTCATGGCAACCACTGAGGGTCTCAAATATGTCTATCAGACTGCACAGGACGTCTTCATCCTGACTTCCTCAGGCACAGGTGCCATGGAAGCTTCCGTGGTCAACACTCTCAATCCTGGAGACAAAGTTATCACCATGAATGGAGGGAAATTCGGAGAGAGATGGGGAAAAATTTGCCGCGCATATGGGGCAGAGGTCAAGGAGATTGTCCTTGAATGGGGCGAACCTTTCACCAAAGAACAACTGGCTTCAGAACTTCAAGCTCAGCCCGATACAAAGGCTGTCTTCTCCACCCTTTCGGAAACATCCTCTGGAACCGTGTACGACATCCAAGGGTATGGCGAAGTTATGGCTGATACAAATGCTATCTTGGTTGTTGATGGAATTTCAGGGCTTGGTGCTACTCCCTGTCCTATGGATGAGTGGAAAATCGATGTCCTGGTCGCAGGATCACAAAAGTCATTCATGATCCCCCCTGGACTAGCCTACATTGCCTTCAGTCCAAAAGCCTGGGATTTCGTCGAGAAAGCCACCCTGCCCAAGTTTTACTTTGACGCCAAACCAGCAAAGAAGAACATCGGAAAACGCACGACCCCTTGGACCCCTGCTGTCTCTTTGATCATTCAACAGAAAAAGGCGTTAGAGATCATCCAATCCATGGGGCTGGAAAAACTTTTCGAACATCATCGTATTCTCGGAGATGCCACCCGTGCTGCCATTCAGGCTATCGGTCTCGAGCTTTTGTCCAAAAAACCCGGAAATATCTTGACAGCAGTCAAAATCCCGGCAGGGGTGGATGGCGTCCAGTTCGTCAAGCTCATGCAGGGTAAGTACGGCGCTTACATCGCTGGAGCTCAGGATCCACACAAAGGGGAATTCTTCAGGATTGCCCATTTGGGTTACATGGGTGGATTTGATGTCATCACCGCTCTGAGTGCCATGGAGATGACGTTTGCAGAGCTTGGGTATGACTTTGAAAGCGGAAAAGCCATAAAGGCCGCTGAGGATGTTTTAAAGGAGAATTGGGAATGAAAAAAGTATTGGTCGCCGATCCTATGAATCCAGGAGCGTTTGACGCGCTCAAATCTCTACCTAACCTGGAAATTACACTGAAGACGGGCATGGATGAGGCAGAGCTCGTAAAAACCATACCGGAATTCCATGTGGTTGTTGTTCGTAGTGCAACAAAAATCACTAAAAATGTGATCGATACAGCCTCTAATCTCGAACTCATTGTCCGTGCCGGAATCGGCTTAGACAATATCGATGTTGCGGCAGCTAAAGAGAAAGGAATCCAGGTTGCCAACACACCAGCGGCTACAACAATCTCTGTAGCAGAACACACATTCGGCCTGATGCTGGCGGCTGTGCGCAACCACGGCAAGGCAAATCTTTCGATGAAAGCTCACAAATGGGAGAAAAAAACTTTCTCGGGAACAGAGCTGTACGAAAAAACGCTTGGAATTATCGGAAGCGGACGGATTGGACTCGATGTTTCCAGACGTGCTCTGGCTTTTGGAATGCAAGTCCTGGTTTTTGATGTCATCGATGTCCAATCAGATTTAGATATCAAACAGGTCAGTTTGGACGATCTCTTGGCTAAGTCAGATTTAATTTCTTTGCATCTTCCGCTAACCGACCAGACAAGGCATATGATCAGCGATGAAGAATTTGCAAAGATGAAGGACGGAGTGATCTTGGTCAATGCTTCTCGGGGCGGTGTTGTGGATGAGAGAGCGCTTCTTGCTGCACTTGAATCAGGCAAGGTCAGAGCAGCGGCCATCGATGTTTTTGAAAAAGAGCCTCCAGACGATTTTGCATTGATCGATCATCCGAACGTGTTGGTAACTCCTCATATAGGAGCCGCAGCCAAGGAAGGTCAGAAAAGGGCTGGATTTGAAGTTGTTAAAATTATTGAGGAGAAACTGGCAGGATAATCTCTGAAAAATCGGCACCCATGAAGTCAATAAGACCATGATCTATTTAGATAACAACGCCACAACTCCCTTAGATCCTCAAGTTGCCGAAAAGATGTCAGCGTTCCTCAAGGAACACTTCGGCAATCCCTCCTCCTTATACCCTATTGGACGTGTGGTTAAAGACATCATCACCAAGACCCGAGAGGCTATTGCCAAAGCATTGGACGCTAAGCGGACAGAGATCATATTCACTGGTTCAGGTACAGAAGCAGACAACTTCGCTATACGTGGAGTTTTCGACGCCATGCCAGAGAAAAACGAATTCATAACCTCGGCGGTCGAACATCCGGCAGTTATGGAAACAGCCCACTACCTCGAGAGAAAAGGCAAGAAAGCCACATTCGTTCCGGTTGATCAAAATGGAAGTATCGATCTCGATTTCTTAAAGGAGGCCATCACGCCTCAAACCGCTCTTATCTCTATCATGCATGCCAACAACGAGTTGGGAACCATCCAGCCCATCCAGGATGTGGTCAAGATTGCCAAGGAAAAGGGGGTGCTTGTGCACACAGACGCTGTCCAAAGTTTGGGGAAGATCGATGTCAACGTGAACAAGCTGGGTGTGGACCTCCTCTCGATTTCAGCTCATAAAATCTATGGTCCTAAGGGGATTGGCGCTCTCTATATTCGGAAAGGCACGAACATCATGCCACTGATTTACGGGGGACATCAAGAAAGGCTCATGCGAGCAGGTACAGAGAACACCATAGGCATCGTGGGCTTCGGAGAGGCCGTTAAAATCCTGATGGAAAGGGGTGATAAGGACAAGAAACGTATCGAGAAGTTAGCCGATCGCTTAAAGAGAGGCATCGAGGAAAGCATCCCAAAAGTAAAATTCAACGGACATGAAAAAGAAAGAATCAAGGGGACCCTGAATTTTTCCTTCTCTGGGTTGGAGGCCGAAGCCATCCTCTTGTCCTTAGCCACAAAAGAGATTTATGTCTCCACAGGTTCTGCTTGCAGTGAAGACTCTGAGGAAGTCTCGCATGTTCTGAGCGCTATAGGACTTCGACCTGAAATCGCTAGATCCTCGATCCGTATGTCACTTGGCCGATTCAACACAGAAGAGGATGTGGATATCGTTCTGCGTGAGCTTCCTGAGATTGTCAAAAAATTAAGGGAAATTTCTGCGCTTGATATAGATGAGGACTAAGCGTCTAAGAGAAAGACTTATCTTTCTGCCTCTTTTTTGAGCTGGGAAAGATAAGCGCGGCGTACATCCAGAAAGAAATTCTGGTAGTCCTCAGTCTTGTAATCTGGATAAGTCCAATCCAGGGTCCTGACTTCATCCTTCGCAAAGAGAAACTCTAGGTGAGCATAGATTCCGTTTTGTAGAGGGACGCGATGGGCAAAATTTTTTGCTGTGGCCATGATCAGTGAAGAGGGAGTTAGATATCCAGGATCCAGATTGACGATTCTGGAACCCGATCCAAGTTCTTCCTTTATTTCATCCTCCAGTTTGTTTGTCTCTATCTTTATCTTGCTTAATGTCTCCGGGGATAGGAGCCTTTCAAAGCTCAGAAATCTTCTCTTCAGGTCTTCTCCCATCTGTTTGGCATAATAGTCCGTAAAATCAAAAGTAAAAGTAACACTTTCAAGATCGAACTGTCCATAAAGATGGACAAGTTTCTCCTTCGCTCTTTTAAAAACACTCTCTTCGCCAGCAATTATCCCGCAAATGAGCTTTACCAGTAAAAAAGGCTTTGGCTCTGCCACGAAATCCATACTAACACAACGAACCCAAAATGTGAAAAGAACGGAAAATTCCAGAAGATAATCTGCTAGTTTATCACGATATGCACAGTACAGCCATCATGACATGTGATATGAAGGCCCCGCTGAGTGACTGTATCTCTTAAATCGTCAATTCTTGCCCGCTATCATAGCTAAACCAAAAAGCCCTGCTGTCAGACAGTAGCTGATGTAGGATGCCGTGGCTAAACCGAACCAGACAAAAGCCATAGTCGTCCATGAACAGATAACTCCGGTTATCCCGATGGTTTGAAAATGCTTCCTCAGATTCTTTTTGGATGTGTTGATCATCTTTGTCATGCCCGCCTCCTCACCGCCTAAACTAGCAAATATCATGCCAAACCATAATTTCTTTAAAATCTTATAGATAGACTATATAAGAATATCTTTTGAGTGAAAATATTTACAAATATTGGTTACAAAATGACAAAATATTGTTAGCCTGAATTATTCATGAACATGAGTATTTATGAATGATTCAGGGTAGTTTTTTGCGGATTACTTTCCAAGTTCCATAAAAATAGATTGGAGATTGGTCAATTCGAGATTCAAAAGTTCCTTCTATGTTATCTCCAATGAGAGTCCCTTCAAAGGTTGTTATGAGGCGACGTTGTATATCAGGATCCCAATAAGGTGTTAATTTCCCGCTTATGCCTCCTCCTTTAATTTTGACGAAACTTATGGACAACACTTCTGGGACAGGAATTGAAATTTCAGTCTCATCCATCAGGCCGGCAGGGCGATAAGGTTTGGTTGAGCCACGTGGAATCATGACCACATCTCCATATACTTCCATTTCTCCTGCTGTTAGTTTAAATCTGATGTTCCCACTCCTTCCTGAGTCCCTACTGTAATAACTTCCTACCCACTCACCTTCAAGCGAAGCCAAATCAACTTCTTTGCCAACCAATTCCACAGGATTCTGCGCGACTCCACAATTCCAATAGAACAGACTGAAGGCTGCTACAGTACCAAATATGCTCATTAATTTCAGAATATTTGCGGTGTATTTTATAAATCCTATGAGTTTTTTATTCATCTTAACAAACTTATACAACAGGAGATCTATGAGGTCAAATTTAAAATGGAAAAGAGATTAAGGTTTGATCCCTCTAAATCTTCGCATAAAGAGGAAAATCGGGTATCCCGAAGCAAAGATAATCGCTCCAAACAGGGCGGATCGCGTTTCGCTCCAAAGGACATTCATGGATACGAAAACAAGAAAGAGGATAAAAACAGCAGGCACAGCAGGATAAAGGGGAACGTGGTATCCTTTATATTCCAAGTTTTGTTGTTTGGCTCGTTTCCTTAGAACAAATATGGTTGATGCCACAAACGCAATACTCAGGGCGTCAACGAACATCACATAGTTCACGATATTTTCAAATGTCCCAAGAAAGACGATTGAAAGAAGAACTGTGGCCGTGAAAAAAACAAGGGTGAACTCCTGGGCTTGGGTTCTCTCATTGACCTTCATGAATATGGAGGGCAATGTCCTATCTTCAGCCATTGCATAATAAGCTCTTGGAAGTTGCAGGAATGTGGCATTGAGAAATCCCATGGCTGAGAAAAATATGACCAGTGATACAAACAGATAACCGAACCCACCAAAAATAACACGCGCCACCTCTGCTGCCACAAGCTTAGACTCTGCAATTCCTGAGAGGCCTAGCACTTTGAAATAGGCACCATTGATCAGGAGATAGCAGGCTATTATGATGAGAATTCCGTAGAGTATGGCACGCGGCATGTTTCTTGAAGCTTTTTTCATATCGGCGCCAAAATTGATCGTGTTCTGATACCCTCCGTGTGTATAAAACACTGCAATGAGCCCCACTCCCAAAGCCAACCAGAGCGGCTGGCTTGAACTGCCTTTTTCGACTGTTCCGGGAGAGGTGCCTTTGTAATGAAACGCAACGAAAACAAGCACGAGGATCATGCCAATCTTCAACAGAGTCAGCACATTCTGAGCCCAGGCTCCAGTCTTGATGCCAAGATAATTGATGACGAATAAAAACAAAATAAGAGCAGCTGCTGTAAGCTGAACAGCAAGCTGTGTCTGATGCTTGGATGAAAGAAGAATAGGAGTAAGATATTCGGCTCCTATGATAGCCACAGCTGCAGCCCCAGCTCCATTGGCAATCAAGATACCTGCCCAATTGAACATGAAGGCCAGGGAAGAATGGTAGGATTCGGCCACGACTTTGTAATAGGCGCCGGGCTTGGGAAACCTAGATCCAATTTCAGCAAATGTCAAGGCTCCCAGCAGGCTTATCAACCCTCCCAAAGTCCATGCTGTGAAAAAAAGGAAAGGAGTTTGTGTGGATTTCGCGACCATGGCCGGGGTACGGAAAATGCCAATGCCAATCACAAGGCTCACGATAATCATAGTGGTGTCGAATGTCGTGAGCTTTGCCTTTATGGCCATGGAGTACTTTGATGGTGCACTACCCGACTATTCGGGTAAGAGACCATATGAAACTGAGAAAAAAGAATCCAAAAAAATAGGCCCATGTCGGTTTGGTAAGAACGAAGGTTTCTCCAGCCAAAACCTCATT
>Ga0209636_10006998_pt1 | contig 11511 bp, 10 predicted proteins | sample DeeMarSWOR152_54_FD_187464 | JGI IMG/M metagenome (GOLD analysis project Ga0209636, IMG submission 187464) | Marine sediment microbial communities from White Oak River estuary, North Carolina - WOR-1-52-54 (SPAdes) (version 2) | ecosystem: Environmental > Aquatic > Marine > Intertidal zone >... | reverse complement strand
ATTCTTGGCTCCACTTCCCATATCATGGCCAGGGATATGCTCGGTGAGGGCTTGAGTGATTATTCTCAGCTCATCAACAAGATAAAAAACCAGGAAGAGGTGATGGGAGCCTCCCCAGTTGCGTATGAGGCCGTACTCTTTTCTGGCCCTTTTCAATCAGATGGAGGGATACTCAGAGGTGTTGATTTTGAGCTGGAAAAAATGTCCACAGAATGGCTCCAGGATCTGCAAGGGCGCATTCCGGAGCCTGGAGAGAGAACAGAAGGCATACTTCTAGGTCGAGATCTTGCCTATAATTTAGGCGCTGGTATAGGAGATCTGGTCAGCGTTATAACGCCTTCCTTCCGGCTGTCTCCGACAGCTCTTATTCCCAGGCAAAAAAGATTTGTGGTGACCGGCATCTTTCACACAGGACTCTATGAATTCGATAACACAACAGCTTTGATTTGGTTGGACGCAGCCCAAAAGCTGTTCAAGCTCGAGGGCCGTATAAGTCTTATACAGATCCGTATCCAAAACATTTTTCGTGCGGAAGAGGTGGCGGAACGGATCAAAAATGTCCTGCCGGAAAATGTCTATGTGACGACTTGGATGGAGATGAATAAACCTCTCTTTTCCGCATTAAAGCTTGAGAAAAAGCTTCTTTTTCTGACCATCACACTGATCGTCCTTGTTGCTGCTTTGAACATTGTTGCCACTCTCATTTTGATGGTCATGGATAAGACACGAGATATAGGGATTTTAATCGCCATGGGCGCTACGTCCAAAAACATAAGGAAAATATTCTTTTTCCAAGGCGCATTGATCGGGATCATAGGGACGGCTATGGGGACGGCTTTGGGGCTTTTGTGGAACTGGCTGGCCAACACCTTCGAAATCATAAAGATTCCGATAGAGGTCTATCATATCGCATATGTTCCCTTTCGTCTGAAGTTTCTTGATTTGATTTTGATCATCGGCGTTGCCCTTTTGATCAGCTTCCTCTCGACACTTTTTCCCTCTCATAGAGCCTCGAAGGTCGATCCTGTGGTGGCATTGAAGTATGAATGATATCGTCAGAACAGAAGGATTGAGCAAGGAATATCCCTTGCCCAAGGGCACCTTGTGCGTTTTTGAGAAGCTGAATTTTGAGCTGAAAAGGGGACACATCGCTGCGATCATGGGGGTATCCGGTGTGGGGAAAACCACCCTGCTTAACCTGATTGCTGCAATCGATAATCCATCACGGGGGACAGTCTATTTGGAAGGGGTGGACCTATTCGGGTTGAATCCACAGAATAGGGCTGTGGTAAGGAACAAAAAGATCGGATTCATTTTCCAGTTTTACCATCTTCTTCCTGAGTTTACAGCCTTAGAAAACGTGAGTTTCCCCCTTCTGATTGGAGGAATCGAGAAGAGAGAAGCTCAGGAAAGAAGCCTTCAGATTCTTCAGGAGGTCTTCTTGGAGGAAAAAGCTCATCTTCGTCCTGGAAAACTCTCTGGCGGAGAACAGCAGCGGGTCGCCATAGCTCGAGCTTTGGTCAATGATCCGAGACTTCTTTTGGCTGATGAGCCGACCGGGAACTTGGATTGGAAGACAGGCCGAAGTATTCTGGAACTCATCAGGGCTCTTCATGTGAAACGAGGTCTTTCCTCCATCATCGTTACCCACAATGAGAAAGTGGCACAGTTTTGTGACAAGGTCTATCTTATGGAAACCGGCCAGTTGAAACTTTTACCCCACCTATAAAGTTTTATTTTACGTGAAAGGATTAAAGCTTGTCCTGTGAGTGCAGCTCTGGAAGCTGCCTCTGGTGCAGGCTGCCTTTATTTTTGAACATGAATATGGTATAAGGATAATGACATGAAAAGACTCGTTTTTATACTCATTTTCGCCTGTTTGACTCTGAATCTTATGGGCCAAGATGTGATCCAGCGGATCGAAATCGTAGGGAATGATAGAATCACAAGAGAGACCATTATGTATTACCTCTCTTCGAGGGAAGGGGAGTATTACAATGAGGACTTGCTGAAGAGAGATTTCAAGATTTTATGGTCAACGGGATTCTTTTCAGACATCAAGATAGAAAACACAGATGGAGCATCAGGCAAAATTATCAAGATTACTATCAAAGAAAATCCGATTATCAAGGATATTAGCTACAAGACAGGAAAAAAGGTTAAAGAAGGGGACATTGTCGAAAAGCTCAAAGAGAATGATGACTATATCCTCCCATATTCGTATTACAGCCCATCCAAAATACGGAGAATCACAGCCACTATTGAGAGTCTTCTGGCTGAGAAAGGCCTGATGGATGGGAAAGTTGAAGTCGAATCAAATCAAAAAGGAAACAATGAGATAGATGTCGTTATTAAAATAGACGAAGGGCCCAAGTTACGAGTCGGAGAAATCGTGTTCGAAGGCAAGACGAAGTTGCGGGACAACACGCTCAGAGCTTCAGTCAAAGAAAACAAAGAACACAGCATCCTTGCCTGGGTGATGGGAAAGGACTCTTTCCGGCCGAACAAGTTGGATGAGGATCTTGCCAATATCAAGAGGACTCTGCAAGAAAATGGATACATGGAGGCCACAATCGGTGAACCTCGCATAGAGGATATGACCAAGAGGACAATCTTCTTCAAGAAACAGACCATGAAGAAGATCATCATTCCGATTGATGCAGGCTACAGATACTTCGTGGGTGATGTCGCCATCGAGGGGAATCAGATCATTTCCTCTAAATATCTCCGAGAGCTCGTCAAACTGGAGAAAGGAGATATCTACAGCACAAAGTACAGGGAAAAAGCTGTTGAAGACATAAGAGAGGCCTATAACGATATCGGATATCTGTACGCCCAAATCATGCCAGTGGAGAGCTTGGATCCCAAGAGAAAACTGGTCAATGTAACATTTAATATTAGCGAAGGTGAAGTCGTCTATCTTCACCGTCTGGATATAAAGGGAAATACCTATACAAAGGACAAAGTCATACGGAGAGAACTCCTGGTTACAGAGGGCCGTCGATTCAGCCTTGCCCTTTTCAAGGACAGCATCCTGAGGATGCGACAATTGGGATTGGTCGAACTGGATGGAGAACCAGATATCAGACCTAAGCCAGAAGATCCAACCCAGCTTGACGTCACGCTTCGAGTAAAAGAATTGCAGAGAAATAACATCCAGTTCACTGCTGGCTACAGCGGTTATGAAGGGACTTTTGTTGCTTTGAGCTATTCTACAGTGAATTTTTTAGGGGCTGGGGAAACTCTTGAGCTGATGGCCCAGTACGGAAAAAGGATCAAGAACTATAGTTTCGGTTTTTCTGAGCCTTATGTTTTTGATTTGCCCATAACCCTGGGCTTTACCATTTATAACCGATACATGATCTACCCTGCACTGTTTGACCAGAAATCCCGGGGAATTGATCTTCAGTTTGGGGCTAGGGTTGTGGGTTATTGGAGAACAGGTTTAGTCTATAGCTATCAGAAACTCAAGCTGGAAGAACCCTCTATCGAGGAAAGCTATTATTACAATCCGTATTATACGCCGTACTACTACGGAGCATTTGCCTATCAGAAATACAACATGAGCAGCATTACGCCTACACTTTACAAGAGCACCATAGACAGCCCCCTGACACCATCGAGAGGCACCCTGTATTTAGCATCCTGTAAGTTTGCTGGAGGACCTCTGGGAGGCGATATCAAACTGATTAAGCCTCGACTCGAATTTACCTATTATCAACCGACGTTTGCAGAACAGAGATTCGGAATCCATTTGGAATATTCCTTTCTCAAGACATACGGGGAAACCGACATTCCTTATTGGGAGAGATTCTACTTAGGCGGGGAGCGGTCGATCAGAGGCTACGATATCTACACCATAGGGCCTCGCGATGAATACAACCGAAATCTGGGGGGAGAGAAATCTCTTGTTTTTAATGCAGAATATATCATTCCTGTTGGTGGACCAATATATGCCATCTTCTTTCATGACATGGGAAATGCCTATGCGAAAGACCAGAAAATTAGCCTGAATGATATGTTTTCCTCTACAGGGCTGGAAATGAGAGTCTTTGTTCCGGCTTTGCGGGTTCCTTTCAGGCTTATTTTCTCTTATAATAACAAAAAAATCTATGTTGATGATTCCAATTTCGCATTTCGTTTTGCGATAGGAACCACATTTTAACATTAAACACGAAAAAAGATTTAAAAAAGGAGGCTTAGGATGGCAAGAAGAAGCACAAGTCAAATTATCCTGTTGATTCTCTTTGTCGGGAGCATCATGTCTTTGAGTTACTCGCAGCAACCCATGAAAATCGGTGTGGTGGATTCCCAGGAGGTTTTGGAAAAATCTCAGGAGGGGAAAAGAGTCACAGCGCAAATCGAAAGCAAGAACAAAACGCTTCAAGAAGATTTGGCCAGGCTCGATGATAAAATCAGAGAGCTGGAAACAAAGCTCAACACACAGAGGCTCACCCTCACTCAAGAAGCAGCGAACAATTTGCTTTCTGATATAGATAAAAAAAGGACAGAAAGAGCCCGGTTTGTTGAGGACTCCCGTAGGGAACTGAATGAGCTCACCCAAAGGCTTTTCAATAAGCTCCAGAGCGAACTGCGCCCGATCATCGCTGACATCGGAAAAGAGAAGAATTTAGATCTCATATTTGATATAGGGTCGAGCGGCATTATTTATTTCAATCCTGCTGTGAATCTGACCCCAGAAGTCATTCAAAAATATGATGTGTCAAAGGGTTCCAATTAAGCGAAATTGCTTAAAATAGAAAAAATTCTGCGCATACTTCCCCACCGTTACCCTTTTTTATTAGTCGACAGAGTTTTAAAGCTTGAAAAGGGGAAGTCCATCGTTGCCATTAAGAATGTCACCTTTAATGAGCCTTTCTTTCAAGGACATTTCCCTGAATATAAAGTCATGCCTGGTGTCTTAGTGGTGGAAGCCATGGCACAGGCTGGCGGGATCCTTCTCTTTCATTCCATTCCCGATCCCGAGAACAAGCTGGTCTTCTTCAGCAAAATTGATCGCATGAAGTTCAGGAAGCCCGTGGTCCCGGGTGACCAACTGAGGTTAGAAGTGGAATTTGTCAAAATCAAGGGTCGGTTTTATCACATGAGAGGAAAAGCTTTGGTGGAAGAAGAAATCGTTGCTGAAGGGGAGATCATGGCCTTTCTCACGAATCTTGAGGAAATGAATGAGTGAGAGGGCCCCATCGATTCATCCTAAAGCCATCGTCCATCCTCATGCCCAATTGGAATCTGGTGTCCAGATAGGACCCTATTCTTTCATCGGAGAGGATGTTTCAATCAAAAAAGATACTGTTCTAGAGGCCCATGTTTATGTCGTTGGCAAGACAGAGATAGGGACAAACTGCCGGTTTTCGCCGTTTTCCTCAATCGGGACAGAACCGCAAGATGTCACATATGAAGGAGAAGAGACCTTTGTCAGAATTGGGAACAATAACATCTTTCGTGAATTCATAACCGTTCATCGAGGGACGGTCAAGGGAAGAGGAGAAACGGTCATCGGAAATGATAATTATTTCATGGCTCATTCACATGTGGCTCATGACTGCGTTGTAGGCAATGAAACCATCTTTTTACATGGGGCCACTCCAGGCGGCCATGTGATTATTGAGGATTTTTCTACAGTCGGCGCTTGGAGCGGTATCCATCAATTCTGTCGGATTGGCAAATATGCTTATATCGGCGGGTATTCGGTTATTACGCAGGATGTCCTTCCCTATTCCCGTGTAGCTGGCGGGAGGCCTGCTCTCCTCTACGGCTTAAATGCCATTGGGCTGCAGAGGAAGGGATTTTCAAGAGAAAGAATAAAGGCCTTGAAGGGAATGTTTAAAATTATCTTTTATGCCGGCCTGAATACAACCCAAGCTGTGGAACGGATCGAAAAAGAGTTTCCTGAGAGCGAGGATAGAGATGAAATCCTCCGTTTCATCCGGGATTCCAAAAGGGGAATTATAAAGAGAGCATCGGAGGCATGGGAAAAAGACTTGGCGTAATAGCTGGATCTGGAGATTTTTCGTTTTATGTGTGCGAGAAAGCCCAAAACTTGGGTTACACCTGCGTGGTGGCAGGGATAAGAGGAGAAGCTGAGGGCACCATTGGGGAAAAGGTCAGCGTTTTCGAGTGGTTTGATGTGCATGAGATTACAAAGTTGGTCGATTATTTTCAAAATAACGGTGTGAGAGAGGCGGTATTTGCGGGAAAGATCGATCACCGGATCATCTATCAGAACGATGAGATGAGGAAGATGTTGCCTGTACTCTTGGAAGAGGGGAGGGAAAGAAGCCCTACTGTTCTTATTCAGGCCGTGATCAAAATCTTTTCTGAACAGGGCATAAACATCCAAGATCCAACAAAATACATTGCATCGACTTTATGTGCACCTGGGATCCTGACCGAAACTAAACCTTCTATAGAGGTGGAAGAGGATATCCTTTTTGCTTGGGAGGTAGCAAAGAAACTGGCTGATCTCGACATCGGACAAACCGTAGTGGTTAAAAATAAAGCTGTGGTCGCCTTGGAAGGTATAGAAGGAACAGACGAAACCATTAAGCGGGGCGGAGAGTTGGCTGGAGAGGGAATCATCGTAGTAAAGGTCAGCCGAAGTTCACAAGATCCTAGGATTGATCTTCCAGCTATAGGCCTCCAAACAATAAAGACCTTGGTCAAGAGTGGGGGAGAGGCTTTAGTTTTTGAAGCCGAAAGAATCCCTTTTTTCCAGAAAAAGGAAGCCCTTTCTCTTGCCGAGGCTCATCGAGTAGCGATAATCGCAAAAAAAGGTGTATAATGTCCAACCGGAGATGAGGCGATGGATAAGGTAAAAGTCGGAATTATCGGGGTGGGATATTTAGGCACACAGCATGCAAGGATTCTGTCATATTTGGAAGAGGCTGAGCTCATCGGAGTGGCTGACATCGATTTTAAAAAAGCCATGGTCATCGGTAACCGTCATGGTGTCAAATATTATGAAAATTTCGAGAAAATGTTGGATGCCATCGATGCTGGAATTGTGGCCACTCCAACCTCTGAACACTTTTCTATTGCCACGAAACTGCTCGAAGAAGGGAAATCAGTTCTGGTTGAGAAACCCATTACAGAGACAATCGAACAAGCAGAAGATTTAGTGGCCGAAGCCGATAAGAATGGGATCATCCTTCAGATTGGACATCTCGAGCGATTCAATCCAGCCGTGGAAGCTCTCGAAAATCTGATATCAGAGCCCAAGTTCATCGAGGTTCAACGGCTTGGATCTTTTTCAGCAAGATCTCTGGACATCGATGTTGTGCTCGACCTTATGATTCACGATCTGGATATCATCATGGCCTTGATCAAGGACGAGGTCAAAGTCATCCGGTCGTCAGGCATCCATGTCCTTTCCGACAAGATCGATATTGCGAATGCCCGATTGGAATTTGCGTCAGGCTGTATCGCTACTCTTACCGCCAGTCGTGTTCACCAGGGAAAGGTCAGAAAGCTCCGGATATTCGAGCCTACATCTTATTACTCCATCGATTATATCGACCAGGAAGTCAAGATTTTCCCGCTCAATGGCCGCCAGACTGATATCAAAACATTAAAAATCAAAAAAGAGGAGCCGCTCAAGAAAGAACTCCAGAATTTTTTCAGATGCATAAGGGATGGGAAAAAGAGAAAGGTTACAGGAGAAGAAGGGCTCAGGGCTCTCAAGCTTGCTTACAGCGTGCTGGATGAGGCGGAAGCATAAGCGAGAGATCGGCTCGTTATATCTCTCCCAGAAATAAAACTTCCATAAACCTCAACCTATCTTATTTGACAATCTTGATCATCTGGTCCTGTTTCGGAATCTGGTCCAATTCCATTTCATTCATGATAGCGAATTGGGGCCAGAAGTCTTTATCCATCCCGGCCTTTTGGAACATCCTCTGAAGATTTTCTCGACCGTCAGCTTTGACGAGTTTTATTCGTAAGGGTTTTCGGTCAATGTACCGGGCATCCCTGAGTTCCTTGAAAGAGCCAACAATCGATTGGAAATGTCTATCGTATTGATTGAAGTCAGATTTTGAGCTCAAAGCTGTAAATGTGTAAATGAATCCTTTTTTTTCAACGAAAGAGAGGCGCGTTCTCAAATCTTCTTTATCCTGTTGAGAGACATCATAGACTTCATGATAGGAAGCCAATCCGTTTATTTGATAGCTTTTTTTATCCACGAATTGTCCATTCTCGATCTGAGAGGTTGTTTTGTCAGCGTAATCCTGAAGGTTTTCCGAAGTCTTCTCTGCTTGAAGCACGACGGCAGCACGGCCATCTTTGGAGGCCAGAATGACTTGTGCTGGGGTGTTCTGGAGGTTCCATTCCTGGGGGAAGGAAAAGAAAAAACGCATTTGTGGATGATAGAATGAATTATTTTCCACATAGCCCTGCCTGGGATCTTGTCCATAGACCATGTTGTTCACAGCGCTCAGATAGCCTCTTTTTTCAATTTTTAATCGTTTATCCGATTCTAACAGCATGTCTTTTGTGTTCTGGACACGTTCGCTCGTTAAGGGGTGGGTGGAAAGGAAACCAGGAAGACTCTGCCCCCCAGATAAGTCTCCGAATTTTTCAAGAGATGCAAAGAAGCTGACCATCTCGCTGGGATTGTAACCGCCTTTTCGAGAGTATTCCACACCCAGCGCATCAGCCTCTCTCTCATCGTCGCGGCTGAATTTGAGAAAAAGGAGCTGAATCCCGATGCTGGCTGCTCCAGTAATTTTTGCAAAGGTCTCGCTTATGACGCTCCCTATAGCCAGGCCGAATTGGGCAAGCATCAACTGACTCAATTTAGCCACACTGTGGCGGGCATTGACATGTCCGAGCTCATGACCCAACACAACTGCAAGCTCTGCCTCAGAGCTCATCAGGGCTAATATGCCTCTCGTGACGTAGATATAACCCCCTGGCACTGCAAAGGCATTGACCACAGGAGTGTCTAAGATCGCGAAGTGGTAGGTGAGATGCGGGCGGTGGGTATGAGGTGCCATGCTCTGTCCCACCTTTTGAACATAGCCGAGCAACGCAGAATCGTCGTACACACCATACTGGACACGGATTTCTGTATCGGTTTGTTTCCCCAAAGCGATCTCGTCCCTTTCTGAGATCAGACTGAGTTCTCTTTTCCCTGTCACGGGATTGACCGCACAGTGGACAGTAAAAAGGATCAAAGAGAAGCCTAGGAAGGGAACGATCTTTTTCATTTTTTCCCCGATCCCAGAGAGGAGGAAACCTGTTTTGATTCGTAGAGTGCTCTTGTTCTTGAATTATTTTTTAAAGAACGAATCCTCCAATCCGGAGTTGAACTTGACATCTGTAAACGCCATGGTTATGGCCTCTTGACCTTCTTGAATAATCTGCATCTTGTGGGCCACCATCAAGCCCTCAACTTTTTTATAATCAGATACCAGGACTTCTTGGTCAACCTCTGCTCCCATTACACTCATACCCTTGGATTTTGATTTGTACAGAAGATCGGTCTTTGTGTCGATATAAAGAGTCGAGGTGAAGCCATCCTCAAAAGTCTGCTCGAGCACGTAATATTCTTTGCCTTCGATAGTTTCTTTTCCTTTGTAGGCATAAGTGATGCCGTATTTTTCTGGATGGAGAACTGCGTCATTACCCAGGGCCTGCCTTTTCATATCCTTTGCTTGATCCTCGGGCATATCTTCTATGCCTCCTGTTTGGGGATTCACTCCCCAAGCGTTCTCACCGTCAAAGGCTTGGGTCATAACCATTCCCATGAATTCCATATCCATGCGCATTTTGTTTGGCTCTTTATGGTAATAGGTCAATGTTCCGCTCATGCCCATCTGAATGATTTCCATAGTGCCCGAAAGGGTGGTGTCTTTGATTTTCTCGAGAGCCGCTTTCCCACCTTGGGCCTCGATCATCTTGGCGACAATCTCTTCGGTTGTTTGGCCTGTTCCAGGAGAAGCCAAAATGCCGAAAAGGAAGAGGCCGACAATACAAGACGTGGTGATTTTTTTCATGGGTTTATGCTCCTTTCTTCTTGATTTTTATTTTGAATCTCCCTTAATCCCAATTATCATAATTCAAAGCTGTGCAAAAAAGCAAAAGGAAATTTTAGGCGAAATCCATTTTTCCGTGATAATGAAACAGTCAGGCAAGCTGATTCGTCAGCCCGTGGATTTTCCCCAGCGAGGAAAATCCACTTATTCCTCGGCTCGCTCTCCCTACCTGCTAGTAAAGCTTGCTTTCCGTGCCCGCTCGCCTCCGGATGGCTTCCCAACCAGCTTGCCTGACTTCCAATTAAATTGTCACGGAAGTGAAGATGCTCCCTATTTGAGAGAGCAGTTCTTGAAATCGGAGAACATTTTGAAGTAGTATTTTTCTCTTTAAGGAGGAGAGGATATGCAATTTCGACCGATCAAATACATGGAATGGTTCAAGACGAAATCCAAGGCTTCGATCGACCTCTGTTCGAGTGGTGTGAAGAGCCTGACTCGGAAGGACCTGGACCTTGGGTGGGAGGACCTGGAAATATCTGGAGATAATTTTTATGGATATCCCCCTCTTTTACAGGCTATTGGAGAAAGATACGGGGTCAGCGAAAACAACATTGTCTCCACCATTGGCACCTCTCAGGCCCTTTTTTTGGTGTGTGCCGCTCTCCTCGAGCCAGGGGATGAGGTTCTGGTTGAAACTCCTGTCTATGAGCCGCTTTTAGCTGTGCCAGAAGCCTTTGGTGCCAGGATTGTAAGACTCGCTAGAAGATACGAACAAGAGTATCAATTCTCATTGGAGATTGTCGAGCGGTTCCTCTCCCCAAAAACAAGATTTATTCTTCTGACAAATCTCCATAATCCGAGCGGAGCACTCATGCCCAGAGCGTTACTGGAAAAGGTTGTTCAGGCCGCCCGGGAAAGAGATGCCTCTGTTGTCATCGATGAGATTTACTTGGAATTTTTAGATGACGAACCGACTGCCTTTCATTTGGCTGACAATATCATCGTGATCTCTAGCCTGACCAAGGTTTTTGGTTTGGGAGATCTTCGATGCGGATGGGTGCTGGCTAATCCCGAATTGGCGAAAAGCATGAGAAGGATCATTGATAGCATGCATGTGGAGGGAGTGTTCATCGGAGAGGCTATTGCCTCCAGGGCCTTTGACCGCCTCGATGAAATCAAAAGGAGAAACAGAGAAAGGATCAGGCACAACAGGGCTCTAGTGCGTGATTTTATCAGTCAAGAGGACTCTCTTTCCTGGGTTGAGCCTGCAGATGGAGTGGTGTGTTTTCCCAAGATAGAAAATCCTTTGGTCAACGGCGACAGACTTGCCGATCTGTTGCGCTCCAAACATGATACAGCTATTGTACCGGGCAGCTTTTTCGAACAACCCCAGCATTTCCGTATCGGTTTCGGAGTGGATGCGGATTCCGTTGCCGCTGGATTAGACAATATCAGGAAGGTTCTGAAGGAATTTTAATTCTCTTTATTTTTCCAGGCACACATTTTTTTCTTTTCT
>Ga0209636_10006995_pt1 | contig 11514 bp, 10 predicted proteins | sample DeeMarSWOR152_54_FD_187464 | JGI IMG/M metagenome (GOLD analysis project Ga0209636, IMG submission 187464) | Marine sediment microbial communities from White Oak River estuary, North Carolina - WOR-1-52-54 (SPAdes) (version 2) | ecosystem: Environmental > Aquatic > Marine > Intertidal zone >... | reverse complement strand
ACTGGCTTCAGAGTAGAGAACCTCCTGGCCCAATGCAACATTTAGACATATTTCGGGGCTCAACACCTTCACTTTCGTTATGGCTGACCATTCGCCTTTCCTTGAGCTTTGCATATCTTGTTACCTTAATATACATCAAGTTCAGTTCTGGCCCGGCGGCTAACCTTTAACCAGGCTGGATTGTCCAGCTGATTCACAACAGCTTACCTTGGCACACTCTCCATTTTGACTCCACAGATACTGATTTTGCCTGAATCGAGTCCAAAAATATGTTATTTTTTGATGGAATATTACAATTTTCAAAAAAATATCGGGCCTGCAGCGGATTCAATGTCCGTTTTCAAAGTGTATCAAAGTGGAGTGGATAACCAGTGGGGTGCGGGCGGGCGCTGAAGAGTTTAACTGGGAATTTCTTGACCGTTCAAGGTGACTTTGGTAAGATTATTGATGTCGTACGGAGAAAATTATGTTGATTAAGAGTTTATATGGGAAATGTCAGTTAAATAGGATATTTGCCGATAAGGGCTTATTAGTCGGACTTATACAAAACTCCGCTTTGCCAACTAAAATCAATGAAGAATAAAATCTACAAAATTTTGTATTTAGGATTTGACAAAGCTACTCAAAGGCTCTAAAATCAAAAGAGAACAGTAGCGAGAGTTTGCACATTTTAATAACAGGCGAAGAAAGGATGCTTTGGTTACGACCATTTAATGAGCGCATAGGTCGGAATAAATGAGGCCACGATACGAAAGCATGTTCAGATGCAAGGAAAGGAAGACAGCGGGCAAGCGAAGCTTGAATTCTAAAATGCCACGTCCGTAACGTGGTAGTCTACTATAGAGCAATATCTTTAGTGAGAGTGCCCCAATGAAGTGCTCACTGACTCTTGTTTTTCAACTTGGGAAGTCAGGAAGCCTGCCGCGCCGGAGATTCATACCGGGTTTGGTCTGCTTCTTAAGCCTGCTTGTATTAGCCGGTTCCGCACAGGCTCAGATTTCCATCGTTGGGCTAACCGATAAGACCGTTTACCCTGATATTGTTTCCTTCATAGTTAACTCCGAGACAGGTTATGATTACACGGTCGAGTTAAACGGAGTTTCCGTTGGGGTGGATGTCTCCATAGAAGTCGTCAAGCCGGAGTACTACGAATTGTATGTACATCGGCGCGACCAGTCTTCCGGAGCCGAGGATAGCGAGCTGGTTCAGTTTATAGTCCGGGATTCGTCGCGAGGAAGTTCCGAGACTGGGCTTCCGACATTTACCCCTTACCCACCGATAGATTCTGCATCATCAGAGTTCGTTGGTGCACAGCTTAAGATCGTCACCCCGGCTCAATATCCAATGGGGCTTGAGATACCTGTTGTCGCCAGAATTGATAATACGTCTAACGAACGAGTTGGAGTGTTTGGTGATGTAACGGCTGCGGGCTTTGAAAGTTATCCATTAAAACTATTGCGTGGCGTAGGATCTGTCTTTTTACCAGCCGCTACTGAACCGAATACTATTTCCTACGATGCCCAAATCCATTCTCTGCAGAATACTAAGCAAATTACGATTGAAGCGTCCACAACATGGCAGACTGAATCCGGCAATATTAACTCCAACACCGACTGGGGCACCAATGCAAGGATACACATCGATGGTGCTCTTACAATTGGCTCCAACGCAACCTTGACCATAGGCCCAGGATCTATCATCAAGGTTGATCCTGACCTTGAGATCGCAGTTAACGGCTCTATCGTTGTAAACGGAACTACAACAAATCCTGTTGTATTTACCGCACAGGACAGAGATGTTCCCTGGGGCGGCTTCCTGTTTGAAGCAAGTACATCCACAGGCGACTTTAACGAGACTATCATGACGGCAAGCGGGGCCGATTCTAACTGGTTCAATAACAATCCCGGTCACGGCGGCGCTCACCGCAAGGAACAATGTCTGTTTTACCTATCCAATGGAGCTAATGTGACTTTGACTGATTGCTATCTCGTCGATAACCACGGTCAGGCCGGACACGGCGAGAGTTCTTATCCGACCATGACCGGCTGTCTGGTTCAGAAATTTATAACCGCCGGCCAGTACAACAATGGTGCTGTGATCCTTAACGATACCGCGCTCATCGAGTTCCCTTCCTACGACGCTCCCTTTGCGGATAACGACAATGACGCTTTATATCTGACGGGCGGAGCGCATTATCTGACCGATTGCCTTATCGGCTGGGTCCTGGATGATGGAATCGATGCAGGATCCGGTGCGGCCGGTTCCGTAACTGTCGATAACTGCTGGTTTGAATCATGCTATCACGAAGCTATGGCCTGGTCAGATACAAGAGTTGCCGATATCACCGATACCGTCACCTTGAATTGTGGACAAGGCATCGAATGTGGTTTTGGTGCCCCAGGTGTGGATGCAGATCACTGCCTTAGCACAGCTAATGTGATAGGAGCTCGTTTTGGCGATAATTACGACTGGGAATATAACGGCTTTTTAACAGTGAGCAATTCACTGCTGCTGTATAACTTAAGAGATGTCTGGGGACGCAACTGGGACGACTGGACAGTTCGTCTCGCTCAAATGAATATCCAGAAAAACTATTTCAGTGCTCCGAATGCAAACTACCCCAACAACACGATATGGAATCCGGCATCCGATCCCAATCACCTCGACGAACTGGTTTCATTTTTGCCTACGCCCGCAAGTACTGTCGGCATCGGATTGGCAACCCTTGAAGATAACCTTGATCTCTCTGAGCTTTCAAACAAGATACCTGTTCGTCTGAGCACCTTCACCACAAATTCAGTATGGGTGGATTACACTATTGATACAGAGGATGGACCTTATGTCAGCGGCTCTTTGCAATTCGTTCCCGGTGAAACGTTGAAGCACATTCAGTTCGATATTCCTCCAATCGAGAACCTCTATGAGGTCCATGTAACCCTGAGCAATCCAGTCAATGCCGAGTTGACCGGATATCAGGAGATAACCTATCTGGGTTCATACGAATACGTCGAGCCTCTGATCCTGGAAGGTGACCCATGGCGGTACTTCAAAGGCACCAATGAGCCACCGGCGGATTGGAACGACCTTTCGTTCGACGACACCACCTGGCTCCTCGGAGAAACGGGTATCGGGTATGAGGCTGGCACTGGCTACGAATCATGCATCGCCACTAATTTAAGTAACATGCAGAATAACTACATTAGTGTATACGCACGCCGACTCTTCATGGTCGAGGCTCCATCGCGATTGACCGGCTTGATCTTTACCATGGACTGGGACGACGGCTACATTGCCTACATCAACGGAATCCCGGTCGATAGCCGGTACGCACCGGACCCTCCCACGCATGATCGGCCGGCTGAGACGCCTGACCACGAGGCATGCTGCGGCACCAGCACGCCGTCCGGCCCCTGTCCTCCCGAGCAGGTTGATCTAAGCGACCACCTGGACGTTTTGGTTGCCGGGATCAACGTGCTGGCTGTTCAGGTGCACAACCGGTCACTGTCCAGTTCCGATTTCCTTTTCATTCCGCAGTTGTCCGCTGTGGTCGGTCCCTGGCCAGGCGACTTCGAGCCGAACGGAGAGGTGAACTTTGATGACTTTGCAGTAATGGCGGCAGCATGGTTGACTAAGGATGGACAAGGCCGGTACAATCCTGCCTGTGACATTAGCATTCCCCCTGATGGTTCCATCGATATGTTGGACCTTCTGGTATTTGTCGATAACTGGTTAGCAGCGTTTTGAGAACTCTCTGTGTCCTCGGTGGAAATGCGTTGGCGGCTTTCATTAGACTCTCCCTGTATCGACACGGGTTACAATAATGCGCCGAATCTTCCATTTCCAGAACATTGGTTCGGTATCTCAACCTGCTCATATGTCAAAATAAGAAAAGAAGTCTAAACTGATGTAGTGGCAATGTTGGTGTGACCCGCAGTATCTCGGACCTTTGGGGGAGAATATTTCAACGGATTGATAGTCCGCTGCTTCAAAGACATAACTTGTTTTATAAATTGAACTTACAAATACTTAAAAACGGCACTTACAAACCAGCTTACAGACGAACGCTCTAAAACGGTCGAAAACGGGACCTTTGCTCACCTTTAGAAGGGAGTATCCTTATGATGGACTGCTACTAAGTACCTACGAGTAATTTTTTCCTGATTGCCTTTCGAGACTGTTGTGTTGAGACGAACAGCGTAAAATCAGGATGCGATGCAAAATCGTTCAAACCTTCTGATAAATATTCTGTAAACTGCTTGAAGCTGGAAAACAAAACATTAGCCATCCGTGAGCACTTTAGGTGTTTCCATAACCTCTCAATAAGGTTTGGTTCAGGACTGTAATACGGCAGCCAAAAGACATCAATATGCTCTTCAACATCTTCCAGGTGCCTGTGCAGAGCCTTGGCGTGGTGAGGATTGCCTTGATCCATAACCAAAACAATGCGACGGCCAGTCCGCCTGGCTCGTCTTACCAAATGCTGCAACAACACTCGTACACCCCAGGAGGTTTTGCGGGGCTGGGTATGTTTGTAGAACAGTCCGCGGCCATAGCAAAAAGCTCCAAAAACTGTTTGTTTGCGATTCTTACCGGGAGATGGCACTCGCTTTTGTTTGCCTCGAAGCATCCATGCACGTGTCAGATGTGGGTGCAAGTGGAATTCCGATTCGTCCTGATACCACAGTTCGTAATCCGAGTTATGGGCTAAAGCCCCCTTTTGAGCCGATTTAGTGCCTTCTGAGCCTTGCGAAAAGCCCTCTCGTCGCGTTTGCCCTTCGGCGTATACTTCGGCCGACGATAAACAAAGCCTTCTGCATGTATTAGTTGCCGCAACCAGTCGTTGCATACCTTTACACCGGTTGTCGCCTTCAAATGGGCATTGAGCCTTGCAATGCTCCATGTACTGAAGATGTAGCCATAGGAAAGTGGTCCAACTCGTAAGGCCTTTTTTAGCTGTTTGCGGTATTGGACTGTGATTCTGGGTGGCCGCCCTGGCCGAGATAGCTCTCTCAACGAAGTCATTCCACGCTGGTGCCAGCGCCTGCGAATGTCGGTAATCGCATCGCCTGAAAGGCCGGTAACCTGGGAAATCAACTTGCTGCAAGCCCCATCGGCCGACAGCAGAAGACACACTGCCCGCTTGCCTATTCGAGGTGTGGGCGGATTGTCTCGAATTTGCTGTAATCGTCGACGCTGCCATTTGGTAAGTTTAACCTCTATTCTTCTATTCATGCCGATACCTCCTGGGCGAGCGTTGTTGCCCGCACCAATATGGGTATCGGCAAACCGGAAACATTTACTCGATTTTACTTAGTTACTACTGTTAGTAGTATAGTTTCTCTTGAGAACCAAATTGTCGAACTTGCAAAAGCAAAAGTTCACATTATTTCAACCTGTGAAGAACTTTTCTTCCCGTGGAATACACAACCTGAGGTTTCGAGGAGGATAGATGAAGTATGTTGTGAAAACGGCGTTGTATGTCTTGGTACAGGGGTCAATCCTAGATATCTGATGGATTTTCTTCCTTCTGTTTTGACGGGCCTGTGCCAGAAAGTCAAAAGAGTAAAAGTCTGGAGAGTGCAGGATGCTTCGATACGTCGAATTCCATTCCAGCAGAAGATAGGCGTCGGCCTGACACCGGAAGAATTTGAAGCCAAAAAGAAAAGCGGTACACTAAGACATGTAGGTTTAACTGAGTCCGTGGATTTTATCGCGAATAGACTTGGCTGGAAACTCGACCGCATCGTTGAAATCCTTGAGCCGGTAACGGCTGAAAAAGATATTAATACCGGATACAAACCGGTTTCTAAGGGTATGAATTGTGGAGTGCATCAGGTCAGCAGGGGTTTTGTAGGCGATAGAGAGGTTATTACTTTAACTTTTACAGCTGCAGTCGGTGAACGTGAATCCTATGACCAGGTGCAGATCGATGACGAGCCGGCAATTCAATCCAAAATTACAGGTGGTGTGAACGGCGATATCGCCACATGTGCTATCACTCTTAACACGGTGAAGTCTGTTCTTGAGGCAAGCCCTGGCCTTAAGACGATGGGCGATATCCCTACAATTACATTTTTCAAGGACTACTGACTCAAGGCAAATGGGGCCTAAACATTATGTGGGATTCTGCCATTATCATCTGTTACTTGTCTGTAATTCTTTTGGTGGGATTGTGGAGCGGCAGGGGCATGAAGAGTCTGCAGGAGTTCTCGGTATCCCACCGATCGTATTCTTCGATGGTGATTTTCGCGACCCTTTCAGCTTCGTTCATTGGTGGTGGGTTTTCGATAGGTAACGCTGAGAAGGTTTTTAGTCTGGGTATTGTAAGCATCGTAGCCCTCTGGGGATTCAGCCTCAAAGAGATTCTCGTTGCCAAATTTATTGCGCCGAGGACGTGTAATTTCCCTAACGTCATTTCCACGGGTGACATCATGGAGCGGGGCTATGGAAAGGCGGCAAAAGTGGTCACCGGTTTCTTCTCGGTCTTGTTATGCGCAGGGATAGTAGGTGCTCAGGTGGGGGGCCATGGGATTTATCTTCTACAAGTTTCTCGACATCAAACCGGTTTGGGGCATCTTGATTGGCTGCAGTATTGTAATCACATACTCAACGGTTGGCTGGATGCGGGCGGTAGTGTTAACGGACATCATCCAGTTCTGCGTGCTTGCCATTGAAATACCTGCAGCGCTTATTTTTGGTATCGTGAAGTTGGGGGGCTTTTCCGCTATCAGAGCGGCTGCGCCGGCAGGTCACTTTTCCATCCCGGGCGAGGCGATGACAATGGGTGCTTTTCTGTCACTGTTTCTCACCTTTCTGTTGGGTGAAACGCTCGTGCCGCCCTATGTGCAACGCTTGTTCATGGCAAAGAACGCTGTGCACACAGCCCGTGGCACCTTGTTCAGCGGCATCTTTTCGATTCCCTTCTTTGCGATTACGGGTGCAATCGGACTGGTGGCCCTGACACTTAAACCGGATTTGGTCCCCAAACTCGCCATGCCATACGTTATTCGTAAGGTGCTGCCGGCTGGAGTGCGGGGCGTCGTCATCGCAGGCGTAATCTCGATTGTGATGTCATCGGCCGACTCTTTTCTAAACGGTGCAGCTACCGGCTGCATTAATGATATGGTCAAACCACTTCGGAAGAACCCTCTGTCTGAACGGCAGGAACTGCTTTTGGCCAAATTCACGAACTGTTTTGTGGGGATTCTTGCCGTTATTTTTGCGGTCACGATTGACAGCGTCCTCGATATTCTCGTTTATGCTTATAATTTCTGGGCGCCGGTCATCCTCGTTCCGTTGGCAGCTGTACTACCGGATTTTCGGGTCACGAAGGCCGGATTCCTTGCCGGTACCGTAGCTGGTGTCGCCGGGGTGTTAATACGGAATGGACAGTTGAAATCACCGATGGGAGTAGAGGGCTTAGTCATCGGCGTGTTCTGCAACCTCGTTGCATTTATGGTGACCAATCAACTGAGCACAGATGATGCCGAGCTAAAAAAATAAATAAAATGTTGAGGAGAGATTGAAGAGCGATGGCTCGAGATTCACAAAACAAGGGAAATATAATGTTCCGGCTTGAAAGGCTTGAGATCCTACATCGTAAAGTTGTAGACATAAATCCACGATGTTCATTCTGCTCGGCCTGGCTCCGGTGAGGTTAAGAAGGGAACTCTAAAAGCCTTCCTCATTTATAGATCAGTACCAAAGTAGACGACCCTCCTATTAGTTATTGTAAACCTACTAATTTAAACTTGATATTACAGGCATTAAACGGTATAATATTTAAGAATAAAAGAAGCATTTAAGCCCCTGTGGATTATCTCGCTTTCTCCTCTCCCTCCGCTCCACAGGGGCCTTTTTATTGGCTTAGCCAGCCTGATTAAATGTTGCATTAAAGAGTAGGAAATATTTGAGATAGTCCGAATTGAAATTGGTCTATTGATTAGAAATGACTATGTAGAAATTAACCTCTTTGATCAAGGAATAACTACTTCCCACGTATGGCAAGGAACAAATTTAAAAGTTCTAATCCACCAATCAAGAGACCGGCTAAAATTGACAACAGAACGAAACTCCCGGCAACGATGAGTAGTGACACTCCAACTCCGATACGAAAAGGCCTGTTCTTAATTCGCCAAGCCATCACGGCAACGATGTCTCGAACCTGACATCGAGTCCCGACTACCCTGGAAATCCGAGCGGCACCAACTACCTAACAAGCTTTGAAGCACCGACGGGGTGGGCTAATGACTATGGTACACGTGTGAGAGGCTATATCCATCCGCCGTCGAACGGCAGCTATACCTTCTGGATATCCAGCGACGATGCCAGTGAGCTCTGGTTGAGTACCGACGACGATCCGGTCAACAAAGTCCTTATTGCTTTTGAGAACAGCTGGAGCCCGGCTAGGGTATGGCAACTCGGCGGCGACGAGGAGTCGGCACCAATCACACTGGTTGGTGGTCAGAAGTACTACATTGAGGCGCTGCACAAGGAGGGCACGGGTGGCGATAACCTGGCTGTGGCATAGAGCGCGTTGACTCACGTTTTTTGTTACCGAAGTCTGGTCGTTGCCTCAGTAAAATGTTACCAAAAACTGGAGGCATACGATGGGCAAGAGAATCAGTTCGCAGACGATAAAGGAATTGCTTGAAGCAATGCGTCGGCGGTATCGTGAGTCGTCGAAGATGGACAAGACAAGAATACTCGATGAGTTCGTTGCCCTGACGGACTACCATCGTAAACATGGTGTCCGCCTGCTCAACCAGCCGTGCGATATTGAAGCCAAGGCGGTTCAAGATGGGCATGTTTGCAGTCGTCGAGTGTATGACGAGGCAGTCAAGGAGGCCCTGACTGTAATTTGGGAGGCGTCGGATCGCATTTGCGGGAAACGATTGAAGGCGATTATGCCGGAACTGCTGGATGCAATGGAACACCATGGCCATCTGAGCCTTGATCCGGAGGTGAGGAGCCGAGTGCTTCGGGTAAGTGCGGCAACGATTGACCGACTGCTTAAGCCCATCCGTAGTAGAGCACAATCACGGAGAAAACGATGCAGGTCAAAAAAGGTGAGCAAAGCGGTTCCTGTTCGCACATTCGCGGATTGGGGCCAGCCCGATCCCGGCTATCTGGAGATTGATTTCGTTGTTCACTGTGGAGTATCCATGGCCGGATCTTTCATCCACACACTCGTCGCGACGGATGTGTGCTTGGGCTGGACGGAATTCGTGCCATTGCTGGCCAGAGAGCAATCTCTCGTTGTCGAAGGGCTTGAGGTGCTATTCAGCCAGATTCCGTTCCCAGTGTTGGGCGTCGATTCGGACAATGATAGTGCCTTTATTAACGATACGCTTTTGGCCTTCTGCCGGAAGCATCACGTGGAATTCACGCGTTCCCGGGCCTACCATAAGAACGAACAGGCGTGGGTAGAGCAAAAGAATGGCGCCGTCGTTCGCCGACTGGTTGGATATGAGCGATTTTCTGGGATCGTGGCCGGTCAGGCGTTGGCTCATCTCTACCAATCAGCCCGGCTGTACGTAAATTGTTTCCAGCCGTCATTCAAACTTCGTGGAAAAGAGCGACAGGGGGCCAAAATAAGGCGGATTTATGAACGGCCTGCTACGACTTGCGAGCGATTGCTGCGGCATCAATCAATAGACGATGAGATTAAAGCCAAGCTGCGCTCTCAACGTGCGCAGCTTGATCCGGTAAGATTGCTGCATCGCATTCGGGAAGGCCAAGCCGCTTTGGCTGCTCTGGTATCTCCGTATGGCTCCCTGGAGGGACCCGGACGAGAAAATCTCGCTCAATTCCTGACCCAGTTGCCTCGATTATGGCAGTCTGGAGAGGTACGACCAACTCATCGGGCCCAACCCCCTAAACCGCGACATTGGCGGACGAGAAAATCTCGCTCAATTCCTGACCCAGTTGCCTCGATTATGGCAGTCTGGAGAGGTACGACCAACTCATCGGGCCCAACCCCCTAAACCGCGACATTGGCGGACCAGAAAAGACCCCTTTGAGACAGTCTGGCATCAGGTCCTTCGTTGGCTGCAAGAGAGTCCGGAGATAACCGCAAAGGAGCTGTTTGAACACCTCCAATGTGAGTACCCGGGGCGTTTTGCTGACGGCCAATTGAGGACACTCCAACGTCGTGTCCGAGAATGGCGGCAGGTGATGGCGAGAAAACTCGTGTATGCTTGCATGAACGAAAGGGCTAAGTAGGGAAAAGTGAAGTTATCGGGTTGACCAGCGCGGGGTGAATATGAGGCCGATACGTTCCACTGGAGGATGCTTCTCCAGAGGTGGCGAATCGTTTTTTGGGGGATTTTTCGCCTCCCCCATGGGGGCGGCCTCACTCTTAGGTATTGACCTACTTATAGGTTCTGGTTATGGTAACATCCGTGGATGAGGCAACGGGTAGGGAGTTTATAATTGACGTTGGACAGAATCGAGTTTTGACATTAGGCTATCTGTATATATAGAGCTTAAAATTACATCCTCATGCCCGTGCTGGAGGGATTTTTCAAAAGCGTTTTCCAATGCGTTATAGTAGGCTTTCATTGGTGAGGCAGCTTTGCTGAACCACTTGTCGAAAAAATCATCCAGAACAACATCGACGTCGGTGTCGACATCCCATTCAAGTCGTGCGCGAACAAGCCGTAACGGAATTCCCCATAAATTAAACCACTATTAACTTACCATTACGCCCATACCAAGAACGTTTTATGATGGGCCCACACTGGACTGGCCTATCATAAGATACACGTTATTCACTATTATCTTGCGCGATTCTTGAACAGAATTTTTAACAGTTCAGCATATTCCTCCTCAACCTCTGAATCCGATTGCACAAATTGTCTCAAGTTGTGTCTTAAGACTGCAGCAAATCGGCGTTTCACGGTGATAACCAGATTGGAAGCTTTCCGCTCACTCGCAATACTGTACTTCTTGCAGAGTTCCGCTAAAGACGGTACTTCGGCGTTGTCAAGAATTGGACTCAGCACCTTTGAATGAAATACTTCCCAGTGGATTGTTCTACCGGTGCTACAGTACTCCTCTCGAACCTTAACTAGCACTTCGTCCAAGAGGGCCGTTGCCCATGTGTAATGGAAGACCTGCTCTGGAGTCCTTTCAGAATGCGCTGCCGGCAAATCAAGCAGCTTATCATCTTGTAACTGGGCTAATCCCTTCTATGGGGACCGTTTTTTTGCGGTCTCTTTGCGGTATCTACTGGTCACATAGCGGTCAAGTGCCGTCAATAGAAATGTTCGGAACTTACCCTTCGCTTGATCTGCCTTCTGAATCAAATCGCGGCCGAGAACGATTTCGTAAAAAAACCCTGAGTCAAGTCCCTGGCGTATTCGTTGTTGTATCCTTTGCGTCTTTAGTAACAATATACTGGTTTCCAATACTTCTTAATGAGGTTGTCAATACTTGACCTTCGACGCTCCTTATCATTTGTACTGGCCTCATGAACATCTGACCATCGTGTCGTTCGAAACGAGCCTTTAG
>Ga0209636_10006994_pt1 | contig 11515 bp, 10 predicted proteins | sample DeeMarSWOR152_54_FD_187464 | JGI IMG/M metagenome (GOLD analysis project Ga0209636, IMG submission 187464) | Marine sediment microbial communities from White Oak River estuary, North Carolina - WOR-1-52-54 (SPAdes) (version 2) | ecosystem: Environmental > Aquatic > Marine > Intertidal zone >... | reverse complement strand
CTTTATATTTATCTAAAAAAGGGGGACATAGCCCTTTTTCAGTTGCTATTCTTTTCAATTGTCTTATCATTTCTGCTAAATCAACTCCTGTTGGACACCAATTAGTACAATTTTCACATCCAGTGCATAAAAACAAACCATCTGCGACTGCTGCTTCAATGCCATTGTGAATATAATCACGAACAATATTTATAGCTCCAATTCCATATTTAGAAGCATAAATATTTCCAAATGCTCTAGAGGCAGTACATACAAGATCACAACTTTTACATCCAATACATTTCAACATATCTTTATAGAAAAGATTTTCTTTAACAGCTTTCATACGCCAATCATCGACAAGGATTACTACTACTTCTTTAGCTCCATACATTCCGAATACGCGATGTCCTTGAACATCTGAAGTATTTGAAGGAGCTGAAATAAAACTAATATAAGCACCATCTACATTTATGATTCTTTCTTGTATTTTTGCACATAATAAAGCGTCAAATACTGTTGGGACTATTCTTTGAATTCCAGCAACCACAATATGCTTTTCTGTTGCCCTTGTAATGATACTAATATTCCCTTCATTTTCTACTAAAACAATTGATCCATCTTGTGCAGATATTGCATTAGCAGAAGTTAAAGATATTTTTACATTATTAAGTAATTCTTTGCGATATGAATTTCTGAAATAATCGACAATTGCTTCAGCTTCGGGTTCTATTTCAACATTATACTTTTCCTTTATTTTAGATACAATTTCTTCCGTAGTAAATTGAATTCCAGGGCCTAAAGTAAAACTTGGATAATCATATTCTAATAATTGGCAGAGTACATCTCCTAAGTCCGTTTCTTTAACAGTTATATTATTTTTTTTAAGGATATCCATTATACCTGCATCTTTTGCCTCTAAAGATTTTGATTTATATATGATTTTATTATTACCTAATTCTTCCATAAAAATTTTCTGCGCATCTTCATTAGTTTTTGCTAGATAAACTCTGAAGTGATTAGTAACTTCCATTCTTTTAATGCATTTATCCACATATTCATCTATATTTTCGATAAAATCTTCTTTCATCTTAATCAATTGCTCTCTGTATTCATCAACAAACTCTCTGCTTGTATCTTCATAAAAATGTCTTAAATCGTATGATTTATATTTAGCGGCACAGGCAAGTTTCCAAATTTCACTAAATTGAGCATAAGCTGACTTTGCATTTTGCAACTCTTCCAATTTAGCTTTAATTTGATTATATAATTCCTCTGCTTTTTCAGACATTTATAGGATCAACTCCTTCCATTAATTTTAATATAAAATTTTCGAATTTGATTACGGGCGTCTTAATATTATTTTCTTCTTTAATTCTTATAAAAGAAGTATAACAAAACGGGCAAGCTGTTAGCAATGCTTTAGACATTCTCATTTGATCAAAGATTAATTTAGAACTAAAATCACTATTTTCTTTAAAAAGTGAATATACTCCCCCACCTGCCCCGCAACAAAGCGAGTTTAACCTATTATTTTCCATTTCCCCTAACACAATATTTCCTTCAATTGAATTAATAATATTTCGTGGTTCTTCGATAATTGGAGATACTGCATTTCTCAAATGACATGCATCATGATAATATATTTTTATTTTTTTTCCTGTGTATTTTAGATTCAGTCTTTTCAAATTTTCAGGAAGATTTATGAATTGAAGGAAATGCATCACTTTAACGTTAAACTCTGATCCTAAATGTTCAGGATAATAGCGTGTAAGATAATTATAGCAACCAGCACAAATAGTAACTATTTGATTTATATTGTTATCTTTAAACCAATCATTTACAAATTTTATATGAGCTCTTATTTCTTCGACAGGAGCTATCTGATGGGCAAGAGCACCACAGCAAGGAGGATTTTCCAACTCTTTGTATTCATTATCTAAAAATTTGATAATTTTTATAGCATTCTCACATGTATCTTTATATTTGCTACTTGATAGACAACCTAAGAAAATGAGTTTAGTCATAATAATATCCCTAAATCATAATTATATAATAAAATTATTAAGCAAATTATAAACAATTTCTTTTTATTGAAGCTTATTTTCTATTAAGATTTTTATAAGATTTACCTAAATACTTTAAATACAGAAAAAAAGTTAAATAAAAATAAACTTGAAGAATTTAAAATTTTAAATTAATATTTTGGTGGGATTAATTGAGTGGAAAAACGATTGCTGAAAAAATACTTGGATCTCATTCCTTATCTGGGAAAGATGTGAAAATAAATGATATTATTTTTGCCAATGTCGATTTAATAATGAGTCATATTGGAACCGCAAAAGTGTTTTTAGATTTTCAAAAGATACGTCCACCAAAGAAGAGAAAAGTTTTTGATCCGAACAAAATTGTCGTTCTATTTGATCACTATGCTCCAGCGCCAACAGAAAAGTGGGCAGCGGTTCATGATCTTATCCGTAAATTTGTGAAAAAACAAGGAATTAAAAACTTTTATGACATCAGAGAAGGTATATGTCATCAAGTTTTACCAGAAAAAGGTCTTGTTAAGCCTGGGATGCTTATAATTGGAGGAGACAGTCATACTACAACTTATGGAGCTTTTAATGCAGCTAGTTGTGGAGTTGGTAATACAGATCTGTTTTATGCTTATGTGACTGGAAAATTATGGTTTAGAATTCCTCAATCTATCAAATTTGAGATTAATGGTAAATTACCTTACAATGTTATGAGTAAAGATATAATAATAAAGATTGCAGGAGATTATACTTCAGAGGTAGCTAGATATAAATCAATTGAATTTACCGGAGAAACTATGGAAAATTTAAGTATAGCATCTCGGATGACTATGTCTAATTTTGCATTAGAATTAGGGGCTAAATTTGCTTTTGGAATTCCTGATCAGAAAATAATTGATTGGTTAAAAGATAGAACAAAAAATTCACTTGAATTAGTTAAACCAGATGAAGATGCCAGTTATGAAACGATATATGAAATAGAAGTTAATGATTTAGAGCCTCAAGTATCATGTCCACATACAATAGATAATGTTAAACCTGTATCCGAGATTGCAGGAACAAAAATAAACCAAGCATTTTTAGGATCCTGTACAAATGGAAGATTTGAAGATTTAGAAATTGCAGCGAAAATTCTAGATGGAAAAAAAATACACCCAAATGTGAGAATGATAGTAACTCCCGCATCGCAAGAAATTTGGTTGAATGTAGCGAAATCGGGTGTAGCTGAGAAACTAATCAAAGCTGGTGGAATAATAACAAATCCGAATTGTGGTGCTTGTTTTGGGGCACATGGTGGACTACTTGCTCCTAGTGAGAAATGCATATCGAGTTCGAATAGAAATTTTCAGGGTAGGATGGGAAGCAATGCTGCTGAAATATATCTTGGATCTCCAGCCACAGTAGCGGCTTCTGCTTTAAATGGCGAAATAACAGACCCAAGAGAATTTTAGAGGTGGTTAAATGGCTATAGTAAGTAATAAACCTATTAAAGATTATGAAGATATTATAAAGGGAAACGTTTGGTTATTTCCAGATAATGTAGATACTGATGCTATATCTCCAGGTCAGTATTTGGATAATTTAGAGGCAACATTAACGCATACCTGTGAAACAATAATTAAAGAATTTCCAATAAAAGTAAAAGAGGGAGATATTATCGTCGCTGGTAGGAATTTTGGATGTGGTTCAAGTAGAGAAACAGCTCCAGCAATTTTACAGGAGAAGGGTATAGTAGCAATTATTGCTGAGAGCTTTGCTCGTATATTTTATCGTTCCTCAATTGCTCGAGGATTCCCCGTTATTGAGGTAGAAAATATTTCAAAGCAATTTCAAACAGGAGATATGGTTGAATTAAATATACCTAAAGCAGAAGTTAAAAATTTAAAATCTGGAGAGCTATTCAAAGGAAAAGCAATTCATCCAATTTTACTTAAAATTTTAAAGAAGAAAGGTTTGGTTGAAGTACTTCTTTCCGAGCTAAAAGAAGAGGCAGATTAACTTTAAAATCTTTATTAAAATCTTAAAAAAAGTGAAAAGAGAATAGATTTTATGGAAAATGAATACAGAAATATTTTAAAAAGTCCTAAAATTAATAAATCGCTAAAAAAGGTAATAGCACTTGGGGGGGATGGAATAGGCCCTGAAGTAGTAAATGCGACTGTTTTTATATTGGAAGGAATGAACATTAGTGATTTAGAAATAAAAATGATGCCATGCGGAGAAAGTGCTATAGAACCTCATGGTAACGCATTTCCACCAGAAACAAAAGAGGCAGTTGATAATTCTGACGCTGTTTTGTTTGGCGCAACCCATGAATCTGCAGTACAAGTTATAGCATATTTACGGTGGGGGTTAGGTAATTTTGCCAATATTAGGCCTATAAAATATTTTAAAGGAATGTATACTAATCTAAAACAGGATTTAGTTGAAAATGTTAATTATTCTTTTATAAGAGAGTGTACAGAAGGATGCTATGCTGCTACGGGCAAGGAAGGAAAATTAACGAAATTAATCAAAAAAGGATTGATCTATAAACCAGATATAGAAAGATGGACTGAGAATGCTATATATAGTTTCAGAATAGTATCACCTCGAGCAACAGACAGAATAGGTCGAGTAGCTTGTGAAGTATGCATAAAACGTAAAGAAGAAGGAAGAGGAAAAGGTTTACTTGAAATAGTATGTAAACCGAATATTTTTCGTCAACAAGATGGAATGTTTATAAAAAGAATTAAAGAGATTGCTAAAAATGTATATCCCGAACTTCAAGTAGAAACATATATAGTAGACGATTTTGCTGCTAGATTGATTAGATTTCCAGATTACCATGATACTATTGTTATACCTAATATGATGGGTGATATTTTATCTGATGAAGCTGCACAAATAGTAGGAGGACTAGGAGTAGCAGGATCAGGAGTATATGGATTAAATGTTCCGTATTTTGAACCAACTCATGGCTCTGCTCCTGATATTGCAGGTCAAATGATTGCAAATCCTATTGGCACTATAATCTCAGCAACAATGATGCTTGATTATTTGGGGTATGAGAAAGAATCGAAAGGATTGATGAAAGCTATTGAAAAAACAATTATTGGTGGATTAAATATAGAAAAAAATTGGAGAACTTTACCTAAAGACGCGGTTCCGCCAAAATATCGAAAGGAAGGAAAATTTGGGACTACTGATGATGTTGCACATAAAATTTTAGAAGAATATAAAAAATTAAGTTAAATCGAAGAATTTTATTTTACAATTTCTTTAGCTATTTTTTCAAGCTCTTTTTCTGTAATGAATTGGTTAACCTTTATTTTCTCTTGTATCTTCTTCTTAATAATCTCAATATGATCTTTTGTTGGATTTAACCCCATTTTTGTCAATTTTGCTATAAGAGCTCTATCTTGTAAAGTTGTAGCTCCAAAGATTAACTTTCTTGTTTGTCCAACAACTTGAGGTTGATATAGCTCCCATGTTATCCAATTACCAATAAGAATCTGCTCAACATGTAAATCTGATTCATGAACAAAGCAATTTTTTCCAACTATTGCTTTATGTGCTTGAAGTGGAGTTTTACTATATTTCTCAATAATTTTGGATACCTCTGTTATTTTTTCTAATTTTATCCCCGTGTTTATCCCATATAAGATTTCAAGCGCCATTATTACTTCTTCTGTAGCAGCATTACCTGCTCTATCGCCTAGTCCATTAAAAACTACATCGACAACTTCTGCCCCACCTTCAACGCCAGCTAGAGTTGTAGCACAAGCTAATCCTAGGTCGTTATGGGTATGAACCTCTATTGGAACTTTCTCAATTATTTTTTTAGTAAATACAATATTATCTCTAAATGCTGTAGGATGGGCACATCCATTTCCATCATAACAAACAATCCTATCAACCCCTGCTTCTATTGCTAAACTACAAAATTTCTCCCAATATTTTGGTAATACTCTACCAGATCCAAAGGCGACATACGCACCTTGATCTTTTGCATATTGTATTCCATGAGATATTCTTTCAAAAACAGCTTTCCTAGAATTTAATATAGGGTCAGGAACTAATAAAAAATTAATATGATCTGCCTCTGCTGCAATGATATCATCAACTTCTTTCTTAATATCTTTAGCATATAATCTTGCATGTGATGATAATTTCACTTTTATTCCCTCTCTCTTCAATTCTTTAAAAGTTTCAGCATGTTCTTTAATTCCCGCAGCATATCCTACTTCTAATTCTGGAATACCCATTTCTTCCAAAAGTTTTGCGATTTCTACTTTTTGGTCTATAGTAAAATATGAACCAGGAGTTTCTTCCCCTTCTCTTAATGTATCATCTTTAATTATGATTTTTTCTGGTAAATTCATCTGATTTCTTACCGATTCTTTAAAATTCCAATCCCAACTCCACCATTTTTGATCTTTACCCATTTTCATGGAGATCCAAGCATTTAACCAAGCACTTTCCAAAAATATTCACCTTTTTTAAAAGAACCATATTTTTTCATAGAATTAAATGATTTTTAGAATTAACTAATTTTTTAAAAACACTTAAAATTGAATAAATTGAAATTTATAATTATTAGAATATTTACTATAATTAATTAATAAATCGTGAGATGATATAAAATACCAATTTTAGTAGAAAATAAAGAGAAAAAGTTCACTTTATTTTTAAATAAAAACAGATGCGGTGGAAACGAATGCTACAACTGTATTGCAGTTTGTCCTACAGGTATTTTAGAGCCAGGTGATGAATTAAACATGAGAGTTGCTTACTTACCACGAGTTAAACAAGGTAAGGAAAAATATTGCACTGGATGTCGGAGATGCGAATTTTCTTGCCCTGAATGGTGTATTTACGTATTAGAACAGGAGGAAGAGAAAACGGCAGAAAAAGCCGAAACATAAAGAGGTGAAAAACATGAGTAATGGAAATGGAAAAAGATATTTAAAACCCGGAAGGCATTTAATGATGGGAAATGTTGCGATGTCCGAAGGTGCTATTTCTGCTGGATTATCCTTTTTTGGAGGATATCCAATTACCCCTAGTACAGAAGTAATTGAACATTTAGCTATAAGATTGCCCGAAGTGGGAGGCTGTTGTATGCAAATGGAAGATGAATTAGCTTCAATTAATTCTGTAATTGGAGCCTCATTAGTAGGGGCAAAAGCAATGACGGCTACTTCAGGTCCTGGACTGTCTTTAATGGTAGAAACAATATCAATGGCTGCAAATTTGGAAGTTCCATTTGTTTTTTGTGATGTACAGAGAAATGGCCCGGGTACTGGATTTGTAACAGAGCCCCATCATAATGATTTGGGATTAATTCGATTTTCAGGTAATGGTGAATTCCAAGTTATTGCAATAGCACCTATGACATGTCAGGAATTATTCTTTCAATTATGCTGAAACATATAGATGTCCTGTTTTTATTCTATCTGACGCATACTTAGGTCATTTACATGAAGTTGTTAATATTCCAACAAAAGAAGAAATAGAAAGTAAGGTTATTAAACGTGAATTGCCTCCATCTGATGAATTTGTGAAAAAATTCACATATTTTGATGATAATGGTAAAATAATTATCCCAAAACCACCTCAAATGGGCACTGATTACTGCCCAGGTTTGTTTTTACATCAACCTCATAATTATGAGGGATTGCCTACTCCTAAACCTATGCAGTATATAGAAGGAATTATGGATAAAATCAATAAAAATAAGGATAAGATTTGTATAACTGATAAATATAAATTGGATGATGCTGAAATAGTTATTATCGCCTATGGTTTGCCAGTTCGCGCAAGTTATAGAGTTGCTGATATTGCTCGTAAAGAGGGTATAAAAGTGGGGATCTTTAGATTAGTGACTGTGTGGCCTTTCCCTGATGAAGAGGTTAAAGAAGTTGTAAAGAATGCAAGGGCTGTTATTGTTCCTGAATTAAATTATACAGGAATTATCGCGGAGCAGATTGAACGGGTAACTAAACTTGAGACTCCAGTTATCAAGATCCCTCAAGTATGCGAGTTTCATCATCCAGATGATATACTAAAAGTATTAAGGGAGGTGGCATAATAATGTCAGAAATTGGTAGAATGCTCCCAAATGAAAAACCTGAACATCCTTATATGCCTTTTTCTTATGGAGGAAGTGTATTTAACAATTTTGCCACCAGATTCTGTTCTGGATGTGGATATGGTATAATAGGTCATATTTTTACTAGGATTTTTGAAGATGAAAAGCTAGATCCTCATTTATTTCCTACAATAATCGGAATTGGATGTTATAGCCAACTGTTATTATTAGTTCATGCTAAATCTCAAAAAATCTTAGCTCTTCACGGCAGAGCACCTGCAGTTGCTACGGGAATCAAAATGACAAATCCTAATATGAAACCAATAATATTTTCTGGTGATGGTGATTGTTTAGGAATTGGGGGTAATCATTTTATCCACCTTTGTAGGAGAAATCTCGATTGTGTTTTATTATTATTTAATAATAGCATCTATGCTATGACTGGAGGTCAAGGTGCTCCAACTACTCTCTATGGTGCTCAAAGTACAACAACTCCTTATAAGATGTTTGAAAACAGAAGTGATGGGGTACAATTAGCTTTAGCAGCAGGAGCAACATATGTTGCAAGAACTACAGTAGCTCATCCCCGCACTTATATAAAGTATTTCAAAAAAGCATTAAAGCATAAAGGAACATCTGTAATTGAAATAATAACTCCATGTGTAACATATTTTGGACGAAAAAATTTAGATAGCCTCGGAGCAGAGAATCTCGGCATAGAAGGAAAAAAAATGGATCAGGGGTTAAAAATGTTAGATTGGATAAAAAGAAATACAGTTAGGATAAACCAAGCGAAATTTATGACAGAAGAAGAATTATTCAACAAATATATTATTGGTGAATTTAGATATGAACCGAATAAACCAGAATATTCAGAAGAGTATGCTAAAATCCAAAAGATAGCTATGGGGGGAAAATGAAACTTGGCTCGTTATGAAGTCAGAATAGCAGGATATGGGGGTCAAGGTGTTATAACACTTAGCAAAATGATAATAACTGCAAGTTCATTATATGAGAATTTGGCTGCTACTCAAACAGAAGCTTATTCGGCAGCTGCTCGCGGGGGAAAATGCTGGGCTGAGGTGGTAGTTGAGTTAGATAAGAATATAGATTTAATTGATTATCCAAAAGCATTACAACCATATGACTTTTTAATTATTTTATCTGAAGAAGCGGCTAGTGATGTTAAGCCAAACTTCGTAAAAGAAAATGGCACTGGATTTCTAATTTGGGATACGTCAACGATTAGTAAATTTAGAGCCGCAAAAAGAATAAAGAAAGCATTAGGAATTCCAATTCAGAAATTAGCAGTGGAAAGGTTTGGAAATATCGTATTCGGTAACACTATTCTATTTGGGATTTTTACAGTAGTCTCTGGTATCTTTTCTGAAGAATCTGCAATTGAAACTGTTAAAAATTTTGTACCAAGTTCAACTATTGACAAAAATCTTGAAGCATTTGAACTTGGTAAGCAAGAAGGCTTGGAATTTCTAAAAAAGTTAGAAACAGGTGAGAATTAAAATGTTTATCCAAAAAATCAAGAAAGGATGGCAAGAATTATATGAAGAAGTCATTCAAACGGGAAAATGTATTTATTGTGGAGCATGTGGCGCTTTTTGTGCTAATATAAAATTCGATAGAGAAAAAGAAGTTCCATTTGAAGATGGATCTTGCAAAGATATGAACACTTGTCGAGATGGATATGGTCTTTGCTATAATCTTTGTCCTAAAACTGAAAGTGATATAATCCCAATATCCTTATTGGATAAATGGGTCTTCGGTATCAAAAGTGAAAGGATTTTAGGGCACTATATTGATATTAAGTCTGCAAAACTTACTCAGAAGGCGATAGAAAAATTATCTTCAAATGCAGGTCCTCTAACAGGTTTATTATACATCGCAATGGAAAATGGTTTAATAGATGCGGCAATTATTACTGATAAGGATAGTGATTTTAAGCCTTTTCCTATAATCGCTGAAAGTCAAAAAGATCTTTTAAAAGGAGTTGGTTATAAGCCAAGTCAATCTCCAACTATTTCTCTTGTAGGTGAGGCAATCAATAAAGAGCATAGTGATATTGCTGTCGTTGGGACCCCATGTCAAATTCAAGCGTTAAGAAAGCTACAAACTCATCCAACTTTCGATTATGAAGCATATGATTTAGTTACTTTAGCAATTGGAACCTTTTGCACAGGCACTTATTACAACAAGATTCTAAGTGAGATCTTTCTTAAGAATGGTATTAAAGATAACGAAATTGAACATATCGATACGGATAAAAGTAACTTCACTTTAAAAATCAGAACGAATAATTTAGTTAAAGAAATACCATTGAATTATTTATATGAAAATGCTATTAGAAAAGCTTGTTTTTCATGTTCAGATTATACTGCATCTTTTGCAGATATTTCAATTGGAAATTTTGGGAGTGAAGAGGGATGGAATACTGTGATTATAAGAACAGAAAGGGGAAAGCAGATTTTTGACTTAGCATTAGAACAAGATACTATAAAGGTGAAATCTCTTGATAAAGATAAGGAAGAACTTATTTTAGATATTACAAGAGCCAAAACCGACATAGTAAAAATTGAATCCACAATAGAACACTCACCTAAAATAAAGAGCTTTATTATTAGAAATCAAAGAATTGCAAAGGCTTACAAACCAGGTATGTTTGTTATTTTATGGTTACCAGATATTGATTTCTTGCCAATGTCAATTTCTAAAGTTGATGGAAATTTACTCGAAATTACAGTTGAGAAAGTTGGAGAAGGAACCTCTAAATTATTTGATTTAGTTCAGGGAGATTTTATTGGAATTAGAGGCCCATATGGCAATACATGGAACTATGAAGATGCTAAAAACATCCTTATTGTTGGAGGGGGTATGGGAATAGCCGCATTAACATCTTTAATAGAACCATTAAAGAAGAATAAAAAAAATGTTTTTGTAGCTATAGGGGCAAAGGATGAACCCTCATTAATTTTTTCTGATAGACTAATAGATCTAATCCCAAATACACTTTGTACTACTGATGATGGTTCTGTTGGTAAGAAATGCTTTGTCACAGATACTATTGAAGATATCATCAAAAAAGAGAAAATTGACTTAATTTTGACATGTGGGCCGGAGCTTATGATGAAACGAGTCCTTGAAATAGCAGATTCTAAAAATATTGAAATACAAGCAAGTTTAGAAAGAAAAATGAAGTGTGGTGTAGGATTATGTGGGTCTTGTTGCATTGGTAATAAAAATAATATCCCTGTATGTATGGATGGACCGATATTCACTTCTTTACAGTTAAAAAGCTTTCCTCAATTTGGAACTTATGTAAAATGAATACTTTTTTTAATTCTAAATTGGGATTTTATTATTTTTAATACTATTATTAAGATATTCTTAAATAGATTATTTAACATATAATTCA
>Ga0209636_10006993_pt1 | contig 11517 bp, 2 predicted proteins | sample DeeMarSWOR152_54_FD_187464 | JGI IMG/M metagenome (GOLD analysis project Ga0209636, IMG submission 187464) | Marine sediment microbial communities from White Oak River estuary, North Carolina - WOR-1-52-54 (SPAdes) (version 2) | ecosystem: Environmental > Aquatic > Marine > Intertidal zone >... | reverse complement strand
GGGGTAGACGTGCGCCTTGTCGGGGATGAGGAGGACGACGAGGTGGATGCCGTGGCGGGCGCACTCGGTGTGAAACGATGCGATCCCGTCGGCGACCTGTTCGAGGCCGCGTTGCTCGGCCGTGCGAGCACGACAGTTGTTACTGCCACGGCCATAGCCACAACCATGGTGCATAACTTAGAAAACGAGACTTCCATGACGACACCTCCCGTCATAATTGCGCCGCGGTTACCCTTTGAGCAGGGCGGCGGAACGGCATGCGGTGCGTCAGCGAGTTTCGACCACTCGTGCGACAGTTGGAAAAGCGCCAGTTTGGACGGTGCGAAGCTGACACCTCGGTCACGTATCCCACCAGGCCCGCGTCGGGTAGCTGTCCCTGCCAAATGTCTTTCTCAGTCTTTCAGCAGCCATATTTCACTGACGTAGCTCATTCCACCCCAGGTCAGCTCCAGTTTGCCATCCCTGATGAGTTCTTTCGGCACCGGAAACTCCTGTAACTCGACTATCCCGGTATCGTTAACTCTCCGTGCGACGCGCTCATCGTCGATGCGCAGTTGCACCTTCCGAGGACTTGTCACCCGCACCGTATACGCGGCCTCGTCGTTCCCCTTGTCCGTGAGCGGGATGGCGAACTCGGCGCACCCCGCGAAGCCGGTGGCATGGAGCCAGGGGGCGTCGGCGCCGGCAACCTGAAGAAAATCGGCGCTGTGGCTGACATACGTCCCTCCGCCGGGGGGCTTCTCCGTGACGCCCAGGCTCAGGTCGAGCACGAGTCGCCCTTCGTAGGGACGCGGATACGCCAGCCAGAGCGTCCCTTTGGGGTCTCGCCGGTCGCCGGGGGCGCCGAGGTTGACGGCGAGGTGCTTGACGGGCGTCATCGGCCCGGGCGCGCTGAACATGCCCCACACGCGGCGGGCCGCGCGCGGCTGGAAGGTGACCGTCGTCTGCACCGCGAACGGGCACACGCACCCCGAACTGGCCTCGGGCATCGTGACGACGCCGTTGGCCGGAATGCAGTTGATCCAGCATCCCGGGCGCTGGGCGCCGAAGTGATCGGTCCCGTGGTCGGCCAGGAGGTCGTAGTACCCGGTGCTTCCCGTGCGGAAGAACAGCGCGTGGGTGCAGGCGGCAATGTTTCCGCAATGATGGCCGGGGCGCGCCATCTGCCACTGGGCCTCGGCCCCCGTCACGGGATGCTCGCGCATCTTGGGGTCGCCCGTGTACAGGTCGTGTGCCCAGGGTTCCGCGAGGATTCTATCGCCGACGATGAGGGGCCGGCTGCGGTATCCCTTGCGTCCGGACCAGAGCGGGGCTCCGTCTTTGGCGGAGAGGGCGATGAGGCTGCGGCGGGAGAATTCGCCCGCGAAGAACTCCTTCCAGAAGTGTCCGTTCCACGGCTGGCCGCACAACAGGAGCACGTCGTGGGCGACCATGGCGATGAGTTCGCCGCCGGCCTTGCTGATCGCGACGCAATCGGCCACGTACTGCGGCTTCTTCCAGAGCGTCTTGCCCGTCTCGGCGTTCAGGGCCACGACGAGGCGCACGTCGGGCGGGACGGCCTTGCCGCGCCGGTCCACCCGCATCTGCGGGTCGATGCCCTTCAGGCCCTCTTCCTGCTGCGCCTTCGTGACGGAGCGGTCGACAAAGAACAGTCTGCCGGCGCTCGCGCAGATGGTCGTCTCCATGAGGTTTCCGGCATCGTGCGTCCAGCGGACCTTGCCGCTCTTAATCTCGATGGCGAAGAGGCGGCCGCTCTGGGTGCTGCCGTAGAGCAAGTCGCCCACGCAGGCGACGTAGCGCCAGTTGGGGTGCTTGTCGTCCTTCTTGGCAGGCGTCTTGTAGGTGTTGAGCGTCTTGCCGGTTGCCTGGTCCAGGCGTTGGCACCGGTCGCCGACGGCCACGAAGAGGCTGTCGGCATTGGCTGCCAGGTTGGAGACGGCGCTTTTCAGGTGCAGCCGCAGGGCGCCTTCCATCTTTCGTTCCCAGAGTTGGAGGCCGTTGTAGGCGTCGTAGGCCATGAGGACGTTCTCGCCCTGGACGAACATGCGGCCGCCCGTGGCCAGCGGCGAGACGTTGCTGGCGTGACGGCTGGGCATCTGCTCCGGGCCGGGTTCGCCGAACCAGAGGACGCCGATGGCCCCGCGGACGAGTTGATCGTCACTGCAGGCCGTGTTGCCCGGCTCGGCGTACTGGTGGGTCCAGGAGCCGGCGCCTTCGAGTTTGCCTCGCGTGACGACGGCCCAATCGCCGCCGACCTCGGTCGTGACGTCGCCGACCTTTCGAAGGCCCTCGACGAAGGCCTGCATCCACTGTTTCACCACGGGCGGCGTCGTGCCGGCTTCCACGCCGGCCGGGCGGCTGATGAGGGCCACGCCGCCGCAGGGCTTGAGCATCCGCACGAGTTCGCTTGCCGGCACCGCGCGGCCGGCGGCGAAGAACCCGTCTTCGCAGACGATGAGGTTGGCGAAGTAGTCGGCCAAGGGAACGCGGTCGGGCCCCGCCCGGGTGACGACGACCTTGCCGCCGTAGACCCCCGCATCGCTGAGGGCCCGGCGCATGGCCGCCACACGCTCGGCGTCGGGCTCGACGGCGTAGATGACGAGGTCGGTTCGGCGGGCCAACTCCAGCGCCAGCCGCCCGTCGCCCCCGAACATCAGGGCGTAGCCGCGCGTCACCCCGAACTCCTTCACCATGTCTCCGGCGAGTTCCGGGAACGTGCCGGTGCGTTCGTCCTTCGGGAAAGGTTGCGCGACCGGTTGGTGTGTCACCGTTCGGCCTTTGCCTCCGCTGCCGGAGACGAAGCAGTGGATGGCGCCGGTGTCGGTGCTGACGAACAGGCGGCCGCCGGCGATGGCCAGGCCTCGCGCTCGCCCCTTGACGTTGGCCGACCAGACCTGCTTGCCGCCGGCCCTGTCGATGGCGATGACGGTCCCGGCGCCGCCGGCGAACAGCGTCTTGCCGGCCAGTGCGATGGAATCGCAGGCCGTGCACGGAATTCGCCACAGCCACTTGGTCTCGTTGGCGATGCGGCCCCGCAGGGCGTTGCGCTTGCCAACGGCGTCGGCGAGTTGCTTCTGGACCTGTTTGAGCCTCGCGGCGGCGTTCGGGTCGGACGCGGCCTGGGCCTTCAGCGCGCGGACGTCCCGCGTGAGGCGATCGACCGTGTCCTGGGCCCTCCTGTATTCGGTTCGGGGCGAGATCCAACTGCCACGTTCCACGGCGACGGCTTCCTGGCCGTTCAGCAGGTAGACGGCGTCGGTATCCAGGACGATCCGCCGGTGGCCCGTGCTGGGGGTTGCGGCGGACAGCCCCTCGTTGAAGGCGAAGGAACCGCTGCTTTCCCAGACGGCGGTGATCTGCTCCGCCCCGTTGAACAGCAGGTCTCCCGCCAGCACGCTGTAAGTTCCCCCGAACAGGCCGGTGCCTCGCCAACTCAGGTTGCGGTGAAAGAGGAAGCGGCCGTCGCGGCGGTCGAAGGCGGCGGGCATCGTGCGGCCGGCGGGCACGAACAGCCGCGCCTTCGACGCGACCAGATAGCCCTGGGGCGAGATCGTGCCCAGGCCGCCACGGCCGTACGAGTCGTTCTTCCAGAGGAGCGTGCCGTCGTCGGCGCCGACGGCGTAAAGGTACACCCCCTCGGCGGGGAAGATGCCCGCGCCGAAGTAGGCGACGCCGTCGTCCACCACCACGGCCGTCCGGACCGGCCACAGGGAGATCATCTTGCCGTTGCCGAGGACCTTCTCAGGGCTGGGCGCCGCCGTGAAGGTCCAGAGCAGGCGCCCGTCGGCTGCCGCCAGGCAGTAGACGTTCCCGTCGTCGGACCCGACGTACACCTTGCCGCCCGCCACGGTCGGGGCCAGCCGGACGGGGCCGTCGGTGGTGAACGTCCAGCGGACCCGGCCGTCGCGGGCGTCGAGGGCGTAGACGTTGTTGTCGGCCGACGAGCCGAAATAGACGAGGTCGGCGACGGCGGCCACGTGGAAGGCGTCGTCGAACCGCATGCGCGGCAGTTCCAGGATCTTCTCGATGGGCTTCGGCTGCGGGTCGCCCCACGCATGCGACGGCGGGAACGTGGGCTGATGGACCCAGTCCTGTGAAAACGGTGCCGCCAGCGATTCCGCCGAGACGCCGCTGCGGGCGGCGTCGTGGCGGTACGTCGGCCAATCATCCGCCGACGCGAGACCGGCTGCAACGCCAACGAGAATGCCCAGTAGAATGACGCGATGGGGCATGCGGACCATGAACGTTCCCTTTGCGGTCAGAAGACGATTGTGTGAAATGGCTGCACCACGACCGCCGTGGGCACGCAAGGGGAAGCATACCACCGGGCGCACACGTTGGGAAGCGTCCTTTTGCCATGCGCGGCGCTTGCAGCAGCACCCGCAGGAGAGGAGGAAGACGTCCGGCGTCCGACCGTGGCGGAGAGGGCGGGATTCGAGGCCGCGGAGCAGGTCTTAACCCACTCAACGTTTTAGCAAACCGCCAACCCACCGTCAGAACTCTAGCAGGCCGCCAAGAAGGTCCGGTTTCTGCATTGACGTATCGTAACAGGTGCGCTATGATGTCGGGCGGTCCGCGAACAGGAGGATGCGCGATGCGCGGACGCCCCGGTCTGGACCCCGGAGGTCTTCTCGATGAACCGGGAGCGGTTCGCCGAGCACCACCTTGTCGGCAAGTTCTTCGACCGCGTGGTGGCCGAGGCGCTGGCCGAGGAACTGGCCAGCGAGGACCACTTCACCGTTGACGGCACGCTTATCCGGTCGTGGGCGTCGCTGAAGAGCCTCGAGCCGCGCCCGAGCGGTCGGCTCGTCGGCCCCGTCGGGCGGTCTGATCCATCAGATCAGGTCTGGCAAGAACCATCAATCACTCGTTGAAAAGAGATTCTATCACGTTTGGCCGCATTCTTTAGCGGCCTGCTGGGACTGGCCGTTCAGCCCACTACCCATTTGGGCGGGATTTGGACAAGACAAAGCCATGTTAGGGATTTGCTCGGGCTCCTGCCAAGCGGAAAAACCGCGATCCAGGCGTCCCAAACGAGGCCTGCCTCGACCCGACGCGCCTGGCTGCCGGCAACGTGTTTGCCTTCCCCAAAACCTGTGCTATACTACCGGAGCGTTTTGGCATGTCGGGATGCATCTGCCGCCCTGTCCCGGGGCGGCACACGGGACCGTTCGCCGCATGGCGGCAAGGGGGCAAGGATGAGTGGGGAACACGCCTTCCGGCCGGAATCCAGCGCCACTTGACGCCTTTCACAGGCGAGGCCCTACAATGAGCGACTCCGATACGGATCGTTCTGAAGGCTTTCGCAGAGAGCGACAACGGCAACGTGACCACCTTTTCGGTCTTTACCTGTACCACACGACACGCCCCAGAGCATTCCGCTGGATGCAGAGGGGTGCATACAGGCGCACTGTGAGTCGGGTTCAGAAGGCCTTGGCGGCCGGCGACGAACTCCTCGCGGCTGTTGAGGCGGATGTCCCTGCTGCAGCGCTGGCTCTCTTCGAATGGCCCCCATGGACCCAAGAGATTGAGGACCGAATCCGGACAATGCTTGAGGTTTATGCGGCCGAGTCCCCATCGCGGCCGAAAACCGAACTCGACATAGAAGACGTGGCCAGACTGAGCCAGGCGGTTCTGAAGTACCTCTAGCACGTAGACCCGGGCCGCGCCACGATTTTACTCCGCCCTTTCTCGGCAACTCGCAAGGGAGGGCGGAAGGGAGAATGGAAGTGCCAACGGTCAACGATGTTCTCGCAGCGTCATGCCAGCGGCCGTACTTTGGGCACCTCGAGCCGCGTTTGTTGCTGTCAGGGACCGTGGAGCAGAATGTGGTCTCCGCCTTGTCGCGAGACCTGGGCGGAGCCTTGCTGGCTGGTCTGGAGGCCACGATCCCGCTCGATGCAGCCGGCGACAACACCGATGGCTTCGCTTGGACCGGATGGCAGGAAGTGTATCCCGGCGGCGATGCCCGGGCGGCGGTCCTGACGTACTCGTTCCAGGGCCAGCCGGCCGTGAAGGGCACGCCGGATGGCGTCACCGTGAGTCTGCCGGGCACCGACACCTGGGGCGTCGAGGGCGAGCCGATGTTGCCCGTACTGCAGTCCTGGATCCTCCTTCCGCAGGGGGCCGAGATCGCCTCGGTGGATGTCGACCTCGGTTTCGGCGAGATAATCGCCGCCGACGTGGACCTTGCCAGGATGGAAAGCGGCGAAGTGCGGCCGGCGCCGGAGATCAGCTTCTCCATGCACGACATGTGCGGGTACCGGTTGGGATTGCTTTCGGTGTTCCCGGTGCAGCAGGACGGGCCGTCAGGGGACCTCACGTACCACCAGAGCGTCTCAGTGACGCTTCAGACCCAGGCGGGCGAGGCGCGTGATGCCGTGGGCGTCCGCGCCGTCGTCACCGACGTCGAGCGCGCCGTCGAGCGGGTGGACAACGCCTCGGAGCTCCGCAGCTACCGCATGATCGACGGCTTGTCGCAGCTCGCCGGTGGGACGCTTCCCCCCGGCGGGCCGTTCGAGTACGTGATCATAACCCGCAGCGACCTGGCCGACGAGTTCCAGCCGCTGGTGGACCACAAGATCGGCCGCGGGCTGACGGCCACGATCGTCACCACCGATTACATCTACGCCAACTTCACGGGCCTGGAGGCAACCGGCGTCCGCGACAACGCCGACAGGATTCGCGACTTCATTTTCACCGCGTATCACAACTGGAACACGGTGTGGGTGCTGCTGGGCGGCGACACCGACGGGTTCGACACGCCGGGCGGGACCGCCAACGCGGTTGTCCCCCACCGCGGCGCCAAGGGCGGCTGGCCCAGCGACCCGGCCTCCATCGACCCCCACATCCCGACGGACCTGTACTTCTCCTGCCTGGACGGTGTGTGGAACGGCGACGGGGACTCGATCTGGGGCGAGAAGAACGACGGCAGCGGCGGCGGCGACGTGGACCTCGTGCCGGAGGTGTACGTCGGCAGGGCCCCGGTCAGCAACGCCGCCGAGGCCACCAACTTCGTCAACAAGACCATCCTCTACGAACGGACGCCGCACCCGAACGCCACGTGGGCGGCGTGGATGGGCGAGGAGCTGGACCGAGCCGAGTACGGCGAGGGCCATTCGGACGTCTGGGGCGCGGACACCAAGGATCTCGTCGAGACCCACTCGGGGATCAGCTCGGCGCCGCACAACTGGACGCTTACCAAGCGCTACGATCGCGACTATCCGGATGATCCGTTGAGCTGGTGGACCGGGGAGGACCTCATCGAATACCTCAACGCGAACGTCCACGTTGTCAATCACCAGGGGCACTCCAACTGGGACGGCAATGCCAAGATCAGCCGCAGCGACGTGGACGGCCTGGTCAACACGCACCCGTACTTCTTCTACTCCTGCGGGTGCCTGTCGGGCGCCTTCGACCGCAGCGACTGCATTGCCGAGCATCACCTCAAGGGCGCCCACGGCGCCGTCGGCGTGGTGATGAACTCGCGTGTGGGGCGTAACATCCAGCCCGACAGCGCCGACGGGAGGCTGGACCAGGAATTCTGGTACGCCGTCTTCCAACTCGGCCGGCGGGAGTTCGGGCGAGCGTTCGACTACGCCCGATCAGTGATCGTGCCCCCGGTCGAGAGTATCTCGACGCGCTGGCAGTACTTCTGTTGGACGCTCTTCGCCGATCCGGAGACCTCGCTGGCCTACGGCGGTTCGCCGGGGGCCATTTCCGGCACCGTGTACGAAGACTACAACGGCGACGGCGTAATGGGCCCCGACGACTCCGGCGAGTCGGGGCGGACCGTCTACGCCGACGTGGACAACGACGGCGTCCGCGACTCGCAGTGGTCGGCGGTCTGGTCCGACGACATGAACGTGCCCCTGCCCGACCTCGCCACAACCACCTCGACGGCGACGGTGGGTGGGCTGAACGGGCGCATCCTGGATCTGGACGTCCTCCTGTCAATCGACCATACCTTCGACGCAGACCTGGACGTGTACCTCTACAACTCGGGCGGCACGCGAGTGGAGTTGTTCAGCGACGTCGGCGCAGGCGGCCACAACTTCCAGAACACGTTCCTGAACGACGAGGCAAGCACCGCGATCACGGACGGAAGCGCGCCGTTTTCCGGTTGGTTCCGCCCCGAGGAGGCGCTCTCGGCCTTCGACGGCCTGGACCCCAACGGCCTGTGGACGCTGGAGATCACCGACGACGCCTCCGGCGACACGGGAACGCTGCTGAGCTGGTCGCTCGAGATCACCTACGGCGACCCGTCGGCCGAGACCAACGTCAACGGGGACTACACCATCAGCCACCTGGCCCCGGGAGACTACGTCGTCCGCGACGAGCTTCCCGGCAGCTGGGTCCACACTTCGCCCGAGAGCGGCGCGCAGAACGCCGTCGTCTCCAGCGGTCTGACAACCGGCGACGTGGACTTCGGCACCGCCCGACCGGCCACGATCGTGGGCACGCGGTTCCACGACTTCGACGGCGACGGCTACCAGAGCGCCGGCGACACGGGCCTGCCGGGGCGGATGGTCTATCTCGACTACAACATGAACGGCCGGCACGACGCCGGCGAACCCGACATGCTGACCGCTTCCAACGGCTGGTACCAGTTCCAGGACGTCTCTCCGGGCAGCTACGTCGTCCGCGAGGAGCCGTTTGCGGGCTGGATCCAGACGGCCCCCGGGAATGACGTGCTCTACGGCGTGGCACCCTTCCTGGACAGCCAACTCGTCGTCATCGACCTGGAGACGTTCGCCGGCATCGCCGTCGGGCCGACCGGGCAGACGAAGATGGTCGGCCTGGCCTCCGACGGGGCCGGGACGCTCTACTCCATCCCCGCCGCCGGCTACTTCAATCGGTGGCTGTACAGCGTGAGCCCGATCACCGGCCAGGCGACGGAGCTGTTCGACCTGGGGATCACGAGCCTGTTGGAGGGCGGCCTGGCCCTCGCGCCCGACGGCAAGACGATCTATGTTGCCAGGACCTACCCGACCTTCGACGGCAGCCAGCCGCCGGAGCTGATCCGGATCGACCTGGAGACGCAGACAACGACCGTTCTGGGTCAACTGACCGTCGCCGGCAGCCCGTTCCCCAACGGCACGCAGGTCGACGGGCTGGCCTTCCGCGGCAACACGCTCTACGGCCTGGTCACCGAGGCGGGCGGGAACCCGGACGATCACCTGATCATCATCAACACGAGCACGCTGGCCGTCACCGACGTCGGCGCGACCGGCGAGGACTTCTCCGTGCTCGCCGGGCTGGCCTACGACCCGCGCCGCGACGTCTTCTACGCCAGCGGCAGGGGCCAGGGCGCCCTGCTCAACCTCTGGGAAATCTCGCCCCAGACCGCCCAGGCCTCCCGGACGAAAAGCACCGGTCTGCTGAATCTCTCGGGCCTGACGTACGGCACGTCGCGCGGCACGCCGCTGGCCGGGGCGCACGTGGTGTTCGCCGCCTCCGGCGGCACGGTCTTCGCCGATTTCGGCGAGGCGCTTCCCGTGGAGATCCACGGCAGCAAGTGGCACGACGAGAACGGCAACGGCCGGCAGGACCCGGACGAGCCGGGCCTGGCCGGCTGGGACGTCTACCTGGACGAGAACGGCAACGACCTGCTGGATGATGCCTCCGCAGATCTCGACAGCGCCGACGCGCCCACGCCGCTGCCGGACATGGCCACGACCATCTCGACCCTCTCGGTCAAGGACGTCGTGGGGCGCATCACCGACGCGAACGTGCACCTGGACATCACGCACACGTGTGATGGCGACCTGGAGGCCGTCCTGGTCAGCCCGGCCGGAACGCGCGTGCAGTTGTTCTTCCGCGTCGGCGGCAACGGCGACAACTTCACCGGCACGACGCTGGACGACGAGGCGACCACGCCGATCGGGTCCGGCGTCCCCCCGTTCACGGGCTGGTTCCGGCCGGCCGAGGCGCTGTCGGCCCTGGACGGCGAGGACCCCAACGGCATCTGGTCGCTGGAGGTCACCGATCACGCCGCCGGCGACGCCGGGACGCTGAACTACTGGTCGCTGAGCCTCGAGTCCGCCGAGCGATCCGCGCGGACCGACCCGGACGGCCGATACGAGTTCACCAACCTGGATCCGGGCGGCTACGACGTCCGCGAGGTGCTCCAGGCCGGCTGGGTGCGGACCGCCCCCGGCGCCGTGCCCGCCCTGATCGACGACTTCGAGGACGGCAACCTGGTGGAGTACACGCAGATAGGCCCCGGCAGCCCCGGGTTCACCAACCCGTTCGCGGCCCACGACGGCGGCTACGGCGCGGTCGGCATGGACTGGATGTACCGCGACGATCCGGCCGCCTGGGTGGAGCGCGGCGACGTCATCTCCGCCTGGGTCCGCTTCGCCAACAACGCGACCGGGACCGCCGCCCTGGGCTTCGGCATGTCCGCCACCCGTTGGTACTCGCTCCAGCTCCAGCCGGAGTACAACAGCCTCGATCTCTATCAGCAGCACACCACCGGGTTCTACCTCTTCGGCGAGAGCGAGCAGGTCTACCTGCCCGACAAGTGGTACCGCGTGGAGGTCGTCTGGGGGACGAGCGGCGCCATCGAGGGGCGCCTCTACGACAGCGACGGCGTGACGCTGCTGAACACCGTCACCGGCTACGACACGACCATCGCGTCGGGCGGGATCGGCTTAAGCGGCTGGGGCACGGGCAGCGTCCGGCAGTTCGACACGATCACCCGCTGGCGCGACGGCGCGCATCACGTCGTCGTCACGTCCGGCGGGGCCGCCAACGACGTCAACTTCGGCAACGCCCAGCCCGGCCTCATCCAGGGAACCAAGTACCACGACCGCAACGGCAGCGGCACACGCGACGGCAGCGAGGAAGGTCTCCCGGGCTGGCTGATGTACGTCGACGCCGACGACGACTTCCTCATCGATTCCGACTCCGACATCGTTGCCTCCGCCGGTGTGCCCCGCCCGCTGCCCGACATGTCCACGACGGTCTCGGCGCTGCGCGTCCACCAGATGAGCGGGCTGATCCTGGACGTCAACGTCGGGCTGAACATCTCCCACACCCACGACTGGGACCTGGAGGTCTATCTGGTCAGCCCGCTGGGGACCCGCGTGTTGCTGTTCAGCAGCGTCGGCGGCGCCGGCGACAACTTCACCAACACCATCCTGGACGACCAGGCGACCGACCCCATCACCTCGGGAAGCGCCCCGTTCACCGGCACGTTCCGCCCGGAGGGGCTCCTGTCGGCCTTCAACGGGCAGGACCCCAACGGCATCTGGCGGCTGGAGGTGATCGACGGCGCCATGTACGACGCCGGCACGCTGAACGCCTGGTGGCTCCAGATCTGGCACGGCGATCCGTTCGTCCTGACCGACGCCAACGGCGGCTACTCCTTCGGCGGGCTGACGCCGGGCGAATACGTGACGCGCGAGCTGGCGGGCTTCGCGTTCGGCTGGCTCCAGACGGCGCCGCTGATGGGCGCGGACTACACGCCCGTCACCAGCGGCCAGACCACCGGCGGCACGGACTTCGGCAATG
>Ga0209636_10006992_pt1 | contig 11518 bp, 8 predicted proteins | sample DeeMarSWOR152_54_FD_187464 | JGI IMG/M metagenome (GOLD analysis project Ga0209636, IMG submission 187464) | Marine sediment microbial communities from White Oak River estuary, North Carolina - WOR-1-52-54 (SPAdes) (version 2) | ecosystem: Environmental > Aquatic > Marine > Intertidal zone >... | reverse complement strand
TTCGTTAAAAGAAGAATTCAGCCTGGCATTTCCCAGGATGATCAACCCACCCCACAAACCTCTTGATTTTACAGGCACTGAGCCTTTAAGATCATCGCCTTCGCAGGTGAAGATGATGGGATCAGATGGTGTACCTTCAGCGATAATCTTTCCACCCCTGGCAACAATTAATGCACTTGCTGCCGTTCCCTGGCCGGTCAGTGCCCGGATCACTGTACCTGGTTCAATTGTCAATACCTGCCCGTCGTTTACAAATACCAATCCTTCCAAAATATAATTGTTTCCCTTCATCCAGGTGGTTGTCCCTGTGCCTTGCCCAAGATCCCTTATTGGTAATTCCTCGTCAATGATATAATCACTTTTTCTGCAATCATTCATGATCAATAGTGTTCCCGCCAACAAAATCAACAAGCTAAATTTAATATTCATTGAAAGGTGTTTTAGAATAAAATTTCAAAATGCACAAAAATATAAGCAAGATTGTCCATATTGGAAGCATATGGGTACCAGTCCTGGTAATCCAGAGCGACCTTAACCACATTTACAGGTTGATATTGTATGCCCCCGATAATTGCACTTCCATCATTTGCGAGGTTCCAGGGTGAAGAATTCTCAGGAAGTATATTGGAAGCTAATCTGTCATATCGGGCAAATACTTCAAAACGGTCATTTATCCGGTACATAATATAGGATGAAATACCATTTTGGTTATATCCACTGAGATCATATTTGTTAAATTTATGGTTGTATTCAAGACCAATTGAGACTGGATTCCTTGAATAACCTGCAAATGTTGAAATAGTCGACTCAACTTCTTTCTTTTTTATAAAATCAACAAATACCCTGAATAACAAAGAAGAATTTGGATTGAAGGTTATTCCTGTTCCAGTTTTAAATGCATTATCTCGCTGAAGGTCTGTATATCCTTCTCCATTCATGATCGTTATATCCGCAGATAAACCTGATAAGAATTTATAATGCAAACTTGTACCGAGATCTGCCTTGTTGCCAAACCTGTGCTCATCCTGAAAGGATTTATAAATATATCTGTGGTTCCAGAACTTCTCCTGCAGATCGAAATGATCAATGTCAAAAATTCCAAACTTGAAAAAAACTTTACCATGCTGATAATACAGGGCAGCTGTCTTAAAATAGGCGTAACGACGAATCCTGGAATATTCAGAAAGGTCGTTCGGACTGCCGATATCCAGTTTTACCTCGGCAGTAAAATCATGGCCGATTGGGGCTTTATATCCAAAATATGCCCTTCTGACCTCAAAAGCAGAGGTCTTGTCTTCTTTTCCAATACCGGTATAAAAGTTGGCAAATATTCGTCCGGAAACTTTCCCTTTACCTGGTATTATATCGACTGTATCTTTCTGAGCCAGAATGTGCAACTGAGGATATATGAAAATTAAAACCATTGATAATAATCGGACGATTTTCATGATGTTTATATTTTTGGTATTAATATTAATACTGTATTGCAGAGGTAAATATAATAAGTTATTCAGGTCTGAATTATTATGATGATTAATCATTCATAATTCACTAATAATAAACATGTTGTGCTATTAAAGATGATGATACTAATTATCAGATTTTCATATATCCGCGCCATTGGCGTTAACATAGATAAAAGTTTCATATATAAAAACTTGCATTATTTAATAGCAAAAGGAGTTAATAATAAATCATTTTATAACAGAGGTATAATTAAAATTTAACATAAAAATCATAAAAAATTAACCAGTTATAAAAAATAAATTCTCTATTTAGTTAATTTTTTAATTGAGGAGATTACAATTCTGATATCCGGATACTTCAAAGCATTTGATCGGATCAGCTTATTCAGCTTGATAAATAAGTTTATCAATTAATTTGGTCACTAAATATGAAAAACCAGGAAATTAAACTGGATTTTATTACTTAAAAAAAAGACTGTAAATGGAGTTGGGATTGAATGAAATTGTTGATAAATTTAAAAACAAATTGAAATGAACCAGGATCTTAGCAGATATAGGATTTTGCTTGTCGATGATGATCCCGATATCATCGAATTCATAAGGTATAATCTCACCAGGGAAGGCTTTAATGTATACACTGCAGGTAACGGAAATGATGCCATTACACTGGCAGAAGATATCAAACCTCATTTAATACTTCTTGACATTATGATGCCTGGTATGGACGGTGTAGAAACATGCGAAGAGATACGCAATATACCTCAATTGAATAATACTGTTATTGCTTTCCTTACAGCCAGGGGAGAAGACTTTTCTCAGATAGCAGGATTTGAAGCCGGAGGTGATGATTATATTACAAAACCAATTAAACCAAAAGTATTAATCAGCAGGATTAAGGCACTTCTTAAAAGGATAGAAGCAAATGAACCGGTCATCATAACATCTGAAGAAAGGAAAATTTTGAATGATGGCTTAGTTATTAACAGAGAAAAATTTATTATATCAAAGGGGAATGAGAATATCCATTTGCCGAAAAAAGAGTTTGAGTTACTCAGTTTATTGATTTCACGGCCTGAGAAAGTATTTACCCGTGAGGAAATATTTCGTGTTGTATGGGGTAATGATGTCATCGTTGGTGACAGGACCATTGATGTTCATATAAGGAAACTGCGTGAAAAGATTGGAGAGGAATACATACAAACAATCAAGGGAGTAGGGTATAAATTTGTTAATCCTGAAAGGGAAAAACCTTAAAGTTTAATGGTTTCTTTCTTAATATCCGGTCCTGTGTATGCCCCGTTTTTTATATTGTATTCAAGGAAATCCCTTTGAGCCTTAATCATATTTACAGAATGCAGTAAAAGATTTTTTGATTCATTCAGAATTCCAATATAAAGAATGCTATTTTTGGTACCTGACTCCTGTCTTTTAATTCTTTTTAACTGTTTTTTCTGAATCTTATAAATATTTTCCAATAAATTCTTATGTGTTTTAATTACTTGATTCAGATTTTTCAAAGTCCCCTCTTTAAGCAATTTCACTGCAACTTTAAAAAAGGAAATCAGTTCATTGTTTAAGTCAGTCAATTCTGATTTCTGTTCTTCGTTCAGGGGTGGATGGTTATTGTCAATATATTCAAAGACGGGCTGGGAGATGTGATAAATACAATTTGCAGTTTCTTTAAGATAATCCAGTACCTGTACATAATAATGACCTGTTTCCACGTCATCTTCCCTGAGTTTCAGGATCATTTTATGCAAATTATTTCTGTCAGATTTAATTTCCTTATTGAGTTGCTTAATTTCTCCAACGACATGTTTTAACTTTTTTCTTTTTAGTTCGATAAATCCGTTGATGGTATCATTATATAGTTGTAGAAGTGAATTAAAGGTTTTAATCAGTCTTTTGTTACAGGTCTCAAGAATCCTGGGTCCTGTCAGCTCCATAAGTTCTATATCTCCGCCGGCAATTTTTTCCTGCACATCTCTTTTCTTATGCAGTGAATAGGTTTTAATAAAAGAGAAGATGACGAGTATTATCAATATACCGACAGCTATCAGTTTACCCCAGTTAATGAGATAAGCCATAACAAAAGCAAGTGTAAAGGCACAAAATGCCGTTAAGAACCATCCCCCGATTACGGTTATAACACCTGAAACCCGGTATACTGCACTTTCTCTTCCCCATGCACCATCGGCAAGTGATGTTCCCATAGCAACCATAAATGTGACATAAGTTGTTGACAGGGGAAGTTTTAATGAAGTAGCAAATGAGATCAAAGCACTTGCGACAACCAGGTTAACTGAAGCTCGCACAAGATCGAAGGATATACCTTCCTGTTTTTTGGATTTTTTAGTTTGTTTATGGTCAAATCGTCTGCTGACAAATTTCTTTAATGATTCAGGGATCATCTTTTCAAAAAGCCCGTTCATTATAATGGATCCTCTTACAATATTCCTTGCTATAAAGGATGAGTCAAATCTTTCATAACCATCATCCTGTCTTCCAAGGTTAATTTCTGTTTTGGTAACACTGCGTGCTTTTTTGGAGAACCATAAGGCCAGAACCATGATAATTCCTGCAATCAAAAGAAATCCTGTGGGTGTCCTTACAGGTTCTTTTAAAGCTGTCATGGCAAAGATGGAGGGATCACCGACAGAACTGGCGGAGAATGATTTAAAGGATTCAAGACCAGCCAGGGGAACACCGATAAAATTGACCAGGTCGTTTCCTGCAAAGGCCATCGCCAGGGCAAAAGTACCAACGAGGACAATCAATTTCAGGATATTCAGCCGGAAAATCATGTGCAGGAGTTGGAGCAAAATAGTCCAGCCTATAAAACTTAATCCTAAAATCAGATGTGAATTTTCCATTATGAGAGTTACAGTTTCGGCTGTCATGAATGATGAACCTTTTGCTCCTTTTATGAGAATAAAATACGTGATAATTGTAATCGCAATGCCACCCCAGAGTGCACCAAAATATTTGAAAGTTTTTTCATAATTAAATGAAAATAAAAATCTTACCAGATATTGAATAATTATACCACAAGTAAATGCAATAATGACGGATAATAGAATTCCGGATATAATTGTAAGAGCGGAAGCTGAATTAATAAAGTTACTCATGTTGCCCAATGTGTGACTTGTGTGAGAGATTTTAATAAGTGCTACAGCTACAGAAGCGCCAAGTAATTCAAAAACAATGGAAACTGTTGTTGAGGTGGGTAAACCGAAAGTATTGAAAAAGTCAAGAAGGAGAATATCCGTCATCATTACAGCAAGGAAGATAATCATGATTTCACTGAATGCAAACTGATCAGGGTGGAATATACCTTTACGGGCTACCTCCATCATGCCGCTTGAAAAAGTTGCACCTATGATGATCCCGAGTGCGGCAATAACCATTATGATCTTGAATGGCGCAGCTTTTGAACCAACAGCTGAGTTGAGAAAATTAACGGCATCGTTACTTACGCCAACAATTAGGTCCGAAACAGCAAGAAAAATAAGGATAACGACGATGGCAATGAAGTATATCTCCATCTGCATGTTAAATTGGATAGAATAATTTTCACTGTAAAATTAATTCCTATTATTGAAAGGTCAAACCCGGAATGTTAATTTTATGTTAAGTTATCAGATTACTTTTTGGTATGATTAGATTAACAGCGTAATTGAAAAGACTCCTAATTCGTTCTTGTTCTGATTTTGGTTTTTTCATTAATCCAACAGCCAACTGTATAATCCTGTCCCTCCTGAAAACCATAGAAGAATGCATCTTCCACATTGGGAAAATATTGGGTATACCGGTTGATTAATTCATTGGCTTCCGCGGTTTTTGATTCATCAATTGATTTTGCCTTAATATATTTATCAACGGCAGCCCAAAAGACCGTACTTTTTTCGAATTCATTTTCCCCGCATAATTTACTGCTCGATGCATAAAGATTTCCGATCAGAATATACGGATCCCCCCAACCTGGTTTAAGTTCAGATGCCTTAAGGGCATGCTCCCTGGCCTTTGAATATTGTTCAAATTTTGTAAATTCAATTAATGCCAGCTGGTAATAATAGCTTGATTTGTCTTCATTATTTGTTTGAAGTTCAATGGCTTTAATCAGATATTCAGCTGCTTTATTATATTCTTCTCTTTTAATGAACAGTTTTGAAAGGTTATAGGCAGCTTCAGCAGAAGATTCAAGTTTGTAAAGGTTTTCTGAAGCATCTGCAAAAAGATCACTATCCTCGCAATTCCTTTTAAGCAAAAGCGATGTAATTTTTTTCAAAAGATCTATATTATTTTGACTTTCTTCAAATTTAGGTGTGAAAATATTAATCAAATCTTCGCAGCTACCAGCCCCACTTTCAGAAAAGATTAAATCGGTATTGGCAAGTGCAGCTGTGGCCTGGTCATTATCATTATCACCTGAATTTATTTTTGCTTCAAGAATGTCTGTAACCTCAAGATAATTGTCAATCACTGCCTGGGCATTTAACTTACCGGATTTGAATAATACCACGGTAGTCTGCATGTATGTGATTAATACAGCTTCCTCAGATTTGTTTTTACTCAGTTTGACTGATTTTTCGAGAAATCCGTGAGCTTGTTCAATCTCATCCTGCCTGTATTTTAACAGATCCAATCCTTTTCTACCCATGACCATGCCCTCCTGTCCGAAATTTTCAATCCTGCGGTCATATATTAACATCAGTGTGTCAATTAATTCCTGTTGTCGTGAGGGATTTTTCTCTTTGGCTAAAAGTTCTCTGTATATCCTGACACCATATAAATAAATGTTTCGGCTAGAGGCAGGACATTTATCAAATACCTCTTTCCATGATGGAAGAGCATAATCATACAAATTGATCTTCATAAACTCACTCATAGTTGAGAGATTATTCGCACATTCCATTCGGGAAAGACTGTCAGGACCATATTTGGGATCAAGATGGATATTCAGGTTTGGCTGAGCCTGTAATTTAATCGCGCAGGAAAAGAATAAAATGCTTAGTAATAAAATATATTTCTTCATGACTACTCTGACATTAAGTTCTTATTTGAAATCTTAAGCTAAAATAAAACTAAAAAGGAATTAATTCCAATGATTTACTGCAAAAATTATCCCAAAAATGCCCGTTCATTGATTTAAAGGTATCTGATTTAATGAAAAAATTTATTTTATGAATTAAATTTTTTATTTTTATACAGTGTGATACTTTTTACTGAACGGTGATAATAATTGTTCAGAAGAAAAGACATACCAAGACTGTAATCAAATTTCACTAATTATGAAGACAATAAAAACCATTCTGATCATTATTATCATATTGGTTTTAATTCCTGTATTGAGCTGGCTTTTATGGAGTTTCAAACCAAGCCAACCTCTTGATATAATGGTGGTAAATAAAACCGTTCATAGCTTTGACAGACATGAACACAGGGCTCTATTCTGGCTGCTGGTCCATGATAAATACATTAAGCCGGATAACAAAGTGTATAATGTGAATAAAGACTATTTTGGATTTCATCCGATGAAACCTACGAAATCACGGAAATATGATATAAAGAGAATTATGCTTACTGAAATAGATGATTTAGTAGATGAATATGACATGGTATATTATGCTGATACCTATGGGATATTTTTTAATGAGTGGTACAGAGCCAGAGATGCAAAAGACAAAGGAACACTGATAGAGGGCGGATTAAATAATAACGATTATCTTTTTTTAAAGAAAATGTATGATGAAGGCAAGCTGATTATAGGGGAATATAATTTTTTTGCACCACCAACAGACGATCTTGTGAGGATAAGAACCGAAGACCTCTTTGGTTTGAATTGGAGCGGATGGATTGGAAAATATTTTGATAATCTCAATCCCGATAAAGGTAAGGATATTCCGGGATGGGTTGTGGATTATTATAATAGTAAAAATAGTAGCGATTGGGCATTTACCGGTCATGGGATTATACTGGTCAACCAGACAACAAAAGATGTTGTTGTGCTTGAAGCCGAAAAACACCTTGAAATGAATGTGCCTGAAATACAGACTACTGACTATGGAATGAATACCTTTAATCTTCCTGAATCCACCTTTTTCCCTAGCTGGTTTGATATAACGTACTCTGATGAAAATCTGGTAGTGGCCGAATTTAAGATACATATTACTATAGAAGGTAAATCCGTGCTTGATCAATATAACCTTCCTTCAAGATTTCCAGCAGTAATTGAATCTTCCGATGGAGCTTCCTTCTATTATTTTTGTGGTGACTTTGTAGAATACCCGGTAAAAATGTTTACGGCCAAACTAAAGGGAGTAAGTATAATAGAAGGTTTGTTCTATAACAACAAACCGACAAGTCATTCAAAGTTTTACTGGACATATTACCGGCCACTGGTGAATCAAATACTAGAAAATTACCAGGCCACCGTTAGTAAGTAATTAGTACAGAAAAAATTTTCAATTTTAAGGCTGTCTCGGAAGTCATTGTAAATATGGCTTTTAAGGCAGCTTTTTTATTGGTTAATTGATATGGTTAATATTAAACCTGATTATATTATCCTGTTGTGTATTTAAAATATCTAAGTAATTGAATTATAAGTTATTTTATCCAGAGCCGCCCCTCCGGGTACTCGAGGGCGCTGCATATATTTAATTTTCAATATCTTTGATCAAACCGCACAACCCGTTATATTATTTTTGTATGAACAATATATCTAATTCATTGAAAATCACACTAATTCAAGCTGATCTTGAGTGGGAAAATATGAATGCCAATCTAAAATATTTTACTCAATGTCTTGAAAAAATTACCCTTCAAACAGACCTGATAGTTCTTCCGGAATTATTTACTACAGGTTTTACTATGAATGTTTCCTCCTTTGCGGAAGATATAACAGGAAATTCAATAAAATGGATGAAAAAAATAGCCCGGTCAATGCAGGTTTGCATTACAGGCAGTCTGTTAATAAAAGAGCAGGAAAAATATTATAACAGATTGATATGGATGAAACCAACCGGGCAATATTTAGCATATAATAAGCGCCATCTATTCAGGATGGAAGGGGAGCAACTACATTATGCTGCCGGAACCAGTAAACTGATCGTTAATCTTCAAAAATGGAGAATCAGGCCACTCATCTGTTATGATCTTCGGTTTCCAGTATGGAGCAGGAATATTTCAGATTATGATTTGCTCATCTATATTGCTAACTGGCCATCCTCCCGAATATCGGTCTGGGAAACTTTACTCAAGGCCAGAGCGATTGAAAACCAATGTTTTACAATCGGTCTCAACAGGATCGGAACAGATGGTACGGGCATTAATTGTTGCGGAGATTCTATGGTGATAGATTATAAAGGGAATATTATTAAACGGCTACCACGTAATAAAGATATGACTGAAACCGTAACGCTGGATCTTAAGAAACTGAATGATTTCAGAAAAAAGTTTCCTGTTTATCTTGATGCAGACAGATTCGAAATTATAGTCTGATAATTTGAGCTTTAACCCGTAATATTGATTTTATAACAACCTTCCTGAATGGCTTCAATTATCTGTTTTATAAAAAAACTTTGTTGAATATAATGATTATCAAAAGATTTACATTTTTAACTTTTTACTTTTTACTAGAATATAACACCCAGCCTGAAAATTGGATTACTGTATGGTGACCGGGCATTTTCATTGAGATTATAAAGAATGGTAAGTAATAGCGCTGATCTTCTTCCAAAGGGCTGTATGATACCACCTCCCACGAGGACTGAGTGAACCAGGAAGCGGCCGTCAGCTGTATAGGGAGGATCAAAATATTCTCTTTCCAGGCTCAGGACTTCATACTCTACCTGTGTAAAAATGCCAGTATTCAATCCAAAATTAATCCCTTCACCCAGATTATTGATTATGATATACCTTGAAAAAATGTTTCCACCGTAAATGGTTGTTTGATAAGGATAATAAAATCCCTTATCTCTGTAATATTCAAACCTTAAACCTGTTCCGGCTGACAGCCTGGGAGTAATATGATACCCGACCAGCGGAGATATTTCCACATTTGTTATGTGGCCGAACATCATGCTGAAATTACCACCAAAAAAAATCCTGTCTATTGGTCTTAAATTCTCATCTTCATTCCGTTGTGCATGAATATTAAAGACCAGGAACAGTGATAGGATTGTGAAAAATAAAAACGCTTTGTTTCTTTGCCTGTACATTTTTTTTAGCCTGTAATTTAAACTTTTATCTTATCTTAACTAATCCTGATAATCTTTGTGCTGTTTAGAGTCTGTTCCGGATATTTTGGCAGTTGAGATAAATATATGTAAGATCGGTTTGCAAATTTCCGGAAGGACAAATTTAATTCTTATTTTTAGTTTTACATAAACGATACATATATGGATATAATTGTAACAGGAGCTTCACGTGGAATAGGTTATGAAATTGTAAAAAAATTTGCCGGTATACCTGGTAACAGGATCATCGCTCTGGCAAGGAACAAAAATAACCTTGCAAAACTTAAAAGTGATTGTAAGCCAATGCCATCAGGGAAAGGTGTGGAGATTATACCAACTGATCTTTCTGATATCGGTAACATGACGACCCTGCTGGTTCCTCATATTCAACGGTCATTAACCAAACTGGATATTCTGGTTAATAATGCGGGCTATTTGGTAAACAAGCCTTTTGAGAAAACTCAACTGCAAGAGCTGGAAAATATAATTAATATTAATCTTAAGGTCCCGTTTCTTTTCATACAGGCATTGATTAACCTGCTGAAAAATGCAAACCGTTCTCATGTGCTCAACATTTCAAGCATGGGAGGTATTCACGGAAGTGCCAAATTCCCCGGACTTGCTGCTTACAGTGCTGCCAAGGGTGGATTGGGAATTCTGACCGAATGTCTGGCAGAGGAATACCGGGATTCTGGTATTTCGTTTAATTGTCTTGCCCTGGGAGCGGTTCAGACAGAAATGTTTGAAGAAGCTTTCCCTGGTTTTAATGCCCCATTAACCCCGGAAGAAATGGCAAGTTTTATTGCCGATTTTGCAATAAACGGTGCAAAAGTTTTTAACGGTAAGATACTTCCTGTCTCAATATCAACACCTTAAGCCAGCTGGCTACAGATATAGCATCTCCTCCCTGGGCGTCCGGTCAGATGGACGAAGGCTTTATCATGTATCCTTTAATCCTGCAACTCCCGAAATGGCAGAAATCTTTGTTCTCTTTGCCATTTCGAAGATGCTTGAAAAACATTGGCAATCAAAGATTGTCTGTTTTTCGGCACTGTAACCTGCAACCTGTAACTCTTACCCTGAACCCTGAATCCTAATCCTCCTTAGCCTTAACCTCAGCCTTAGCCTTCTTTTTTTATCTGATACCTGTTTATTCTATATCACTGACAATCATATTAGTTTCATCATAGTCTTTCGGTTCGATTTCACCTTTTATTACCATCAGTCCATTCATTGCGAGTGCATGCATTTCATCTTCACCGGGATAGATGATTACCGGTGCAATAAACGAAACCATCTTTTTTATGTATTCGCAGACCATTGGATTATTTGCGATTCCTCCTGTAAGAATAATTCCGTCAATATTACCTTCCAGAACGGTAGCCATTGCGCCAATTTCTTTTGCAATCTGATAAGACATTGCATCCTGGATCAATCTTGCGTTTTCATCTCCTTCTATTGCCATCAGTTCAATCTCATATGCATTGTTTGTTCCAAAGTAAGCAACATAACCTCCTTCACCTGTGATCATTCGTTGGACATTTTCCAACACAACACCATCTTCGAAGCAATATCTTGCCAGTGCGCCAACAGGAAGAGTACCGGTTCGTTCAGGTGAAAAAGGTCCTTCTCCATCGAGGGCCTGGTTTACATCAATCACCCTTCCATTTTTATGGGCACCAACAGAAATACCACCTCCCATATGGGCGATGATAAGATTCAGGTCTTCATATTTTTTGTTGAGTAGTCTGGCATATGAGCGTGCTGTGGCTTTCTGGTTTAATGCATGGAAAATGGAAATTCTTTTGAACATCG
>Ga0209636_10006991_pt1 | contig 11518 bp, 11 predicted proteins | sample DeeMarSWOR152_54_FD_187464 | JGI IMG/M metagenome (GOLD analysis project Ga0209636, IMG submission 187464) | Marine sediment microbial communities from White Oak River estuary, North Carolina - WOR-1-52-54 (SPAdes) (version 2) | ecosystem: Environmental > Aquatic > Marine > Intertidal zone >... | reverse complement strand
AGAAAGGTCATGTTAATGACCCCCACCAGTTGATTCAGCATGTCGAACATGGTATTCAGGGAATCGGCCAGTCGCTGCAAAAGCTCGGCAGAGCAAAGATCCGCCTGGGTGACCTTTTTTCCCAAAAGAAATGAGAAAATCCGGATCAAGATTTCTTGATCCACATTTATTTCTTCGGCCGTACAGACATCGGTTTGTTCAAATTTGCTCGCCAGTTGACCCAGCAATTTGACCTTATCATCGCTCGAAATCCCGTTGAGCGAGTTTTCCAGAAATTCCTCTATGAGATTACCGGCCGCCGGTTTGTCTGTAGCGTATATCCGCCGGATTTCGTTGGCCAGTACCTCCGGATCGTGTTGGTCAGTCACCGTCTTATCGCTCGCCTCTTTTTTTTGTTGGGTCAAAGATCACCGTCTCAGGTATATCATCGTCTTTCTCTTTGGCGCTTGCCTGCGTTTTCTCAACCGGTGTCTCGCCGGGTGCATTCGAAATGCTTTGTTCTGTTAGTTTTGAATTGCCCGCATCAGCCGGTCGTTTTTCCTCGGAACTACTGTGTGAAGCCGGAGGCTCTTTCGGGGAGATGATAACCGTTTCCGGAATATCGTTCTCCCGGGATTCTACAGGAGATGGCGTTTCTTCCTTGGGAGTACCGCGGGCAAATATAACGGTTTCCGGTATATCCTCAGCCGGTTGTAAAGCAGGGGCGGGGGTCCCAGCCGGTGCAGCATGTTCCGCCTTTACCATAACCGTTTCAGGGACGTGATCTTCTTCGACCTCTGAAGAGGGGGGTTCTCCCCTGAAATCATCGGCAGAGAGTATAACCGTCTCCTTGATTACCACATCCTCCGGTAGATCCGCCACCGCCTGAACGATTTTCTGGTCCTCCATCGGCAAGTCTGCTGAGATTTCCTCTACTCCGGAGGGAACTGATTGAATAGTGCTTTGCCATTTTGTGGCTATATTCAAGAGTATCTCGTGAATAGCCTTATTGTCATCACTGGGGGATGTGCTGCCGCCCGCACTTCCGGGCATGAACAGGGCCTTGCTTATATCAGTTCTGAGTTGCTCATATTCTTGCCAGAACTTGGTCTGGGAAAATTGGGATGTCTCATTCATGCTACCCTGGATTAGGAGAAGCCCCAAGTCGAGGGACCGTGTCCAAAGAGCAGCGCCGCTTTGATTAAACGTTATTTGAACCGGGTTCCAGAATATGTTCTCGGGGGAAGAAAGAGCCAGATTGTGTATTTTTAAGGCTAATTCGGGACCGAAATCGTCTTCCGATAGGAGATTTTCAACAACCTTGGCGATTTCCGCATGAATCTTGGAGAAATCCTGTGTGGAGTTGGCGAGCAGAACACAGAACCAGTTGAATCCGAGAAAGGAGAGAGCATATGATGGAGACGATTTGTGCGTTAGAAACGCTTGAGTGGAATCACCCCCGATGCCCATCACATTCAATTTGAAGTTCTGAAGAGCTGGCAGCATGTTACTTTGCCCGGCCACCGTAACCCAGAACTTATCCATGGACAGGCTCAGATCAGGGTAGGCGAATCTGTCAAGGCCGGAAAACACGATTCTAGCCATCTCCCCCAATAGAGAGAGCTTCAAATACAGCACTTCAAGAAAAGAGTGCCCTTGTTTATCAAACAGAAAGAAGGACTTCTGCGAATTTCTTTCTTCGAAACTCCGCAGGAATTTCATTCTTCCCACCTGGCCGTTGGCCTCAAGCCGATCCGCCACATCATTAACATTAGCACCGGCCAGCAGGGGCAGAAAATCAAGAACGTGAACCGATGGGGCGTCAAGGACCATCATGAAAAAAGGGTAGAAACACACCGGAACGATCCGTGTCGTTGATAAATGCTGCGTTTCATAGCACTCTTGAAAATATGAGCATCCGATACAAGGAATGCTCGCATGCTCAGTTTCAATGCGAGCCAGTTGGCCGAATCCCCGTATGAGATCCTTATGGTCTTTTACGATTTCCGGATCGGAGTCATCGAATGAATATTTGTAGAAATCCGATTCGCCCTTATTGGTAAGGCAATGAGGGCAAAATAGGTACCGTTTGAGAGAAGTGGAATAGGGTTGGAGGTCCATACCGGACAGCAGATCTTCGTCATAGCAGATTTGAATCGAAAACCCACACTGAGGGCATGATGGCTGGAAAAAGATTTGCCTATGTATACAGTAGAACAAGGATTGCCACGGCAGAAGCTTGCCGTCAGTGTCGATTTGATCCTTGAGAATGACAATCGAAGGATGTTCACGGGAGGTGGTTAGAAAGGAAAATAGATTCTGCCAGGCTTTGTCAACGTCCCGGTTGTTTGCCGGCCAAACCTCATCTTTCGGCAAGTGATAGTCATCTTTTTGGGTGAGAAGGAATACATTTTTGATTTCAGAACCTGCATCGCTTACCACTGAAGCCTCAAAGATTGAAGCGATGGGATCAAATTCACCTGTGACTAAGAACGGAGAATGAGTTTCGTTGGAAACAGAACTGTTTAGGGTGTTCAAAGAGAACTTCAGGTGGAATTCAGCATCTTTGGACTCCAGATAATGAATCAATGAAGGTATCGCGGCAGTGGAATTCACGTAGAACCTCGGCTCCAAATCTGGGGTTGCTCATCCTTATATGTTTTCCGCCTCAATTCACTGACAATCTTGGTAAATCTGTGCCGGCTTTTGAATTCGATATGAGAGATAAGTGACAACAAAGTCCTTTTGGAAAAGCAATAAATTGTAAAATCCTTCATAATGGAATTTATAATAATATTGATAAAGTGTCAAGAACCTTGTGCTCGAAGAGGTGACTAATAATTTGCCACAAACAAAGAGAGGATTTGCTATTGACAGAACCTTATGATCAGGGTAAATATTCTAAGGCAAAATGGCACGCTAAGGCACTTTGATTTTTGTTGGTTTGCTAGGTTTGTTGAGATGGAACAGGTACTCCTTTTGAATATTACCTATGAACCTCTGAAGGTCATCAACTGGAGAAGGGCGATTATCATGCTCACCCTGGGTAAGGTAGAGGTGGTCGAAGAGTATAATAGGGAGATCCATTCGGTAAGTTTTTCCATCAAATTGCCGGCCGTTGTGCGGCTGTTAAGGTTTGTAAAAAGGCCAAAGACACCGGTGAGATTTTGCAGACAGAATATCTATATAAGGGATGACTACAAGTGTCAATACTGTGGCAGGAAAAGACCTCCAGCTGAGCTTACCTGGGATCACGTTTTGCCGAGGGCACGGGGGGGTAAAACGGAGTGGAAAAATATCGTTACCTGCTGTATCGCGTGCAATAGAAAGAAGGGAGGGAGAATCCCATCAGAGGCTTCAATGAGCTTGATCAGGAGACCAAGCAAACCGGAATGGTTGCCGGTTCTAAAAATTACATTAGGCCTGAGGCATATGCCCCAGTCATGGAGGGACTACGTTTACTGGAATATAGAGCTAGAGGAATAAGGGGTATGCAGTGAGGGAGTAGGAATTAAGCAGATCAGAGGATCATCCCGACACGTGCTGGAGAACCGAATTGAAGACTGGATGTTTAATTCTTAGTGCGTGGTGCTTACTGCATACTGCCTGCTATTTGATGGTTTTGGGCCAATCGATTGTCGTAAACGTTTTCGTGAGGCGATGGTCATCGTTCAGGAGCGTAAAGGATAGATTGGTAAAGACCTTTGTGGCAATAGTCTGAATGAGCTGTGAAGGAATCACCTCGTCATTTTTTCCATGAAACACGAAAACAGGAAGTGTGAGTTTTTTCGATAGATATGGGTCGAATTCTGGGAGGTTAAGGGCTGGGGCGAGGAGAATAAGTTTTTTTATCGTATCCTGATTCTGAAATGCGTATAGAGCAGCCATCAACCCGCCTAATGATGACCCTATCATAATGATCTCGTTTTTGCCGAAAAGGATCTCATTCAATTTTGACATCCGGGTTGGAATATCGCCTGCAAAGTCGGGGATAGTCATCCCTGGAAAAAGCTGCCTAAAAAAGTGCCCTTTTGTTCCCTGACTGCTGCTTTCTTGTCCGTGAATAAAGATTATTGGGTTTTTTGGTATCTTCTCCACTATTTCTTTCGGGCCTCTATCTCAAAGATCTTCTTTTCCAGTTCGGCTATTCTCTTCTCAAGCTCTACTATCCTCTTTTTCCTCTCCGCTCTGTCTTTCTCAGCTAATGCCTCTTGCTGAGCTTTTGGCAGCCCCTCTTCTTTAACTATTCTGCTAACGCTTGAGAGACTTACCCCACATTCTTTGGCTATTTTTCTCATAGGAAGTCCACTTGCATGAGCCTCTATGACCTTTTGCCTAATTGCTTTATCGATTTTTTTTCGGGCCATTTCTCTCTCCTTTCAAGATCTGTTTTTTAGTAGAACGGTTTTTCGATTCCCTTGCCAATCTGATAGCAAGTAATGATTTGTCCCTGAGTCTTGTTACCGTGCTGACATCCAAGGACTCAAAAATTGGGTACACGCTCAGCCTGTCCGCATCTTGTGTCACGTGGTTGAAGGGAACAGATTCGCCATTGACAAGCACAAGATCTACCTCCTCAGGTGGCACTCCCAAAAAACAGATCGCCTCTTCAACGGTGGTTGGAATTTTCAGGGATAGGCTGAATGTTCTCTTTCTTTTTTCTTCAGGGAGATAATCATTCAACTCCTCATAGAGGCGAAAATAAACCGTATGACTCATGCAGAATAAGCCTCTCTATTTCAATAAGAAAAAGTATGGTGTATCAGAAACGGGTTTGTCCATTCTTTATTTTATTAAAAATAACATATTTCCCTTTTTTTTCGCTACTTATTTTTACACAAAATCTCCTGGTACAGCCCAAAACCGACGGTTTGCGAAAAATGTAGGCTCATACAAGGGGCAGCACGAAAGGTGTTTTGGAATGCTGAGAAAAAACAGGAAGCGTTTACGGCTGTATAATTACCTTGATTGAATTCCCGGCCTTTTCAACGAGAGCGAATCCTTCACCCGCGCGGGCAAGGGGAAAACGATGGGTTATCATGTCCTTTACTACAACAGTCTTGGATCTGATCAATTCCATTGCCTGACTTATATCCAAGGGAGAGCCACCGTAGGCTGTGGTGATGGTTACGCCGTCATGCCAGATATCATATAAGGGAAGAGCAAGGTCGATCCCTGGCTCGGGAGGGGCAAAAACAAGTACCGTTCCCGCTCTATCCACACATTTCCAGCTCATATGAATTGCATCTACGGCGCCAGTGGCAACTATGGCCAAGTCAGCCAGGCGGCCATGATTGACCTCCTTAAGATGCTCGGGATGGAAGTCTTGAGCAAGAAATGTTGCCTTTGCCCCAAAGTCCTGAGCGAATGCCAGCCGCTTTTCATTGATGTCAATTACCACCACAGAGCTCGCTCCCAGAACCTGTGCCAGTTTGAGGTGGAGCAACCCTGCAATCCCTCCACCGATTATCAGAACTGTTTGGCCTGGCAGCAGGTTGGCCGTTCTTTGACCCCGCAGAACACAGGCCAATGGTTCAATGAATGTTCCCTCTTCGTAGGATATTTCATAAGGCAGAAGGAAAACTCCTCGGTCAACATTGATTCTTGGCACCCTAATGAATTCAGCGAATCCTCCGGGATCAAAATTTGTTGTTCGTAAAGTGTCACATACCGTATGGTGACCATGAAGGCAATAGTGGCAGGTATTACAGGGTACATGGTGGGACACAAACACCCGATCACCGACTGAGTACTGTTTAACATTTTTCCCGATGGTGACTATCTCCCCTGTCATCTCGTGGCCGAGGACCAGTGGGGCCTTTTTGGCCCTGTACCATTCCAGCACATCACTACCGCACAGCCCACATGCATGCATTCGGACGAGTAGTTCCTCTGGTCCTATTTCGGGTACAGGGATTTCTTCGAACCGAATATCCCTGTTATTGTGATACATTGCGCATTTCATAGTGTGTATCGGTCTTTGGCTACTGACCACTGGCATTAGGTGTTCCTTAATTCCTCGAAGAGTTCCTGTGCCTCTTTTGGCGTTTTATTGTTATGAATAATGGCGTGTAATGCCCTCATCATGGCAACTGGGGAAGGATTTTGCCAGACATTTCTTCCCAGATTGACCCCTATTGCCCCCTTTTGAATCCCATCATAAACAAATTCAAATACCTCAAGCTCTGTCTCGCACTTCGGACCTCCAGCAATAACAATGGGAACGGGACAACCTTCAATTATCTTTTCAAAATCCTCGGTACTGTAATAGGTTTTGACAATCCGTGCTCCCAATTCAGCGGCGATTCTACAGCTGAGGCTCAGGTACCTGGCCGTCCTTTTTTCGAGCTCCTTGCCCACTGCGGTTACTGCCATAACAGGAATTCCATATGGTTCACATTCGTTGACAAGATTGCTCAAGTTGGTCAATGTCTGCTTCTCATAGTCAGAACCTACAAAGATAGAGATCCCCACAGCAGCGGCATTAAGCCTGATGATCTCATCTATTGAAGTTGTGATGGTCTCATTAGCCAGATCGGCCCCTATTATGCTTGTGCCACCAGAAACCCTCAAAATGATTGGAGTTGAGGAGTTAGATGGAACAGATGAGCGTAATACGCCTCTGGTGACAAAGAGGCCATCGGCGTAAGCAAGCAGTTCCCGTATGGTCTCAGATGGTTTTTCCAGGCAACTGGTAGGACCCTGAAAATAGCCATGATCTATAGGCAGAAACTGGCAGCGGCCATCTTGCCTGATTAATCTGGAGAGCCTGTTTTCAATACCCCAGTCCATCTCTTCCTCCTTTTTAAAAAATTAAGGGCCCTGAAAAAGCCCTTATCCTGTTTACATTCTCTTTGACGGAAATGTCTCCGGGTAAGTCTAATCGTCCCGTTTCCCTTGGATGAAATCCTCTGTGAGGTTGTATGCCTCATCATCAGTGAACTGTTTGGGTGGATGTTTCATGAAGTATGCAGAGGGGGAGTAGAGAATCCCACCCTTTCCTCGATCAAGTGCCAGCTTACAGCACCTAATCGCATCAATCACGATGCCCCCTGAGTTAGGAGAATCTTCCACAGAGAGCCGTAATTCAAGGTTCATGGGAACGTCACCAAAGAGTTTCCCTTCCATCCTGAGGAAACAGATCTTGTTGTCCTTCTGCCATGCCACCCAGTCACTGGGGCCAATATGGATGTTCTCATCATCCAGCCGCTTTTCGGTCTGGGACTGGATTGCTTCGGTTTTGGATGTTCTTTTGGAACTCAGACGGGTTCTATCGAGCATGTTCAGAAAATCGGTGTTTCCCCCCGTATTGAGCTGGTAGGTGCGCTCCAGTTTTACCCCCCGGTTCTTAAAGAGGTTGGTGAGCACCCGATGGACAATGGTGGCCCCCAGTTGGGATTTGATATCATCTCCAATAATGGGCAATCCTGCCGTATCGAATCTGCTTCCCCAGTTGGGGTTGCTGGCGATAAAGACTGGCATGTTGTTGATAAGCGCAACCCCTGCCTCAAGGGCACATTCGGCGTAAAAGTTAGCCGCCTGGTCTGATCCCACGGGAAGATAGTTTAAGAGGATCTCGGCACCGGATGCTTTCAGTTCTCGAACTACCGCTTGTTTGTCTGCCTCTTTTTCTTCAGAGAGCAGAAAGGTGTATCTCTCATGATAGGTTTTCATGTGATCGGCAATACCGTCCAAAACCCTGCCCATTCGAACGATGGTTCCCGTTTTTGGCATATCCGCACACAGAGTGGTGGTGCAGTTGGGCGGTTGAAAGATGGCTTCAGCCACATCCTTGCCCACCTTGCGTTTATCTATATCAAAGGCATTAACCACTTGAATATCGTATGGCTTATATCCTCCTAACTCGTAGTGCATCAATCCAATAGCATCGGCGCTGTGTTTCGTTTTGTAGTATTCAATGCCTTGAAGCAACGAGCTTGCACAATTACCGATTCCGACAATAGCAATGTTTATTTTTCCCATAAGCAAACCCCTTATCAGACATCCACCTTGAAAAAAGGCACAATGCAGCAACGTACCTGTAGACTCTGGAAGGCCTCTCTGTAAGTCAGTTTGTGGTATGTCTTCGAGGTAGCCTTCACCGTGCCAAAAGTGTTCGAAATAAAGCGCTGAAGAGAGAAACAGTCGAGTCTGGCATGATATTTTAAAGAAACAAGAAAATACATCAATTCTTCTAACAAAAAAGGAAAGTATTTGCAACAAGTTTGTGCCATAAACTTATGCCATAACCATCCCAAGGATCGGTTTATCTGACTATTTGACATCCGATGATCAAGCATGTAGTGTGAGCCAATGTGTTTACAGACCTAGGGTAAGACATGGATATTGCAATTGTTTCCATATATTTTGTTGGGCTTATTATTGTTGGCACCAGATCCTTCAGGATTGTGAAGGGAGTGAACAGCTTTTTTGTTGCTGATAGAGCAGCCTCATTTCTGTTTGTTGCCGGATCCCTTTTTGCCACTATCATCGGGGGATCGTCTACCATTGGGATGGCCGGTTTAGGGTATAAACATGGTTTGGTGGGATCCTGGTGGCTCCTGGTCGGAGCTATCGGGCTTTTTTTTCTGAGCCTTTTTTTGGCAGAAAAGGTGAGGGGGTATACTCTCTATACCTTACCGGAAATTCTTGAAGTTCAGTATGGGCCTCAAGCGAAAGTTTTTGCCTCAGCCTTGATAGTTATTGCCTGGATGGGTATTATCGCTGGTCAGATAGTGGCAGCAGGAAAGATCTTGGAGACCATAGTCAGGGTTTCACCGTCCCTTTTAATGATTATCACTGCCTCAGTCTTTATTATCTATACGGTGCTCGGAGGACAGCATTCTGTTGTTCGAACGGACACAATTCAGAGTTCTATCATCATTATTGCAATTCTCATTTCAATTCCCCTGTGCCTGAGTAGAGTGGGAGGGCTTTCTCTTCTGAGAGATACCCTTAGCGGAGAGTACTTTTCCTTTCCAGTGAACCAGCATTTTTCCTGGAAGTCTTTGGCAGGATACCTGTTCTTGGTTGGTTCTACCTATTTGGTGGGACCTGATATATATTCACGCCTCTTCTGTGCTCGAAACAAAAAGATCGCCCGGCGGGCCACCATGGCAGTAGCCCTCGCGTTAGTACCATGTGCCTTTATCATAACGATAATAGGCATGTCGGCCAGGGTATTATTTCCCCAGATCAGCCCTGAGGCCTCCTTCCCCACCATGATTAACCATGTGTTCCCCATAGGGTTGAACGGGCTCTTTATGGCCGCACTCCTTTCTGCTCTCATGTCATCAGCAGATACCTGTCTTTTGACAACGAGCACGATTCTTTCAGCGGACATAATAAAGCCCCTCGCTGGGACTGGTATGTCAGAGAGAAGATTGCTCTTGCTCTCCCGTTTCTTTATTGTTTTGATCGGCATGATTTCTCTGTTAGTTGCACTGAGGCTGAAGGGGGTTATTCCATCTCTCCTTCTTGGGTACACTATTTATACCTCCGGACTGGTTTTTCCCATTCTTCTCGGGTTTTATCGGGACAGGCTCAAGCTCAACCGAGGAGGGGCGATTTCCGCCATGGTGATTGGAGGCGGAGTGGCGCTGAGTGGGAAACTGATGGGGTTGAATGATTTTGGCCTGTGCGGCTTTTTCCTTTCCGGCCTTGTTCTTATAGGAGCGAGCAGGATATTTCGGTTATCGAAGCAGGCATAGCATGTAGTGCTCGTTCAATTGATCAAAGATCCACAGGAAACAGATACCTCTGGTCGTGCTCTTTGCCTTCGATGGGTTCGCCTTTTTTGCCCTCCTCAGATGTGGAACTTCCTTTATAGAAATACCGCTGGAATAAGTGGTTAAAGGCGGTCCAGGGGCCTTCCTGCCTGTCGTCCTTCAAGAGCTTGCTCAATCCATTCATCTTGGCATCCAGATCATCTATGAGATGAAGGGCAAAGGCCTCCAAAAACTTAGGCCTTTTTGGAGAGCCAAGATCAAATTCGCCATGATGGCTGAGGATGAGATGCTTGAGGCGGACTGCAAGTTCGGCCGGGAAATCTTTTAGGTTTTTCAGTTTTTCTTCTACCATCAAAACGCCTAACACGATATGCCCCAGGAGCCTTCCTTGGTCCGAGTATTCTATGTTTAGGTCAAATTTGAGCTCTTCAATCTTGCCGATGTCGTGCAGCATAGCCCCGGCCAAGAGAAGGTCACCATCTATATCTGGATAGTGCTTGGCTACCTTTACCGAAATCTGAGAGACCGACAGCGTGTGTTCGAGTAGACCTCCGAGATAGCCGTGATGGAAGTATTTTGCGGCCGGTGCCCTCTTAAATTGTGAAATAAAGCGATGATCGGCCATAAAGGAGTCGATGAGTGTTCTGAGGTTACTGTTTTCTATTTTGTGGACGAGTCCTTTGAGTTCGGAAAGCATCGCGGTTATATCTTTGGGGGTAGATTCCTGAAACATTGCAGGATCAACAGAGGACGTATTCTGTTTTAGCTCGTGTATCTGGATCTGGACTTGGTTCCGGTAGGTGCTTGCCAGTCCGGTTATCGTAACAACATCATGCTCCCTGAATTGACCGGATAGCTCCTCAACCTTATCCCAGACTCGGGCCTCAATGGTGCCCGTTTTATCAGTTAAGGTAAGGGTGAGGAAAGAATTCCCTTGCCTTGTTTGACCAGCTGTCTTGCTGGCAACCAGATAGTCTCCTCTTACCTTATCATTTTCCTTAATATCTTTAATCCAGGTATGCTCCATTCTGCTATTTTCCCCCTTTGATATCCATTTTTGAAATTAATCGTGTCCATGAAATCAAACTTACCTCTTTTTGCGATCTCACTACATTACCCTGTTAGAATTCCCCATGCTGAAGCACGGGGATGAGCTTATTTGTCTGGGATATCATGCCTCACCCCAAATCGACAAAGGTTTTTGTCAGATTTCTAGATAGCAGAGAAATACAGGTATGTCCAGGTCACTTTTTCACTGACACATGGGCGCCTTTGTCGCTTGATAATACTGCACACATAATAAATGCTTCACTCACAAAGAACTCATTGCCTCCCGCACCAAGCGAGGTAACATACTGGCTTATCAAAATGCTAGGTCGTTACAGGCTGTTGCCGAAATCCCTTTTCGCTGAGTCTAAATCTAATGGGCATGTTGAGCAATGACTTTTTCTTTGACACCCAAATGCAATATTCTTATACTTAATAGGAGAAATAAAGCCCGATAATGCCATCCGGAACTCATCATTCTTATGAGGTAGCCTCACATGCCTTTTGCCCTCCCCGCATACAAACCTCCCGACTTTGGCCAACCTCTGTTTCTTGATACACCCACCGTCGTGTTCGAACGGGTTAAGGAATCAGGCATAGCACCTGAGAACTACCATGCCACCTCACTACATCCAGAGTATTTCCAGCTTCAAAAAGGAGCATGGCGTCTTCTGAAAGAATCAAGGATGGATTGTGTTGTAGCGTTGAAAGAGGATGGAAGCCTTGCCGTTACTGAGTTTCGGGTCCTCAAGAAGGGTGATCTA
>Ga0209636_10006990_pt1 | contig 11519 bp, 10 predicted proteins | sample DeeMarSWOR152_54_FD_187464 | JGI IMG/M metagenome (GOLD analysis project Ga0209636, IMG submission 187464) | Marine sediment microbial communities from White Oak River estuary, North Carolina - WOR-1-52-54 (SPAdes) (version 2) | ecosystem: Environmental > Aquatic > Marine > Intertidal zone >... | reverse complement strand
CAAAACTTTCCTGGTGGCGGAGGTGAACGGTGCAGTCCATGGGTACATCATGTGCCGCATCGAACGCGGCTTCTCGAAGCTTCGCAGCCTCCGGCCCACCCGTCTCTGCCACGTAGTCTCCATTGCCGTGCGGGAGCCTTACAGAAGGCGGGGTATCGCGACGGGGCTTATGGTGGAGGCGATGAGGAGCGCCCGCAAAGAGTACAACACAACAGAGTGCTTCCTTGAGGTGAGGGTGAGCAACGAGCCAGCCATTCGGCTCTACGATAAGCTCGGATTCGTTAAGGCGAAACGTAACCCCAGCTACTATATGAACGGGGAAGACGCTTGGGTAATGGCCGCCCCCATTGCGGAGAAAACGTGAAGAGCCGCATATAGGGAGACTAATCTTCCAAGATAAGGTATGCTAGAGGGTTTCTGAGGGACAAGTATTTAGGGAAAGTCCCCTTAATTTAAAAGGGGGCAACTTTGGACTTTATTACGCTGGTGAGCCTTGTACTTTTGGGTTTCTCTCTGGTCGTGTTCTACTTCTTCGCCCGCTTCACGATCAAGCTTATAAGGCAGCATCGTAACGTCTACCAACTCCTATTCGCTTTAGAGGAAGAGGAGAAAAAGAAGCGTTAGGGCCTCGCTAATCACATGTACTGCAGCAGAGAATCAGGGTTGTTCCTCTTAAGGTGCTCGTATCGAATACACAGACGCCAGAGGACGAACAGTCCAAGGAGCCAAAAAACGCCTGTCGAAACAAGGTCCAAGTAGAAGGGGCGCTGCGTCATCCATCCCGGCCTGATGCGGTAGAGCCAGAGGTGAACGCAGTAGAAGAAGAGAGGGACCTTGCCGAAGGTGAGAATGGCCCCCGTGACGCCCTGCGTGAAGCCCGGTCGATCTTGGAGGATGAGCCCGAGGGTGAGGAAGAAACACATACCGCTCAGGGTCCACAGCAGGAAGGCGAGGCTCGGCGGATACTTCGCCACATAAAGCCAATCCTGAAGGGTGTTCCCCAGCCGCGGCAGCAGGTTTCCGTAACCGTTCACCAGCCGCACCATAAACCAGAGCGCCACGGAGATGCAGCCGACCACTGCAATGGGGAGGGTCAGCCGCTTGATCTGATTCCTGTCGTACCTGGAGAGGAGGGCGCCGAAGCACCAGCCTAGGCCCATCACGCCGACCCACGGGACGATCGGATAGAGACCCGTAAACGGATACTGGTCGAAGCTGGGTTCATGGATGACGACCCGGAAGTACCAGCCGCCGGGAGCGTCGTTAGGGATCCAGCCGAGGTCGAGGAAGGGGTGGGCTAGGATGATCAATAAGGATAGGGCCAGGATGACGATAGGGGGGAGGCGCCGGTAGAGGCTGAAGATGATGAAGCAGACGCCGATGCAGGCGAGGACTCCGAAGTAGATGGGTGAGACCCCGAACGCGGTGGAGACCACGAAGGCCTCCAGCAACAGTAGCATCCCGCCCCGCTTTATCATCCGGAGGGAGATGCTCCTCTGGGACTCGCCTCGTGAGAGCCTCCTCGACGTAGAGAGGGCTAGGGCCGTCCCGGCTAGGAAGATGAACGTCGGCGCGCAGTAGTGGGTGATGAACCTGAGGATGAACTGGGTGAAGTTGGGGAAGACAGGCCTCCTCCCCATCAGCCCCTCCCCGCCGCGTCTCCCTGGGTTCCAGAAGGTGGAGACATGGTCCCATGCCATGAGCACCATGACGATGCCGCGGGCGAAGTCGATGAAGGGAAGCCGACCCACGCTGGACCTCCTCTCCACGGCGGCTTCAGCGCCTCGCATGATCCCTTAAGGACTTTATACGGTAGATGAACATTTTGATGACGCCAATAGATATTTAGGACTCGGCGATCATTGAACTTGGAACGTCATGGGTGAAGAGGGGCTAATCCCCTGGAGCGAGGTCCACTCCTGGAGCTGCATAGCCTGCGGCCAGTGCTGCATAGGCTACAGGGTTCCCCTCAAGATGGATGAGTATGTGCGCGTCGCAAAGCGTTACGGTCACGGAGTCTTTGAGTTCGGCCTAGGGAAAGTCTACCTGAAGCATGGCTTCGGCGACCGCTGTATCTTCCAGCACCCATCTCAGGGGCGTTGGGTGTGCGCTCTCCAGGCCATCAAGCCCCTCGCCTGCAAACTCTTCCCCTTCCGCGTCTACTCTAAGCCAATCTACAAAAGAGGCGACAAGAGCGCATACACGCATAGAGAAAGAACCCTCTACGTCTACCTCGACCCCAGCTGCCCTGGCATTGCGGTGGGGAGGCCAAGGGAGCGGTTCCTACGAAAGACGCTGCCCGAGGTCGTGGAGATCGGCATAGGCCTGAGGTGGAAGCAGAAATACACAACCTCGAAGTACATATCGTGGACGCCTCCGTGATCGTCTTGAGTAAACTTTTAAGCTCTCCGATGGATAGCGGGACAAAGAGCAGGTCAATGTGTTTTAGATTGTCAGAGAGAAGATCGGGCCTTCGATCTTTTCGTTTTATTCGTCAGTACACGAGCGGATATACCACTAATAATTGTCAATAGGGAAGCTTCCGAGATGATATTGCCTAGCGGATATATGTTTTTCTCTATGACTTGAGTCTTCCAATCTTCTATTTTGATTTCAGTGTTAAGTTGAAGGAAGGGATTAAATGTATAAAGAGTTGTTTTATATTTACCGGACCCGATGTATTCTCCCAATCCATTGACTTTAACTTGGGCATATTCGACAGGTTTATGATCAAATTTATAGTGAATAGTTGTCAATATTTGAACCTGCGTTGGTATTACGGTACCTGTTTGCTGTTCTATCTCAATGTCATCAAAAATACACGAGACTTCATTAAATTCGAAAACGGATAAATTATACAAGGGATCAGAGATGCTTAAAACACTAAAATTTTTTTCTCCCAAAGTGTTTTGTTTTAAATCATTATCAAATGTAACAGAACCTTTGAAGGGTTTTCTATCATACTCATATATTCCGTTACATATTATTTCTGCCTCTGAACCGACTTCCACACGCTCGTGGGGGACATCGAGAGACAAGATTACTCTGTCCCAGATCACAGTGATCTCATTAGACCTGAATTCTGATAAGCCATATTTTTTATCCTGAATACTCTTAACTTTTATTGTCTTCTCACACACTACATCACTATACAATTCTTTATCATAAAAAATTGAACCATTAAAATCAGCATTATCGTATTCATAAAACGCATTTACTTTTAGTTCAATATACAACCCTACATCAATTCTCTTATTGTCTAAACCTAATTCAATTGAGATTCTGTCCCAAACAATCTTAGGATACTCAAAATTGTGCCTAAATTCACCCATTCCTCTACAAGAAATATCTTTTATTTTCCAAACATTTCCACCAACATCAGAATTTGAAACAGTAAACAAAGCCCAGCCTAAATCATCCGTAATTCCTTCATGATTATCCGTTATTCGGATAGCTGCACCTCGAACGTCTGAACCATTCTCCCATCTCAAATGGAATCCGATTGTCTGCTCACTGTCGATGTCAGCCCTGCTTTTACTAGTAAAAATCTCATCTACCTCGACATATGGGAGTTGAACAGGATAATAAAAACTCCAGGTTGGAGACGTATCATTGAAATAATATATATGGGAGGCAGCCACATACCAGTGATAAGTTTTATCTTCTTTTGGAGGACAAAAATAGAGCGAGGCAAAACCATCAACATCAGATGTATTATAACCTATGTAACTCTCCATCATGAAAAAAGAGACATTTACGCCTTGAATGGGTTTGTAATCAGATGTAACGAGCGCTCGTAATTCTATTGTAGATGTAAAATTAGTGATAACTTCATCATTTTTTGGATATTCCAATGACACTGAGAGCTGTGGAATATACGTAATGTTCTGAGTTTCGGAGATGATGGGATCATATCCTGGAATCTTCACTGAAACATGCCAGGTGTGGAGGCCGGCTGTTAAATCCCGTGAACTATATGTCGAATATCCATTAGCTTGAGTCTTCCCATCATCCACATAATTATCATCGATGAAATAAGATACTATTGCGTCCTCAACTGGGTTTCCATCAAGTTCGACTAAAGCAACTAGGTTTACAGGAAGTTCAGTTACGATTTCATTGTCCGATGGATCCAGCTTTATTTTCGTAAAGGAGAAGTGCCACTCCTTAGTAGATCCCGTAGCAAATCCGCTTTTCATAGCCATAGCATACCAGGTATATCTCTTCTCTTCGTCTGGAACGAAGCTATATGAAGCATATCCATCATCATCAGTTACTGCGGAGCCGGTAGGTTTCGAATCTATATAAAAAGTTACTTCTGCATTTTTCACAGGTTTTCCAAGAGCCATTACTTTGACTTCAAGATCTATGGGAGAATCGGCAAATATGGAATAATCTGCCGGACTCACTCGAAAAACATGTAGCCCTAAACCTTCTGTATAATATACACTTAATTCACCTGAACCCGAGATAAAAATTGCGGTTGGATTATCTAATTCAGTATTAGGAGCTAGAAATTCTATACTTCCAGTTAACTTCCAGGAACTGAAGTTATATTCCAATTCTGGAATATAGTAGATTATATGATAACCTTCTTCAAGATGTACGTCTTTAGGAAGACCATATGCATAATCGTCTATATAAATACGGCCCTTATTAGAGGAGCGATTTAAGTCTTCATAAGATCTTAACCTTATTATGTGATAGGGAGCTGAATATGAAATATGGACTATATAGTTACACAATAAAAGTAATGAACAAAGAGAAATAATGAAAATTAAGTGTCTATATCGAAAGGTCCCCGAATCTCGCGCGCGCGAGGCTCATCCCTCCATAACTTGTGTTCTTCTAAGATGTGATGATTATCACGTGTTTGCCTGAAATCTTAAGATTTGGAGAGTTTTTACCATCAGCGGCGGTAAGAGGCTCTTCTTCAGCTTCTAACTTCCCCCATTTAAACAATCTCAGATTAAAGTGCAGTTTGCAACAGCCTTCTCTCTCTTTCCTTTCCATTTGAAGCATCGAAGGTTTTTTGAATAATTAGTAAATTATGGAGTCTATTTAGTTATCTTTAATATAGACTTACGTTCAAGCGCACGGATGATCTTTTTCGTGATGGCGACTATGCGTGCATTAATATTTCCTCTCTACGCTGGATTATTGTATGATGTTCAATCCTCACCTTGAAGTACGTCTCGTAGAGACCGCCGTGAAACGCCCAAAGGGCATCGGGGAAGCTTCTTAAGCCCTATGAGGAATAGTTGAAAAGGTGTTCTTATGAGCAAGGCGATCACGGCCGGAGGATGCCGAGTTGAGCCCGGGAGGCGCGCCTGCGGATGTCTCACGCTCCCCGAATTCTTCGCTGACGGCCAGTCCGTCGAAATCCCTTTCCTCGTCGTTAATGGGGCGAGGTCGGGCCCCTGCCTCTATGTGCAGGTGGCGCAGCACGGCTCCGAGGTCCAGGGTTTGGAGGCCGTCAGGCGCCTGCTGGAGGAGCTCGACGAGAGGGAGATGGCGGGCGTTTTCATCTACTGCCTGCCGAACCCTCTCGCCTTCCGGGAGCGTGTGCGGGCGACGATGTTCGACCCGAGGGAAGGTGGCATGAACCGCATCTGGCCCGGCGACGCCGAGGGCTCCCCGACTGAGCGGATTGCGCACGCCGTCTGGATGGAGCTCGTTATGATGGCATACGCCGTCATCGACCTCCATACGGGGAGCAGACACGCGCCGGTGTGGGTCTTCTATGAGGCCCACGGCGTCTCGGATAAGGCGTCGAAGGAGGTCTCGGAGCGGTCGGAGGAGATGGCAAGGCTCTTCGGGGCTCCGCTGCTGTACGTGGAGACCGAGCCCTATGGCGGGCGGAAGACCCTGAGGGCGTGCTGCGTCGACGAAGGGATACCCGCCATCGTCCCCGAGCTCGGCGGAGCGGGATATTTCGATGAGGAGATCGTGAGGCTCGTGGTGCGCGGGCTGAAGAACATCATGGTCGACATGGGCATGGTCAACGGCGAGGTCGAGCTGCCGGAGAGGCAGACGGTGCTGAAGTGGACCGCCGATCCCAAGGTTGCGGGTGTCTTCGCAAACAGGGGAGGCGTATTCATCCCGCGAGTTAAGCTCGGCGACATCGTGAAGAGAGGCGAAGAGGTCGGCGTCATCTACAGCCCCCGAACCTTCCAGGTGCACGAGAGGCTCGTTGCACCTCAGGACGGCTACGTCTTCAGCGTCCGTGAAAATCCGGTTGTAAACGCCGGTGACAGAGTCCTATCCGTGCCTGAGATCATTGAGGTTCTGGAGCACTAAACATAGTTTTCATACCGACCGCAGCCTGACAACTAGGTGTAACGGCTTAGGCATTAATAGTCTAAACGCCCTTACAAGTTCAGGAGGGTTTTTAAAGGTTGTTTGAAGAGACGAGAGATTATCTGCGCGGGAAGGGGCTGCCTACAGGTGACAGGTACGACCTGCCAACTTCAGGCATGAGGTTCCCTGACGGCGCCCACTTCAGAATCGAGGTGCCCACTTGCAACTCGACCGTGACGTTCAGGGCGATAATGGAAACGGCGGAGAAGCACGGCGTGACAGTGAATAGGATTGATGAAACCTTTGGCATCATGAGGCACACCGACGAGACCATCCTAGAGTTCATCTCCATAGCCAAGGAGTATGGCTGTGAACTAAACTTCTCCATCGGGCCAAGGGCGACCTACGACACAAGCGCCCAGAGGGCTACGGGTACGCCGGAGGGGAACCGGATCGCCTACAGGCTGAGGGGCATGGACCAAATCCTCAGAGCGGTTGCGGATGCGAAGAAGGCGATAGAGCTCGGCGTCAGAGGTCTGCTCATCTACGACGAGGGGCACCTATGGCTGCTGAACGAGATGCGGAAAGACGGCGAAATCCACAAAGACGTCCGCTTCAAGCTCTCGGCCCACTGTGGGCATGGGAACCCTCTATCCTTCAGGTTGCTGGAGCAGCTGGGGGCTGACTCCATCAACCCCGTCAGAGACCTACCCCTGCCTATGATCTCATGCCTCAGGCAGGCCGTGAAGGTGGCCTTGGATATCCACACGGACAACCCCAAGTCGACGGGTGGGTTCATCAGGACCTACGAGGCGCCGGAGATAGCCCGGATAGCCGCGCCCGTCCACCTTAAGGCGGGGAACTCCGCCCTGACCTCACACGGCATACCCACCAGCTATCAAGAAGGGGTCAACATGGGCATCCAAGCCGTCCTGGTTGCCCGAATGGTGGAGAGATACTTCCCAGAGGCCAAACAGAGCCGGAGGGGCGCCAAAGGCCTAGCCATACCAAAGTAGACGAAAAACAAAATCATGTCGATTACTATTTCTAATATCACACCTAACAACATGAATGATCGCGCGCTAGGATTTATAATAACAAGCTAGTTGTAATAAGGAAAAATTTTTGAAGGGACTGAAGTGTGTAATTTGAAGGTAGATGGGAAGTACTGAGGGAACCTTTGGTGAGGCTAGACGGTTTGTCCTGTTGGCTCTTCTCGTTTATGTCATCGATAGAATTGTTGTTTCTTTGATCTTCATCTATGATGGTCATGTTCCCTTTCTCCAGAGAATTCCTGCAATACCCCTCACAGGGTTTGTGTTCAGTTGGATATTGCCCATCCTGATCACATATTGTATTGAGAAGAGAGATGCGAGGTACTTGGGTTTGGCTGTTCCAAGGGAGAAGTTTAGGGTCTATGCCATCTATGCTTTGATTGGTCTGATCCTACCTGCCTTTTTGGTCAGAATTAACGGTAGCTTAGTAGTTGATTTTATCGAGCAGATCGTGTACATCGGTGTAGCCGAGGAGATTTTTAGCCGGGGTTACCTGATGACTAGGTTTTGCGATTGGTTGGGAAATCGGAAGGGACTCGTGCTTAATGCTTTCATCTTCGGTTTTTCGCATATCATATCCAGGATGAGTCAGCATGGGTTCGACTATCTTTTCAGGGATGCTATGACTGGGGTTCAGACCTTCTTCGGGGGTTTGTTACTTGGGTTTGTTTACTTGAGATCGAGGAATATCGTGCCTGGTTCCATCTTTCATGTTTCTACTAATGTATATATTCCGAGGCTTCTGGAGTTGATGAGTAAGTGATTTCACGCAAAATTCTACACACATCATTTTACTGAGAATTTGATCTCACCATTCTCTATGATGGTCTTTCCATCAAGCCCGATGGTGGGTTTCCATAATACCAGATCGTAGTGGACTGCAGCCTTCAGTTTTCCTCCTAAGGTGATGTTTGTCCCGATGCCGATGTGCGCTGAGCCGCGGACACCCTCATCGTCCAACATGATACCCGTCATCTCCGATCTAGGGTTCAGCCCTACACCCAGCTCAGCGATGTTATACACATTCGGGTCATTTTTAGACTCTAGGTCTCTTCTCAGCACCTCAGCCTGATATCCGCCTTGGATCTCCGTGATGAATCCCTTATTCACCGTCATCTTCACGGGCTCCCTAAGCAGCCCGATGCCGATGTATGGGATGCTGGCGTCCACCACGATTTTACCCTCAGCGCTACCCTCGATGGGCGAGACATTAGCCTCTATATTCGGGACGGGTGAAAACATGCCGGGCTTATCGACCACACATGTCAGGGCGTTCCCCCGGCGCCCCTCTATGTTCATAGCGAGATCGGTTCCTGCGAGAGTCGTAAGCTTAACCGTATCGGCCTCGGTGAAGAGGTCTGCCAGCTTCTCGCAGACAGGCCTCTGATCCCTGAAGTCGGCCTCGATGCCTCCGCTTATCATCAGCCGCTCGGTGAAGGCGGTCATCACTAAGATTCGTGCGCCCGCCGAAGCCGCCTCCTTCACAGCCCTCGTATGTGTGATCGACCTGCTCACGGGGGCGAGGACAACGTCAGCTCGCTTCATCGCCTCGGCAACTGGGACTGGAGGCTCCTGACCATCCATCTCCCGGGGCTTGATCACAGCCATTATGGGCTCAGCATCCCGCTCGTAAACCGCTGCAGCGAGGACCTGCCCAATTTTAAAGAGCTCCGTGTCTGTTATGATGAGGACTTGTTCCCCTGCCTTAACGCAGGCGCAGTCATCCAGTATTGCCTTGGCACCCCTCATCATTCGCGTCCACTCCATTCAAATCACCACTTTCCTACAATGCCGGAATATGGCTATTAAAAAATTATCTCTCTTTCTACTTGAGCAAGGGAAACTGGCTGACCTCTGGAAATCATAAAAATATTTATCTAATACGCCAGAACCTCAAAAGAGTATGTCAAGTTTATCGATAGCAAACAGGTTGGCGGTTTTTATCGCAAATCTCGAATACGACGCTCTCCCCAAAGCAGTTGTGGAACAAGCGAAGAGATGCCTGCTCGACACCATCGGGGTGGCCTTTGCAGGCTCTTGGACGGAGACGGGGAAAACCTTCACTTCTCTTGCAAGGGAGTGGGGCGGCATTGAGGAGGCAACGATATTCGGGGACGGGGTCAAGGTCCCTTCAACCAATGCGGCCCTCGTCAATGGGACCACGGGGCATGTCCACGAGCTGGACGACGGCCACAGATTCGCCTTGGGTCACCCTGCGTCGCCTCCATTCCGGCTGCCATCGCAGTCGCAGAGAAGGTAGGCGCAGGCGGGAAAGAACTCATCACCGCCACAGTTCTAGGATATGACACATTTATCAGAATCGCGAGGGCTGTGAACCCGTCTCACCGGAGCAGGGGGTTCCCACCACTAGAACCTGCGGAACATTCGGAGCCGCCGCGGCAGCTGGAAAGATACTCGGCCTGGATGAGAAGGGGATGGTCAACGCCCTCGGAATCGCAGGTGTGCAAGTAGCAGGGCTCCTGGAGGTTATGCGGGGAGAGTCGATGATCAAGCCTTTGAACGCCGGACGGGCAGCCCACAATGGGACCCTGGCAGCAGTCTTGGCGGAGCGGGGGATAACGGCACCCTCCACAATATTCGAGGGTGACAACGGGTTCTTCAGGGCCTACTCAGATAAATACGAGATGAACGAGGTCGTGGAGGAGCTCTGGGAAGCTTATCATATAATGGGAATATATGTAAAGCTCCACGCCGCCTGCAGGCACGCCCACCCGGCCATCGATTGTGCATTGCATCTCGCCGGAGAACATAGGCTGGATCCTGAAGACGTTGAGAGGGTGGTTGTGAAAACCTATTCTGCGGCTTACAAGCTGACGGGAACAGAATACGAACCCAGACCCCTATCAACGGCCAAGTTCAGCATCCCCTACTGCATCGCCGCAGCGCTGACATACGGCGAGTCGGCCCAGACGAGTTCACTGTAGAGAAGATCACCGATGGAAGACTGCTTCGGCTGGCGAGGAGGGTGAAGGTCGAGATCGACCCCGAGATCGACAGGCTCGCCCCAGAGAAGAGGGGCGCCTCGGTAGTGATTTTCACAAAAGGCGGAGGCAGATATGGATGGAATGTCGAGAACCCTCGAGGGGAGCCCGAAAAGCCTGTGAGCAAGGAAGAGTTGAGGGGCAAATTCGAAACACTGGTCAGCCCAGTTCTCGGCGACAAAAAAGCACGTAACATAATCAACGTGGTTGACGGATTGGAAAGCCTGAAAGACATCAAGCGTTTGACAGGACTTTTATCATAAAAGATGTGATGATTCTAAGCTGTGAACCTCGCTTGGACATCGCCCCAAACCGAGGATGGAGAAGTTATCGCTGAATGTTGCATGAGTCCATAAACATTATATATACAAATTTAGGGAAGGGTTCAATCACGGGCAGATGAAGCCCGGGGGAACCCCTACGCATAAACTCGGTGTGCGCGAGATCGCTGGCGACTCGCCCTGAGGGCGTAGGGGTCCTAACCCTTTTTCGAGCCCAGCACTGAAATTTCCGCCATCTCTCGACTCTTAATTGATTTGGCACCTTAAATTCAGGAACAAAGAACACATAAATGGATGTCCAGCAGTTATAAGGGAAAAACAAGATAGCATACTACTTATATTGAATATTTACAACCAATTCATAATATATTTAAGATACATCAATGTATAACTTTTTCAAATAGATTATAATGAATGAATATTAGGAGCCGCGAAGGGCTTCTAGGAAAAATCACTAATTTTTAGATCATAAGCTTTGGTTTATCTCTTTATTCATCGACCACTAGATAGCTTTTAACGCGAGAATAAGAATCGCCCTCTAATCCCGTGATTCTGGACAATCATCTCCTCGAAAAGTTTTGGAGATCCAAAATGGAGCAGATCAAATCCCTTAAAAGCGCTGAAAATTCGAGACGTTCATCTTTGCCTTATCGTACGATCTGCGTCAGCGGTAAAGGTAGAAGGCTTCCATCCAGCTTTCAGAAGTCTGCTTTCGCCTTGTATCTGAACTGCTTCTCGTATAGTTCCCCCACCATGCTGAGGGTGTCGACATCCTCCGACCCCTTGTCCGATCGAATGCGGGTGACCCGGGCGAATCTGAGGGCGAACCCCGATTTGTAATGGGGGCTCCGCTGGATCTCGTTGAAGGCGACCTCGACTAC
>Ga0209636_10006989_pt1 | contig 11519 bp, 9 predicted proteins | sample DeeMarSWOR152_54_FD_187464 | JGI IMG/M metagenome (GOLD analysis project Ga0209636, IMG submission 187464) | Marine sediment microbial communities from White Oak River estuary, North Carolina - WOR-1-52-54 (SPAdes) (version 2) | ecosystem: Environmental > Aquatic > Marine > Intertidal zone >... | reverse complement strand
TCTAGTGGTTTCATTTGGGTTTCTTTGTTTCTCTCGATTTCTGTGATGAGGGCATTGTATTTGCTCTCCTGATTGGAGTAATCTTGTTTTTTTTCTTTTGCCTTCTGGATCAATTGAGAGATCTCTTGTTTCTTTTTGTCAAGATCTTCCTCAGCTTCCTTGAGTTCCTCAAGGGTGGATGTGTATTCTTTGATGATATCGTCTTCATACTGAGCGAGAAGGCTCAAATTTTTGCTCTCCGAGATAAGTTCCCCGATATCGTTGACTTGGAATAAAAAATCAAAATAATTGAATTTTCCAAACTTATATAACGTGACAAGAATTTTCTGGATAGATGCTTCTTCTTTATCGAGTTTTTCTCTGAGATCCGGAATCTTTTTCTGGATCGAAGAGAGTTCCAGATCGGCTTTCTTCAATTGGGTGTTGTAGAGAGACATCTCTTTTTTGATCAGAGTCCTGTTTAATCCGATCCTGTTGAGACGCGAAAGGATAGAAGATTTTTTTTGTTCCTCCTTTGAGATTTTTTTTCTAATATCTGTGATCTGCTCGGAAATTTCGGTCAATTTTTTTTCATACTCTGGAACATTTTGTTGTGAGAGAAAGGATTGGACCGAAGAATTGAGAGTGAGAAAAAGGCTGAGAAAAATGATGGAGAAGATTGACCTCATCAAGAATTTTCTCATCCGCAATTTATTTTATCCTATATTTGGCCTAAAATCCAGACGGTTAAAGCCGGAGTTAGTATTCTCAAATCCGGGAAGCAGCCGCAGTCCCTGAGCCTGGTTGGTCAGAATGAGAATGTTCTTCATGAGAAAGCTGTTACGGATTGGTAGATATTTTCCAGGTCTGGGCTTCCCTTTGTTTAGTCGATAAGGTTTTCAAAATTTCGAATGAAGCTATTTCCTCAGGGCGTAGATAATCCCTCCAACCACACCGATGATAAGAGCGAAGACAAAATCTACAATCAGGGAAAACGAGAATGCGATATGGTTGGCGATACCGTATGATTTGAAGATTTCAATAAACATGACTTCTCTAAGTCCCAATCCATTTATGGTTACCGGAATGGTCAAGATGAGGAGTATGATGGGGATGAAGATGAAGTAATCGACAAGACGAATATTCAGGCTGAAGGCTTTTCCCGCCAGCCAGTAATGGAGGATGACATTGACTTGGAGGAGAAAGGCCCAAAACAGAGCCCAGATAAATGGAATTTTCTTCTCCTTATAGACCAGGACAGTCCTGTGGAATTCCAAGACTTTCGCTTTTATTCTCATAAGAAATCCTTTCTCAGGGATTTTCAACAGGAGAGTCCTGACTGGCGGAGTCAAAAAGAGTAAGGCTGCAAACAACCCGAAAAGTCCAACTAAAAGTGAAATCCAAATGATCGGCAGTCTCCGAGCCATATCGAGCCGAAACAGAGAAGCCATCAAAGCAAACAAGAGCAGGGTAATGATTCCGGTAAAACGCTCCACGAGTACGATTGCCGAAGATTTCAGCAGGGATTTGGAGTACCGGGATCCATCCCAAATGCGAACCACATCCCCCCCGAAGCGAGTAGGCAGGAAGAGGTTGAAGAAATTCCCCACGAGGTAGGATTTCGCTAGAAAGCCTAAGGGGACATCATCCCCTTGAGCACGAATCAGGATCTGCCACCTGACGGCGCTGATAATAAGTCCCAGAGCATGGAGAGAAAAAGAAAGAGCCAGCCAAAAAAGATGAATGTCTTCAAGGGCATCGAGCACTTCCTGAACAGGCACAACTTTGAGGAGAAGATATGCGATTATGGAGAAACTGAAGATAAACTTGAGAGCTAAGCTCAGCAGCCCTTTTCTTTTAGGCATCGAGAATGCAGCTTTACTTCCTTTTGGTATAAAAATATTTGGTCGTCACTCTTCCCACTAATCCGGCCAGGATGATCAAAGAGACCAGATTCGGAAAGGCCATCAGGGCATTGGCCATATCTCCTATGTACCAAACAATATTCAAGTGAACGCCCTGAATGATTGAGCCGATAAAAAGCAAGAAGATAAAGGCGATTCTGAAAGGGTAAACGATCCTTACCCCAAAGATGTATTCCAAGCATTTCTCTCCGTAGTAACACCACCCAAGAAGTGTGGAATAGCCAAAAAGGAAGGAGCTCAGAGCGATGATATATCCCCCGAAGGGAATGACAGAGTCAAAAGCTGATGCTGTGAGCTCGGTGGATGTCAAATTCTCTGATGAACCGAAAGCAGCAGTTTTAAGATACATTCCAGTGATGACTATGGTGAGGGTTGTCAGTGTATTAACCACAAGGGTGTCGATAAAAGTGCCTGTCATGGCGATCAAACCGTTTTTTGATGGATCTGAAGACTTTGATGCGGATTGAGCAATCGCTGCCGATCCCAATCCGGATTCATTGGAGAGCAGTCCTCTGCGGACCCCGATGCTGATGGCCAGCCTAACAGAAGTCCCGACCATAGCTCCTCCCACCGCTTTGACCGAAAAAGCGGATTGAAAAATGACGGAAAAGGCGGCAGGGAGACGGGTGATGTTAGCCAGGATGATAACTAGGGCTCCACAAAAATAAAGAATAATCATCGTAGGGACCAGTCTCTCGGAAACACTGCCGATTCTCTTGATTCCGCCGAGTATAACCGCTCCCACCATAGTCGTGATGACCAAACCGGTCAGCCAGAAAGGTATGCTAAATTGGTCGTTGAAAACCAGTGCCATGGAGTTGGATTGGGCCATGTTTCCTGTTCCGAAAAGGCATGTGAAGGCGCCGCAGATAGCGAAAAACATGCCCATGAATTTAGCTATGCTTTGGTTTTTGATGCCGTAACGGGCATAGTACATTGGGCCGCCAGACATTTCCCCGCGTTCGTTCTTTATCCGGAACCTCACTCCAAGGAAGCCCTCGGCGTATTTTGTAGCCATTCCGAAAAATCCAGCAATCCACATCCATACCGGAGCCCCAGGGCCCCCGGTAGCAATGGCAGTGGCGACGCCTGCCAAGTTTCCGTTGCCAACAGTGGCAGCGAGAGCTGTCATCAAGGCAGCATAAGGAGAAATATCTCCCTCTTCTTTCTCTGTTTTGTCTTTATGCATGGCTCCCTGTAAAACCATTTTCAGCGAGAGGACGAGCCTCCGAACCTGGATCAAGCGTGTAAAAACGGTCAGCAGAATTCCTATAGTCAAGAGAAAACCCACCATCAATGGAAACCACATGAAGTCGCTCGCCTCTTTTGTGAAGACCAGTGCTTTGTCCAGAAGAGAAAGAGAAAGAGGGATATCGATGACCTGGGTCTCTGTCCTCTCTGTGATGTTGACCTCTGTCTCAAAAGGGGTCAGACTGTAGAGATCCATCTTCAGGATATATCTTCCCGGCCCAAGGTCCGTATAGATATAATTTCCTTCAGGGTCGATTTCGGCCTTGGTGTATTTTTCTTCTCCTACAGGCATGAGGAGCATGCTTCCATGTGCGTAGGGCTCTCCTGCAGGAGAGAGCGTGACCTTGCCTTTTATATCCGCAGCATTCAGGAAGGCTGTTCCACACAAGAAGCTCATTAAGGAAAGGAAGACAAATAATCTTTTCTTCATGATCTCCTCTATTCAGCGATGGTCTTGATGAAATATAGAATGATGAATATCGCAATCGGTGATAGATACTTCACGGAAAAGGCCCAGAGGGGCTGCAGCTTGAACCGTGGATTGCCGGAAAGGACTTCTCGTGTCGCGTTTTTCACACCCCAAACGTATCCTAAAAAAATGCAGATCAACAAGGCTCCTATGGGCAAAAAGAGAGAGAGGAAGATAAAGTCCATGTTGCCCATAAAATTGATCTTTGTGAAAAAGGCCATTCCTCCCGAAGAAAGGGCCGATGGAATTCCCAAAAGAAATATGATAAGCCCAAGCAGAAATGCGGATTTTTTTCTTGACCACCTCCGTTCATCCACGAAATAAGCCACAGGGACTTCCAGAAGAGAAATGGTCGAAGTTAAGGCGGCGATTGAGAACAGGCAGAAGAAAAGGGTGCCAAACAGGATTCCGCCCGGAATCTTGGAAAAAATAAGGGGCAGGACTTTGAAAACAAGTCCGACTCCGGCAGTGGGAGCGATTCCCGGGATAGCAAAAAGCGTGGGGAAGATGATGATGCCAGCGAAAAAAGCTACCAGGGAGTCGAAGAAACACACCCAACCTGCCGAAGTGACCAGGTTTTCAGATTTCGAGATGTAGCTTCCGTAGGTCACCATGATTCCCATTCCTAGGCTCAAGGAGAAAAAAGCCTGTCCCAGGGCAAACAGCACCAATTTTCCGCTCAGTTGAGAAAAATCCGGTTTGAGATAGAAAGAGATACCCTGTCCTGCCCCGGGCAATGTCAAGGCCCTCACGGCCAGAAAGATGATCAGGCCGAACAGGATGGGCATCAAGATCTTGGTCCATCTTTCTATTCCGCTCTTGACTCCCTTTGATACGATAAATGTTGTGATGCCCATCATAATCAGGAAATAAAGGATAACCTGGAGAGGATCTGAACTGAACTCTGTGAATATTTGATCTGAAATTTCGCTCGTGATACTGCCCCTGAACGAACCAGTAGCCATTTTTACGAGATAACCGGCCGACCATCCAGAGATGACAGCGTAGTAGGAAAAGATGCATACAGCGGTCAAGATCCCAAAATATCCGATGAGTTTCCAGAGGCTTCCGGGTTTGATGTATTCAAAGGCTCCAGCTGGATTTTTTTGGGAGTATCGGCCGATGACGAGCTCTGCCAGCATCACAGAAAATCCGATGAAAGCCACTGCCAGGATGTAGACCAGGACAAAGAGTGCCCCTCCGTTCTGCCCGACAACCATCGGGAAACGCCAGATGTTTCCCAACCCGATAGCTGAGCCTGCAGCCGCAAATACAAATGCGACTTTGGAGCCCCAATTACCGCGTTGGTTTAAATCCATATTTTCCATTTCGGTACTCTAAGGTCATGGTGTGATGGAGTTCATTTTTTTCTGTAATTTTTATCACAATAGTCTGAGATTGTAAAAGAAATCATCAAAGAGAGTCAACTGTCTGTTAATACCAGGCTTTATCATCCAGCGGCAGATTATCTCGAAGCCCGCAACTCTCCAGCGAGTGGGATTCCGAAGTTGGTATCAGCCGGAAAGGGTAAGGATAAAAATCAAAATAACAATGATAACGACAGGTGCTAAAAATTTTACATTGAACACCCAGAGAGATTTCAGGCTGAAGATGGTGTTTCCAAAGGATATTTCCTTGAGAGCATTTTTGATCTTCCATACATAACCCACAAAGAGGCTGATGATCAATCCTCCAAGGGCCAGAACAATGTTGCCAAAGACAAGGTCCATGTGTTTCATGAAATTCCATTTGGTAAAGATTCCCACTCCTCCGTGAGACAGTCCGGAAGGGACGCCGAGGAGGAAACAGAAAAATCCGACCAATAGAGCAGCTTTTTTTCTTGACCAGTTTCGCTCGTCCACGAAATAGGCCACAGGAACTTCCAGCAGGGAAATGGTCGAAGTCAAAGCTGCCACCAGGAGAAGGAAAAAAAAGAGAATGCCAAAGACATATCCGCCGGGAATTTTAGAGATGATGATCGGCAAGACCTGGAACATCAGTCCTGTGCTGGGTTCGAATTTATCCGGAGTTAATCCTGGTGTTGCGAAAAGCGTCGGGAAAACAATGATCCCAGCCAAGAGAGCGATAAGGGAATCGAAAAAACACACCCAGCCAGCAGAGGAGACGAGATTGTCCCTTTTGGAAAGGTAGCTGGCGTAAGTTATCATGGTGCCAATTCCTATGCTCAGCGAGAAAAAGGCTTGCCCAACAGCAAAGAAGACAACAGTGGTGTTGAGCTTGGTAAAGTCAGGTTTGAGATAAAAAGACAGGCCTGTCCCTGCTCCAGGCAGACTTACGGCTCTGATAGCCAGTAAGATGATGATCCCAAAAAGCATGGGCATCAAAAACTTGGTCCATCTTTCGATGCCTGCCTTTACTCCTCTGGAAATGACGAATGTTGTCAAACCGATAATCACGAACAAACAGAGGATGATCTCGAGTGGTCGAGCTGCAAAATGAGTGAAAATGGCATCAGAGGCTAGCCAGGTGATTTCTCCTTTGAATGTTCCTCCGAGCGTTTTGTAGAAATATCCAAAAGCCCATCCGGCCACAACTCCATAAAAGGACAGGAAGCAAGCACATCCAAAAACACCAAGGTACCCAGCCAGTTTCCAGAGAGAGCGGGGCTTGATAGCATCATAGGCGCCGACAGGATTTTTTGCTGTATGACGGCCAACAGTAAATTCAGCCAGCATCACTGTAAACCCGATCATAACAACAGCCAAAATATAGACAAAGACGAAGATAGCGCCGCCGTTGAGTCCTACCATCAACGGAAAGCGCCAAATGTTTCCTAATCCGATGGCAGATCCTGCGGCCGCAAACACGAACACGGCCTTGGATCCCCAACGCCCTCTTTGATCCAGATCCTGATTTCCCATTTCTGTTGACCTCAATCTGTAGCTTGATATCTGTGTTTCCCATACTTTTAGCACAAATGACATTCTGATAAAAGAGAAGATTCTGTTTTTTAGACGATTAATCGACTATTGGAGAGGATGATAGCCATCATAGCGATGGAAAAATAGAATCATCCCCTTTTTTTTGCTAGAATGTGAAATCAGACAAAAAAAGGAGGTTTAAATATGCCCGCTATTCAGATAAAACCGGATGTGTATTGGATCGGGGTCAACGACAGAGTCACTGATCTCTTTGAAGGGTTGTGGCCCATCAGCAATGAAGGAGTGTCCTACAATTCCTACCTCATCAATGATGAGAAGATTGCCATCATAGATCTGATTAAATCATTCAAAGGAGATGAATATTTTGCCCAAATCAATGAACTGATTGATATTTCGAAAATCGACTATGTCGTGGTTAACCATATGGAGCCGGATCATTCTGGACTGTTGAGAACTCTGAGGAGAGTAGCTCCAGATGTCACTTTAATAGGTTCGGAAAAAACGAGAAACATGCTGCAGGATTTCTTTTCTATAAGCGAAAATGTCCACGTCGTGAAGGATGGAGACATCCTTTCTCTCGGCCAGCGTACACTCCAGTTTTTCATGACTCCGTTCCTGCATTGGCCTGAGACCATGATGACTTACCAGCCCTCTAACCGTATCCTGTTTCCTTGTGACGCTTTTGGCGGATATGGTGCTATCCGCGGCGCCATCTTCGATGACGAGTGCAAAAGTCCTGATTTCTACCAGAAAGAAGCTCTTCGTTATTATGTCAATATCGTGGCCAACTACAGCACGAGAGTCCTTTCTGCGATTGATAAATTGTCCGACATATCTGTGGACGTGATTGCACCCTCCCATGGATTGATATGGCGAAAAAATCCCTCCCATATCGTCAACCTGTATAAGAAATGGGCTGAATATGCTTCAGGAAAATCTGAGCCTGGAATCACACTGGTCTATGGATCGATGTACGGAAACACCGAGGTGGTGATGAACGCAGTGGCACAGGGAATTTCTCGAGTCGGTATCCCTGTAGAGATCTTCGATGCTGCCCGAATCCATGTCAGTTACATCCTTCCCTCCCTGTGGACCAATAGAGGGGTTATAATAGGTGCTCCTACCTATGAAGTATCCCTTTTCCCACCTATGGCAGACGTTCTGAGCATGGCGGTAAGGAAACGAATCAAAAATAAAACAGCGGGTTATTTTGGCAGCTTTGGCTGGAGTGGAGGGGCTTTAAAGGAGATGGAAAAGATAATCGAACCTTTGAAGTGGAATCTCGTTGAGACCTTTGAGTTTATCGGCAGCCCCACAAAGGCAGATATCAAGAAGGCCGAGGAGTTCGGAGCTCAGTTTGCTGAACTCGTGAAGCGGGAAGATTGAACTCTGGAGTTCTCTTTTTTCTATAAAATTATCTCTGCAGATATATTCATATCCCTTTTATTGAATTTTTAGAGAGTTTCTGGAACCTTTCATCAGCTCATCAAGGTCACTGTATTTAACACTCTCTTTTTTAAAAGTACTTTCGTGGTTAGGTGCGACTAAAGCAAAAAGCAAACATGACCATTTTCTTTTTTCTACAGAAGGATGAGAGATTTCCGAGAAGATTGTAGCATCTGTATTCCTAACATATAGCAAAAAAGTATTTGGATCTTGATGGTCCGGATAAAACATATTATAATTATATTTTCTATAAATATAATAAAATATTTTTAAAATAAAAAGAGGAGGAAAGGTGGACTTTTTTGAAGAAAAAAAAAGTATGAACCGAAGAAACTTCTTGCGGTGGACGGGCAAAGGGCTTCTTTTTTCAACAATGAGTCCTTTGATACGGTATCTTCATGGCAATACATTTATCTCCAATGATCTTTTTTGGGTCAAAGATATACCTCTTCATCCGTTCTTTAAGTGGAGGGGATCAAATTATCATGTCGGCATGGATTGTCTTCTCTACTCGATGGGAATAAAGGGTTTGAAGTTCTACCGGTCTGACCAGTATTCTTTCCTGAGTGATCCCTTAGGGATAATAGGATGTAATGATGTGGTGTTGATAAAAGTCAATGCTCAATGGAAGTATAGAGGTTGCACGAACAGTGATCTGGTGAGGGGATTAATTCAGAGGATACTGGATCATCCCGAAGGCTTCACTGGTGAGGTGGTGATTTTTGAAAATGGACAGGGAAGGGGAAGTCTCAATTGCGACACATATAGAGCCTATGGCGATAATGAGGTGCGTGCAAATGCAGAGAATGAGAGCCACAGTTTTACATATCTTGTTAATCAGGTTTTTGACGATCCAAGGGTATCTGCATATCTTCTCGATCCTATACGCACAACTTTTATCAGCAGTTCCGATCATGTGACAGACGGCTACAGGATCGATGGAAATGTTTCTTATCCCTGTTTCACGACTTCTGGTGGCCGCAGAATCGAATTAAAGGAGGGCATCTGGAATGGAAAGGGATTCGATACCAATCTCAAATTGATAAATTTTCCTGTCTTGAAGCACCATGATCAAGGCGGTTCAGAGATTACTGCAGCTCTCAAGAATTTTTATGGAGTCGTCTCGATGGCAGATGGCGAGGGAGGATATCGTCACTATGCGGGTTTAGGAGAGACCTGCGGGAAGATGGTTGCATCGGTCCGCACGCCAGTGTTGAATATCCTGGATGCTATATGGGTATCCCACGCTTCTCTCAAGGGATTTCCCGCCCAGACAACCTTTCGGGCCAATCAGATTTTGGCCAGCCAAGATCCTGTGGCCTTGGATTATTGGGCAGCGAAACATATCATGTATCCGATAGACTCCAACTGGAGACATCATCCAAATTTTCCAGGAATAGATTATTGGCTGACTCAGGCAAAAAATGCAATCAATCAAAGAGAAAGCTTGTACAGTCCTGAAAGTGGAATCTTCGTCGAGAAATCGACCAAGGACGAACAAAAGATGAAAATCCATGAATTCAGCGCATATCAGTACATTCAGAATGAGGTAGAGAAGAAATACCAACGGGATCGAAAAAAGAAAGCCTTCATCATCAAATAAATTCTTTGTTTCTCTTCTCCCTCGGATTATCCCTACATAAAATGGAAGAGAGCGTTTTAAATCAAACGATAAATGTGGTAATATAGCTGGCGATTCGCTGTACTGAGGTTTGATATGGGGTCTGATTGGAAAGATGACTTAAGAAGTTTGTTCGATGACTTCACCATCGTAGAAACGAGCAAAAAAGAAACGCTTGAAGACTTTGATCAGTTTTGCGAGTTCATTGCTGAGCCTGCGTTCGAAAGCCTGGCTGAAGCACTCAAAGAATTCAAGATAAAAGCCAAGTCCCAGAGAACCAAGGGGAAGTCCATAACTTTTCAGACGAATTTTCGCGGGATGCGAATCGATAACTTTCAATATGCCATCATTCTTCCGAAAAACTCCATAGAGTTGAGGCTGAAGTTGCAGATCAGAGGAAGAAAAAACTCGAAAAGTGTGATGGAGAAAAAAGAAGCGCCTTTTATGGAATCTGTCAGCCCACAAGGATTATTGAAGTTAAAGAAGGAAGACATTATCCAGGATGTTATCGGACATTACCGTAATTTTATCTTCGCATCATTAACCTCACCCAAATAGATCAGCCTCTTTCCGAAATAGCTTTTTATACCCAGGAATATTGAAAATTGGAGAGACTTTTGCTAATTTGTCTGTCTTTGCCATGCACAGAGATCGACTCCCTAAAGAGGTCTTTTCCATACAGATTTTGGTTCTTCTCTCATACTCCTCCATCGCTGTCCTGACTCTTCTCCCCCTTTTTTTTAAGTCCCTTGGGGGGAGCCCTTCACATATTGGTTTTCTCGTGGGCATTTTTTCCTTTTCCGCTTTCTTTTTTAGGCCCGTTGGAGGATGGCTTCTCAGCAGGGGAGATCCCAGAAAGATTTTGATGGCTGGTCTTGTGATTGTGTTAACTGCGACTGCATCCCATCTCTTTATCCGCCAGCTTGATTGGTTCGTGATTTTCCTGAGAATTGTTCATGGGTTTGGCTTTTCTCTTGTTATTCTTGCAGCCTTGCTGATCGTTGTGTTGATTGTTCAACAAAGCCAGAGGGCCTATGCCCTCGGTGTTGTTTCTACTGGATTTATGCTTCCAATATTGGTCGTTCCTGCTTTGGCGGAAGAGATTATTAACAGATTTGGATTTTTTTACTTTTTCCTTTGTGCTATCTTTTTTGCGGCCATACCAATCCTATATGCGGTCTTCTCCAGGATTCGCCCGACTCCTGTTCCTGATGATGGAGAGACGAGAAGTGTTGGTTTTTTCCGTCTCTTGAAGCAGAAAAAGATACTTTGTATCTTCCTGCTGACTTTTATCTTCGAGATCGGATTAAGCTCGAGCCTCAGCTTTGTCCCTCTGCTAGCCCATCAGAATCCTCCGATGAGAGCAGGGTATTTTTATACCTGTTTAGCCTCGGCAGCCGTTTTTATGCGTTTGGTGGCGGGAAGGTGGTTGAAATTCTGGGGAAATCCAAGGCTGTTGTTTCCAGCCTTTTATTTTCTCAGCAGTGGCGCAGCCCTTCTCTTTCTCTCTCAAGGCAGCAGGATGCTTTGTTTTTCTGGAATCGTGTGGGGGTTCGGAGTGGGAATCCTTTATCCCCATCTTTCCGCCTTGAGCGTGGAAGGCGTCAGGATCAGAGAGAAAGGAAAAGCATTGGGCCTGTTTGCGTCTTCGGTGGATTTGGGATTCGCCCTGGGGCCCATCGCTTTTGGCTGGCTTTCTCAAGCCTTTGGAGTGAGAGAAGCCTTTTTGCCTTTGGCTTTGATCCTTTTTCTCACGTCTTCTGTGTTTCTGTTTTTAGGTCAATCGTCTCTGGTTGCTGTTGAAATCGAACAAAACAGAGAATCAAAACCAGATCAGCCGTAGCTTCTCCCTCTTATCCAATCGGGTCATTCCTTCCTCTTTCGCCCATTTTATAGCCTGATTAAATTCTTCTGATGTGATTCTC
>Ga0209636_10006986_pt1 | contig 11522 bp, 9 predicted proteins | sample DeeMarSWOR152_54_FD_187464 | JGI IMG/M metagenome (GOLD analysis project Ga0209636, IMG submission 187464) | Marine sediment microbial communities from White Oak River estuary, North Carolina - WOR-1-52-54 (SPAdes) (version 2) | ecosystem: Environmental > Aquatic > Marine > Intertidal zone >... | reverse complement strand
TGATGGTACTTTGCGATGACAGTTTGATGATCGTGGGGAAGTATACACAAACCAATTCTTCCGGTTTTTACTTCTTCTCCTCCAATAATAAGTGGTATTTCAATTTGCTGGCCCTTTAACCCAGCCAGTACGGTTTTTAATGTTGCCCGTTCTGGTGCGGCGGGCACGTAGCTTTTGACAGGTTCATTTGCTGGTAATGGAAGCTTATATTTTGCATTTGACATATGCAGCTCCTTTTTTTGAGAATGATTTGAGTGGCTGATATTAAAATTACCTAGCTTATCTGTCCTACTAATCCTTTTACTGTTCCCTCTCTTCCATGAATCGGTTGAATCTACTTACATGGTCCTGAACCAGCAAACGGGCTTTATCTGCCTGACCTTGGGCAACAGCATTCACGATTTCATATAGGTCCCTGTAGTTCTCCTCCATTATTTTAATATTTTTCGCAAGGAACCGGTTATAATACCGATTGATATTATCATGGACCATCTGGAGAACCGATTCATATACCGGGTTTCCCGCAATATGGGCCATTGCCATATGTAAATTGTTATCAACCTCAATAAATTCGTCCCAGTGAGAAATCCCTTTTTCAAGATATTCCTTCGCCTCGCTCAAAAGCTGGTTCAAAAAATCTATATCTTTCTTTCTTGCACGTTCAACCGCAAGGCCTGCAACAATTCCCTCAACACCCTCTCTAAATTCTGCAAGGTCTCTCAGGGGTATCCTTTGATAGCGGATCAAGAGGGCGAGACTCTCGCTCACATGCTGCGGAGTAACTGCCTGCACAATCGCCCCACCATTTACACCTGTCTTTATTGTGATTAATCCTTTTTGTTCCAGGACCCGCAGTGCTTCGCGAAGCGTACCCCGGCTGGTCTTGAACATTTCCTTCAGCTCTCTTTCAGGGGGAAGCTTATCCCCTGCTTTGAGCTTGCCCTGCAGTATGGCCTCCTCGATCTGGTAAATCACGTCCTGGAAGATTCTGTTCTGTTTGGCCTGCTTAAACATATCTTAAATTGTTATATAATTAGTTCTTGGTGAATAATTTCTATAGTCGGTAAAAATAGGTAGTGAAAAAATATATAAATGTACAATAATCAATGAGTTAAAGAACTAATTATTATAATGGTAAAACCATTCTATAATTTATACATATCTATGTCAAGCCTTAATATCACTCAATTTCCCTCCTTTTTCCTTTACCATTGATATTACAGAAACATCGATTTATTATCTTTTATAGATTTGCTTCAAATACCCAATTCAAAGGAGGTAACACTATGAAAATCCGCATTCTTTACATCAATCCCGTTGGCTCAACTGAGTATGATCAAGACCTGCGGCAATTCCTTGAAAAATATAAAAACCCAAACACAGAAATTATCGAAGAATCTCTTGGGAAAGGTCCTCCGCATATCGAATACCATTATTATGAGGCCCTCGTGCTCACTGATATTCTCCACAGAGTGAAGCGCGCTGAGAAAGAGGAATATCAAGGTGTAATTGTCGGCTGCTTTTACGATCCCGGTTTACGTGAAGCAAAAGAAATTTCCGATAAATTGATGGTTACGGCCTTATGTGAGCCATCTCTTCATATAGCAACAGCCCTTGGTAACAAGTTCTCCATTTTAGTCGGTAGAAATAAATGGATTCCAAAAATGCATGAAAACGTGGTTAATTACGGTTTTGAGAGCAAGCTCGCCTCCTTCAAGTCACTCAATCTGGGCGTCTTGGATTTCCACAAGGATGAGGCTTTCACGGCTCATAAAATGATCACCCTATCAAAGGAGGCAGTAGAAAAAGACCTGGCCGAGGTAATAATTTTAGGTTGTGGAATTCAATTCGGTTTCTACAAAGAGCTCCAGGAAACCCTGGGTGTACCAGTGATTGACCCTGTATTAGCTGCTTTAAAATTCATGGAATTCCTGGTCGAGCTCAAGCTGCGATTAAACTGGGGTTTTAGTAAAATCGGCGGTTTTGAGAGTCCTCCCCAGGAGGAGATCGTGAAATTTAAGCTGGAAGAACAATATCAAATAAAAGGGCTCTGGAGTTAAAAACACTAGATATTCCTTCTTGTTGATTTGTTTTCATCATAACTTAGAAAGTATCCACCATTATCCCCTATCGAAGAATAAACCCATCCCGCAGAGGGTCATCAGGATCAATCAGGAATTCATGACGTCCCGTAATATAAGCCGATCCCTCGACTTCGGGAATAACAGCTGCGTGAGGTCCAAAAGTGGTGGTTTCGATCACGCGTGCGGTAAAACGGCTGCCTATGATACTCTCTATCACCACTGGCTGTTCAATACAAATTTCTTCCCGTGCATGGAGTAGAGCAAGACGTCCACTCACACCGGTCCCTGTAGGAGATCGGTCTACCTCTCCCTCAGCGAAAATGCATACATTGCGGCTGTCAGCCCCTTTCCCTAGAGGCGGACCTACGAAGATTGTCCCGTAAAGAAAGTTCAGGTCTTTTTCAAAAGGGTGTATGATTGGTCGCACAATCATGATCGCTCTTTTGATAGCCATACCAATTTCAATAAGCTTACGGTATGCTTCTGGTGTCAAAGCCAAACCGAGGTCTTTTGCCCGCACATAGGCATAAAAGGCCCCTCCAAAAGCCAAATCGTATCGTACCCTGCCCACACCAGGCACATCCACTTTCTCATCAAGGGCAAAAACAAAGGAAGGAACGTTCTGAAAAAAAACGCTTTGCACACGGCCATTCGACACACGGGCGTGCGCAGTAACAAGCCCGGCTGGAGTATCGATCTTAACGATACTCTCAGGCTCATTTATGGGTAACAAACCAATCTCAAGGGCGACTGTAGTGATGCCAATTATTCCGTGTCCGCACATGGTGCTGTAGCCTTCGTTGTGCATGAACAGGATCCCCATGTCAGCTTCAGGGTATACCGGAGGAGTAATTACGCATCCATACATGTCAGCGTGGCCCCTGGGCTCCCACATGAGCGCAGTGCGTAAGTGGTCAAGGCTTTTCTTCATATAACGGCGGCGTTCAAGAATTGTTCTGCCCGGTATATTGGGAAACCCCCCAGTGATGACACGCAAAGGCTCTCCTTCAGTATGACAGTCTATTGTAGTTATTTTTAGCCATTGATCTGGATGCACCCACTCGGTTATATTCTCCATTGAATTATTCCTCCATAAGTAATAGAGCGTTTTATTTCCTTCAAGATTGTTCTCCGGTTCCTATTAATGTCACAATACTAATTCCAAAAAATTTGAATCACAAGAAGTTTTTGGTGAATCATCAGGATCATCTCTCTGAACCGAATGTTAAATCAGGATAAATATGATGTACCAAAAAGTCTTGAAAATAATCTTTCAGTATATAAAATATGCTTCTAAAAAAGTCTTGTTCTATACAGCTTGGAGTTTAAACTCGTAAAAACATGTGGAGTGGAAGAGGATGAAATTAAAGATACTCTCAAGTAATAATATACGCCAGGTTATATCCATGAGACAGGCCATAGATTGTGTTAGAGAAGCCTTTATTCAACTATCGACCCGAAAGGCCGAGATGCCTTTAAGAACGGTAGTATCGGTTCAACCTCGTGGAGGAACAGCACTCTTCATGCCAGCTTATCTAATGAGCAGTGATGCCCTGGGGGCAAAGATTGTGACAGTTTTTCCAGAAAACTCAAAGAGTAATCTGCCCATCATTCATGCTATTGTGGTTATTATAAATACAGAGACCGGACAGCCAATGGCAATAATGGACGGCACCTATTTAACCGCCCTTCGAACTGGAGCTGCATCTGGCGTCGCTACGGAGCTAATGGCCAGAACCGGAGCAAGTATGGTCGCAATTCTTGGTGCAGGAGTGCAAGCCCGCACACAATTAGAAGCGGTCTGCACCGTACACGCTATTGATAAGGTCTTGGTGTATGACTGCGTGCAAGAAAGAGCTGAGAGCTATGTCAAAGAGATGAAAGTCCGTGGGAGCCCCATTCCAGAGCGTATCTTCGTGGCTGAATCACCGACTCGAGCAGTCCGTAACGCTGACATTATTTGTACTGCAACAACCTCTACTACGCCTGTATTCAATGATGGAGACCTAAAGAAAGGTGTTCACATAAATAGCGTGGGTTCTTATACTCCACAGATGCAGGAAGTTCCAGCACCAACGGTAAGCCGTGCAAAAGTTGTGGTAGATTCCCGCTCCGCATCCCTCGCAGAAGCAGGTGACCTGATCGTTCCATTGAAAGATGGTATCATTAATACAGACCATATCCATGGTGAAATAGGAGAAGTAGCAGCAGGCAAGATCCCTGGTCGTGAATCGGAAGATGAGATCACTTTCTTCAAATCTGTTGGCCTTGCAGTACAGGATGTTGCTGTTGCAGAGTTCATCAGGCAAAGATCCGAAGAACAGGGCGTGGGAACAGATGTTGAGTTATGAGCTTCGCTCTCTTGGGTGGCCTCTTCATCCGATAAAACCATGCGCGCACACTACAACCTTTTACTGAATTCTGTTACACGCACATACGATCTACATATTATTAATAATCTCTGTAGCGAATTCCGAACATTTAAGAACTTTTGCTCCATCCATGAGACGAGCAAAGTCATAGGTTACGGTCTTATTTGAGATTGTGCGTTCAAGGCCCTTGATAATAAGGTCAGCTCCTTCTGTCCAGCCCATATAGCGCAGCATCAAATCTCCAGAAAGTATGAGCGAGCCAGGATTTACCTTGTCCTGGCCTGCATATTTTGGAGCAGTGCCATGTGTGGCCTCGAAGATTGCATGACCTGTATCATAGTTAATATTTCCCCCCGGAGCGATGCCTATTCCACCTACCTGGGCTGCAAGTGCATCAGATATGTAATCACCATTGAGATTCATCGTGGCAATGACATCAAACTCAGCAGGACGAGTGAGAACTTGCTGGAGAAAAATATCGGCAATTGCGTCCTTTATCAGCACTTTCCCCTCAGGAACCTCTCCTCCGTGGTCTTCCCATGTCACACATTTGTCTGGAAACTCAGATTTTGCAAGCTCATACCCCCATTTACGAAAAGCACCTTCGGTAAACTTCTGAATGTTGCCCTTGTGTACGAGGGTTACACTCTTTCTGCTATTTTTTAAAGCATAGTTAATTGCTGCTCGGACCAAACGTTTAGAACCAGTAATGCTGATCGGTTTTAAGCCCACTCCGGAATCCGTACGAATATTCCAGGTAAACTCTTTTTTACAAAAATCAATGAGTTTTTTTGCCTCTGGGGTTCCCTCTTCTAGCTCAAGACCCGCATACACATCCTCTGTGTTTTCGCGAAATACAACCATATTAACCAGTCCCGGATGACAAACAGGACTTGGAACCCCCTTGAACCAGCGAACAGGTCGTAAACAGACGTAGAGATCAAGAGTTTGACGGAGGGTAACGTTCAAACTCCTGTATCCTCCACCAACCGGGGTGGTCAATGGCCCTTTAATACCTACAATATGCTCTTTAAAAACTTCTACAGTTTCTTCAGGTAGCCAGGAACCGGTTTTTTCATAGCCCTTCTCACCGGCAAAAACCTCTTTCCATACGATTTTCTTCCTTTCCCCGTAGCTTTTTTCTACCGCCTCATCGAACACACGAACTGCTGCAGCCCAGATGTCCGGTCCAGTTCCATCTCCTTCTATAAATGGTATCATTGGAAAATCCGGAACCCTAAGTGCGCCATTCTCCATGGATATCTTTTCTGGTGCTGTCATTTTATCTTTTTCCCTCCAAATATATTCCTTATTTCTTCTTTCAACTTTCCAGCAACAATATGAGCTGAAATGATCTTTTCCATTATATATTTTTGGGCATATACATCTCTGAATGGTATTTTTATGAAAGATAGAATATAATTGTATTAAGACATATATTAAATTATTAAGACAATTTGTCAATAAAATTTCGATAAATTTAAACTATAAGAAACTTGACACTGCATTTTTTATATGATATTGTCTTAATGTATTAAGACAATTTTAATGGATGGTTATGGGCTATGGAGCTTAACCCTTCAAAAAAATATGATCGACCATATTACCTTCAATTAAAAAACATCCTGAAAGCAAAAATACAGTCAGGCATAATAAAGGATAAAAAACTTCCATCGATCAGGCAACTGGCCAGAGATTTTAGCGTAAGTGTAAACACGGTACTCAGAGCGTACAACGAGCTCAGCAAAGAAGGAATAGTATCAGGTTCCGTGGGTAAAGGCACCTTTATAACAATCAACTCTCAAGAGCTCAAAATCCATAACCGGCAAATTCTGCTTAAAAAAATCATTGAGCATTCTGTTGAAGAAGCACTCTCGTTAGAGTTCGCTCTGGATGAGTTCGAAAATGCAGTCAAAGAGTTCATTAACGAAAAGCTCGAGATGATGCAAAAGATCAGGCTTGCATTTATCGAATGCAACATTGAACAGCTCACCTATTTCACCGATCATCTCGAACTTGACCCCCATATACAGCGTGTTCCTATTCTACTGGAGGATCTACGGGATCAGAATGAATCCATGGCACAGAAAGCAGCACACATTGACATCTTTGTGACAAGCTTCTATCACCTTAACGAAGTACAGGGATATCTCGGGCATCTTGAAAAACCTGTTATCGGAATTAACATCGAACCTGAAGTAGCCACGCTTATTAAAATTGCCAGGATACCCTTTGACAGCAAGATAGGAATAGTAACCACAAGTTCACAGTTTAGGAAAGAAATCAGGGATGTTCTCGGAAAGTTACATCTCAATTTCAAGGAAATCCACGAAACAAACTCAAAAAACAGCGATATTGTACGCGAGCTTGTGAAAAAGTGCGATGCAGTGCTTGTCTCTCCCAAACAGAAAAAGAAAGTTACAGAATATGCAGCTGACGGCACCACTGTTATTGAGTTTATTTTTACCCCTGACCGCACCTCAATTAATAATCTCAAGCTCGCAATACTTGAGTTGAAAAAAAACCTATCATAGAGAGAGGTTAAAAATGGCCTTAAAAGTCACAGAATTAACATTCCTTGAATACTATGCACCTCGTTATGGCATACCTGTTCCCCGCCATATCCCCGGCACAGCCGAAACCCATGAAATAAAAAAAGCTATTGAGGAGTGGGGAGGAGAAGCAATAGTGAAACCGGACGTACTGTCAGGCGAACGGGGTCATGCTGGTTCGGTTGTCCCGGTTGGAAACATTCATGAGGCATTAAGGGAAGTCAAGCGGGTATCGAGCATGGAGATAAAAGGAAGGATGCCGCGTATCGCTTACCTCGTAGAAAAGATACCAGCGAAAATTGAGATATATTCTGCGATAACCTACAACTCTGCGTTTCTCGGACCATCATTTACCCTATCCCTCAAGGGAGGGGTTGATGTTGAAGAGATACCCGATGATAAGAAGGTGACAATTCCGATCGACATCTTTCGCGGTCTTGATGCCTATCAGGCAAGTGAGCTTTTTGCAAAGCTCGGCTGTCCAAAGGAATTGATAAGCATTTTATCAAGGTGCATGGTATCATTTTGGGACCTATTCATATCAACAGGTATGGAAACCGCAGAGATCAATCCATGGCGGATAGCCCCCGATAACAAGCCATATGCCTGTGACTTCAAAGCCATCATTGATGAAGCAAACTATAAATCAAAGGTACCTGGCGTGGAGTCTCCCGAATACCCGGAGAGCTTATCGGATTTTAAAGATGAGATGAATGCCTGGGATTCAAAAAGCCACCAGGGTCAGGCACATGTTTCTGACCTGGGCGGCACAAAGATACTTCCCATTCTTTTCGGAGGGGGTGTCTCGACGATTATCACGGAAACCCTCGAGGCTGCTGGCTGCAGCCCCATGTTTCTCTCCGATTTCGGAGGCAACCCACCCTACGAGCGCATGTACGGTACAGCTAAGATATGTTTCAAGCACAGGCTTGCGCAGGCAAAACTCCTCCTTATACTCGGTGGAAAAGCCAATAATACACTCATAGATGTGACTTTCCAGGCCATTGCCGATGCACTGGTGAGTTATGTAGAGGAACACGGTTCGATACACATACCTGTGGTGATAGGGCGCGGTGGGCCTAACCTCGTGAAAGGGATACTGGCCATTAAGCAGACGTTGGAGTACCTCAAACTTCCGTACATCATATTCGGGCCTGATACTCCCGTAACGATGGTTGCGGAGTATGCGGCAAAGCTGGTGAATGAGGTAAACTCCATCCAGGAGGTGCAAAAATGAGAATAGGACATCTATCTGATCTTTTAAAACGTGGAGACAGGGTGGCAGTCTCCAACATTACCGGTAGGGAAGCATCGAAGGTATGTGCCATCAGCCAGAAGTACTGTGGCAACATCGTCGGCGGCTGGGCACTTGGAAAGGGGGGACAGGTGTTAGAGACTCCGGTGGGAACAATCCCGGTTTATGCCACCTTTGAAGAGCTTCTCCATATGATGCCACCGGAACTCCACCCCAATAAGATCCTTATCTACTCTCCTCCGGAAGCTGTATATGGCGAAGTCAAAGAAGTCGTAAACTATGGAGAAAAAATTGTTGAGACCATATACATAATAACAGAGCATGTCTCAATTGAGGTAACCGCCAAGATCCATCAGATCTGCAGTGAGGCAAACATTGATGTGATCGGCTGTAATACCCTGGGAATCATCAATACCCACGATGGAGTGAGAATAGGTGCAGTTGGAGGAAACTCACCGGAGGAGACCTTTAAGTCGGGCTCTATAACCGTTATCTCCAATTCGGGAAACATGGTGAACACCATCTCGAGCTATCTCCTTGCCTCCGGGATGGGAACCTCCTTCGGAATATCCACAGGAAAGGATAAGCTCATACTCTTTCCATTAAAAGATTTCCTCACACTCGCAGAAAAAGACGAAAATACGAAGCTCATTGTGCTCTATGTGGAGCCTGGCGGCACCTATGAGCATGATGCCATAGAAATGATGTGTGAAAAGGGGTATTCAAAGCCCATTGTGGTGTATGTGGCAGGAGAAATTGCCGATAAGCATTCCATCTCTCTCGGACATGCAGGCGCGGTAGTAGAATGCAAAAAATCTACGGCTTCGGCAAAAAAAATAGCCTTTGACGATTACTTCGGGATTGAGCCCTTTAAAATTGATAAGCACTACAAGAAAAACCAGGAGCTTACTGACACCCTCTCCAGGGGAATTCGAGTGCAGGCACTTCATCACATTGCAAGAGCGGCAACGCTCATAGTAAATACCCTTGGAATAAAAAAGGATTTCAGTTCTACAAAGCCGATTCGGCTGAACCCTTGGTTCGTCAATCTCGGAGAGCTCGGGAAGGTCCTCCCTTCAGAGCTGACACCTGCCTCCGGCACCATTCCTGAACCTTATGCGTCACAGGTCAAAGACCAGATGGAAACCTTCCTCAAGGGAATGATCCGCCAGCCCATGCGCAATGCATCCCATGCGAGCTCCAATGACGGTGCAACACCACGTATCTATGGCTACTCCCTCATGGATATCATGAAAAAACGCTCATTGATGGCTGCCTTGGTCCTCTACTGGACGGGTGAGCTTCCCAAAAATGAGTTTGAAGAGAAACTTGCAGAAATGACGCTCATCGCATCCCTCACCAATGGTCCCGGAACTATTTCTGCACAGGGGGTAAAGCTCTCGACATCAGCAGGAAACACACCTAATACCGCAATGATCGCCACACTGGCAACGCTGGGTATTATCCACGGCGGAAATGGTGCACAGGCAGTGAAGTACCTGCTTAATTATTTTGGAAACCTGGATATCGAAGACCCTTACAAGGAATATCCTGAAGTAAGGGAGATAGCCATCAAGGCAGCTGCGGAATTTAAAAACAGAAAGCTGCAGGCCAAAGAGGCGGGCATCGAATATGAACGGATCCCATGTCTCGGGCATCCCGTTTTCAGAGGTGACCCTGTGAACTACGATCCACGGGAACAGGTGATTTACAAGTTCATCAAAGATTCTGGAAGGACCAATATCTTCCTTGATTTCTTTCATCACCTTGTGCAGGGGTTAAAGGACAATGGCTGCACTACCAAGGTGCTTGCGGTAAACCTGGACGCAGCAATCGCATGCGTATGGCTCGGGATTTGCTGGCGGCAAATACGGGAAAAGCAGATGACCATCACCAGGGCTGTTGATATACCCTTTATTGCTTTTGCAGTGGGAAGGGCGGCAGGAGGAGCAGGAGAGTTTCTCGACCATCAGGATTATGGGACGGAAATGGACATGAGGGTTCCCGTATCTGAATGTAAAGGACTCACGAGGCCGAGAAAGCTTTGATGCGATATTATTGTAATAACTCCTTCATGTTGTTTCTACCCGTTGGACTCGGCCTCCTTTCAAATCTTCTAAATAGCATCAAAATACGTATAGCATTGTCACAATCCTTAAAGCCCTTTCTCAGAGTTCCAACTCATCGAGGCTCATCTCGGTGTAGATCATGACTCCATTCCTTCTGAGCAATTCCACAGTAATGCCATTCCTATCGGTAAGAACTTCTGTAAAAGTTCCATCATATATTTTACCAAACCCACATGAAGGACTGTACGACTTAAAAATGGCTGTTTTTATTTCCCTTTTCCTTACTATTCTCAATGCTTTCCGTGCTCCTTTCACGAAGTTACGCGTCACATCTTTTCTTGATCGGGAAAATACTTTTGTTGCTCCATTGGGTATTTTCACTACTTCGCACGGTTCTCTCGGGACACTCAGCCCACCGACAACTTCCGGACATATGGTTATGGCCTGTCCCTCCGCAACCAGGTGGGCTATCTTTTCATTTTTACAGTTTGTACCGTCGTACCTGCAATTTTCTCCTGCAAGGCATGCACTTACCAGATACATCTTTTATCGCAGTAAATAGATTTGAAACGTGACTTATTATTCTCTCACCACACCTAAAACTATATGCCAGCCCGTGAATGAAGAAGTATGATAAATTACGTCCCGGATTTTTCCTTCGAACTGATAACTTGTGTGTCCTTCTCGATTCGCAATTATTTCTTTTGCCGCATTTGCCAATGACGGATTACGCAATTTAGTTGGGTCTTGGAAAATAAACTCTGGCCTGAAATGCAGGGCGGTAATAAAATTATCATCAAAGGCATAAAAGATCATATTGTCGGGCAGGCGTAACGCCTGTAAAACCTTTTTATTGATCTCATCAAGATATATTGAGGCACCTAACAGGCCTACTACTTGGCCTTCGGCTCTGACTGGCACCGCTACCACAGTCACATTCTTTCCGGTAGAGCGGCTTATCAACAGTTCACCGACAGAGATGTTTCCCGCCATAACAGCAGAAAAATAAAGGCGGTCTTTGATGTTTTTATCGATCATTCCTTTCTCCGTAGTGAAGTATGTACCATTAGGACGAGCGAAAAAGATTACCGCAGGAACTGCCCGCTTTTCTACCCCTACTAAAAGGGGTTTAACCTTATCCCACTTGCCGGATTGAGCCTCTTTGGTAGTGGTAACCGTTTCGAGCAACT
>Ga0209636_10006985_pt1 | contig 11523 bp, 8 predicted proteins | sample DeeMarSWOR152_54_FD_187464 | JGI IMG/M metagenome (GOLD analysis project Ga0209636, IMG submission 187464) | Marine sediment microbial communities from White Oak River estuary, North Carolina - WOR-1-52-54 (SPAdes) (version 2) | ecosystem: Environmental > Aquatic > Marine > Intertidal zone >... | reverse complement strand
GTCGCTTTCAATTTTTCAATGCCGCACCTGATCATTTCGTCGTGGTCGAAGGCCAGATCTTGCGGCAGGTCCTCTATATCGAACCACTGCGCCTTTGCTGCATCGTCGCCGGCTTTTATCTTATCCTGTCCCTTTGTTGCAATGCCCATAAACGCGATTGAAATCTGCCTGCCCCTCGGGTCGCGGCCGACCGTGCCGAAGGTGTGCATCTGCTCCAATTGTACTCCTCTAAGTCCGGTCTCCTCGGCCAGTTCCCTGGCGACCGCATCCTCCAGCTCCTCGTTGATATCCACGAATCCGCCGGGTACGGCCCACTTGCCCTTGAACGGTTCGTTCTTGCGGTTGATCAGCAGGACTTTAATCTCATCGCCGGAAAAAGTAAAGACCACCGCATCAACCGTAACCATCGGTCTGGGCCAATCATAAATGTATTTGCCCTTTTTAGCCATGGGACACAGATACCTTACTTGGTATTTTAATATGTAATTCTGACTCTTGCATTTGAATTTTTGATTTTCTTATGCCGATTGCCTAAAATCGGTCCGCTGCTTACAATAGCCCGGCAATGACTCGCTTTTTTGCGAGGCATGAAATAAAGAACGATGTGTGAGACGGTTATGTCAGGGGCTTTCAAAAACATCCTGATTATCAAGCCCAGCTCGCTGGGCGATATCATCATGGCGTTGCCGGCTCTCAGTGCGTTGCGCAGGAGTTTTCCCGATGCGAGGATTAGCTGGCTGGTCCGGCGGGAGTTCGCGCCGCTTCTGGAGAATCATCCACATCTGACCTCTATCGTCCCTTTCGACCGCAAGTATCTCGGCAAGAGCTGGTACCATCCGGCGGCGATGGGCGCTCTGCTCTCGTTTCTGCGGCGGCTGAACCACAGCAAGTTCGACGTCGTATTCGATTTCCAGGGCCTCTTTAGAACGGCCTTTTTCGGGTGGGTCACCGGCTGTAAGAAACGCTTCGGAATGGCAAACGCCCGGGAGCTGGCCCATGTCTTTTACGCGCATCGGGTCCCCCAGGATCGAGAGTCTATTCACCTGGTTGATTATTACCTAAAGATAATCCGGGCTGCGGGTGCCTCCGATACCGGCGTACAGTTTCTGCTGCCTCAGGACCCTGGTGCCGCCGATTCGGTCGGCAGGCTGTTGAGAGGTCACGGTATCGAACGTGACAATTATGCGGTTCTTGTGACCGGCTCGGCCCACGCGGACAAATGCTGGCCTATCGAGCGTTTTGCCGCCCTGGCCGACAAGATTTCATCGCAGTTCGGTTTGTCCGTCGTGGCCACCGGTACGGCACACGAAGCGGGCGTTATCGAGAGGCTGAGAGGCCTGGCCGGCGCGCCGATCACAAGCGTTGCCGGACGAACTTCGCTGAGCGAACTGACCGAGCTGCTGAATTCTGCAAAATTAGTGGTGAGCAACGACACCGGCCCGGGCCATATCGCCGCGGCGCTGGGCAGGCCGATGGTCTTGATTTTCGGGCGGTCGAACCCCGCCAGAGTCGCCCCTTATGGCAGAAGCAACTGCGTTGCTGCCGTTGAGCCGGATGGCCGAGGCTTCAAGGCCGACAGCACCGATCCGAAGCACAATATCAGAGCCATTAGCCTCGATGACGTATATCAGAAGGTCTGTGAGCAAATGGGCAATCAATAGTCAATCGAAAGCTACCTCAACGCACCGCTTGCACAGGTCGTGATGCTCGCCGTTGGTCCCGACGCTGGGCCAGTAGTTCCAGCACCGCTGGCATTTGGCGTAGCTGCTCTTTTCTGCGCCAACTGTCGTTTCTTCCACAGCTTTTTGGAGTCTCACCTCACTGACGATACAAAGAGCTGCAAATTGCTCAAGGCCAAACTCGTTCAGGAGACCGGCCGTTTGGTCGTCACAGCAGATGGTCACACTGGCTTCTTGATTGCTTGTGATCTTTTTCTCCCGCCTCAAACCTTCCAGGACCCGCAAGGCCTCGTCGCGCAGCTCCATCAGCTTTTGCCATCGCGGCTCGGCGCCTGTGTAGTCAATCGAGTCATCAACGCTCGGCATGTGCGCCATATGCACGCTGTCCACATCCTCGCTCTTATGTTCAATGGTTGCCCATGCCTCTTCGGCGGTATGCGCTAATATTGGTGCTAACATCCGAACCAGGCTGTCCAATATCCTGTACATAGCCGTCTGGGCGCTGCGCCGAGACGGACTATCAGCCGCATCGCAGTACATCCTGTCCTTGAGCACGTCCATATAAATACTGCTCATCTCGACCGTGCAGAAGTTGTAGATAAGGGAGAACACCCGATGAAAGATAAACCCGTCATAGGCTTTCGTGACATTGACAATCAGCTTCTGCAACTGCTGCATTGCCCACTGGTCTATCTCGAACATCTGGTCGTAGGCGACGCTTTTCTCGTTCGGGTCGAAATCGTCGATATTTCCGAGCAGGTATCGGAGCGTATTTCGGATTTTCCTATAGGCATCCTGTGTCCGGCCGATTATTTCATCGTTGCACCGGACATCCTCCTGATAATTCACGCTCGAGACCCACAGCCGGAGAATATCCGAACCGTATTTGGCCACTTCATCCTGGGCGTTGACGTAGTTGCCCAACGATTTCGACTGCTTCATTCCCTTCTCGTCGACGGTGAAGCCGTGCGTCAGGACGCTCTTGAACGGCTCTTTGCCCATTGCACCAAGGGCCGGCAGAAGGGACAACTGGAACCATCCACGATGCTGGTCCGAGCCTTCGAGATACAAATCCACCGGCGCAGACCAGCCCGCGTCCTTGATGCAGACGCTGTACCAGCTACAGCCCGACTCGAACCAAACGTCAAAAATGTTCTCTTCCTTCCGCAGCTCGTCGAGAGCAAAGCCTTCCGGCAGCTCAAAATCGTCACCCAAGATATGCCTCGGCGAGTCGGTGAACCAACTGTCTGAGCCGTGCTCGCGGACATATTTTGCCACGGCCAGCACGGATTCCTTGGTTATCAGAGGCTGTCCGCGGGCATTGAGAAATACAGGCATGGGAAGTCCCCAGCTCCTCTGTCTGCTGATACACCAGTCCGGCCGCGATTCGAGCATCCCGGCGATACGCTTCTGGCCCCAGGCGGGAATCCAAGTGACATTTCCGACGCTCTGAAGCGCCAAGTCGCGCAGACTTTTTCCACCCACTCCTTGTTTCTGCAAGGAAGCAGTGGGGGGCAATTCTCTATCGACACTGATAAACCACTGTTCGGTCGCCCTGAAGATGACCGGCCCTTTGCTCCGCCAGCAGTGCGGATAGCTGTGCGTAATCTCGCCCTGGGCGAAGAGCAGCCCTTTGTCCTTCAGGTCGTTGTTCACCACGGCGTCAACCTCCAGAACGCTTCGTCCCCGCAGCCAGCCCGGCACCGTGTCATCATACCGCCCATCGTCCATCACCGGCGAATAGACGGCCAAGTCGTACTTCTGCCCGGACATGTAGTCCTCAAGCCCGTGCCCCGGTGCGGTATGGACCAGTCCCGTGCCGTCTTCGGTCGTGACGTATTCGGCGAGCAGGACCATGAAGGCGTCTTTGTCCGTGGGATTACTCTCCACAAACGGATGCGCGTAGCGGAGCCCTTCCAGCTCGCTGCCTCTGGCAGTTTTTTCACCGACGCGGTATTGTCCCTCTCTTAGACCGCCGGCCGAGACTATCGCCTCGATTCGATCCGGTGTGACGATTGAGACGAACTTCTGGCCGTCCTTTTCGTAACTTATCGCCGTGTAGTCCAGGTACGGATGCACCGCAATGGCCAGATTCGCCGCTAAGGTCCAGGGCGTCGTCGTCCATATCATAAAGCAGACCTTTGCGCTCTCGGCTTGGCTTTCTTTGACCAGGCCCAGCTCGATGAGCTTCGCGATGCTTTGTCCGGCAACGGGAAAGTTTACAAAGATGCTCGGCGACGAGACATCCTTGTATTCCAGCTCAGCCTCAGCCAGGGCCGTCTCGCACCCAATCGACCAGTGAATCGGCTTTAGCTGCTTATAAACCAATCCTTTGCCGACCAATTCGGCGAATACTTCCAGAATCCCCGCCTCATAAGACGGCTTAAACGTAAGGTACGGGTGATCAAAGTCACCGAATATCCCCAGTTCCTGAAACTGCTTGCTTTGCACTTTGACGTATTTGCTTGCATATTTCATGCAGTCCTTGCGAATCTGGAGTTTGGTCATCTGGCGCACTTTGTCACCGAGTTCCATCACCACCTTCGATTCAATGGGCAGGCCGTGACAGTCCCAGCCCGGCACATAAGGCGCATCGAAGCCGGCCATCGTCTTGTACTTGACGACAAAGTCTTTAAGGACCTTGTTGATAACGTGCCCCATGTGAATGTCGCCGTTGGCGTAGGGCGGCCCATCGTGCAGAATATACAAAGGCGCGCCGCTCCGGGCCTCCCGGATTTTGGCGTAAATGTTCTTCTTCGCCCATTCTTTGCGCAACTGCGGCTCACGCCGCACCAGATTGGCCTTCATGGAAAAGCTCGTCTTCGGCAGGCACAACGTATCACGATAACCTTTTGTCTCTTTTTCAGGCATCTAATCAGTCCTCACAAAAATACCTGGACCAAATATGCTAAGCAGCTCAGCGATTTCTGTCAAGCGTCCGTGAAAATCCCGGCGGGCCAGCTCCAGGCTGTGCCGGCCCGCGCCACCGCACAAATCAACAAAAAAGCCTTCCAAAGTTCGCTGCTCTGGAAGGCTTCAAATACCTGATTGAATTGCTTTCTCAGGGCAGCTTCATCTTCTCCGCAATGATTATGATAATCATGTCGTTAACGATACTATTCATTATACGCCAGCCTATTCGATATGAATTTGCCATTCACAGTTTCTTCTAACATAATACTCGGCCAATGTCAAGCACGGATTTAGAAAAAAACACCGCTTAGCCCCAAAGCCGCCCTTGGGGCTCTTAGGCACTTCGGATTTTGGGCAGATATGATTTGGCCTGAGTGAAAATGTTTCTTAAACTTTAATCGGAACTTATCGAATCACCGTGCAAATACTGGGAGGGGCCGAATATGAGATTCAGAACCGTTGCCTCACTCATGGCCACGTCAGTCTGTGCATTGCTCGTGACGACTTCGTGCACAGTATTTGAGGCTTACCATCCGCCGCATAGAAAAATAGGGCATGGACCACCGGCGCACGCTCGCGCTCATGGCTACCACCGCAAACAAGTGGCCGGCGTGGAGCTTGTTTACGATTCCGGGTGCGGGGTCTATATCGTCGTGGGACTGCCCGACCATTACTATCACGACGGCTACTTTTACCGCCTTCGCGGCACCCTGTGGGAAGTGAGCTTACAACCTCACGGAGGCTGGGCGTCCGCGTCTGAAACGTCGCTGCCACCGGGACTGCGGGCCAAGGGCAAGGTCAAACACAAAGGAGCATCACAGCATCCCGCGGCTGTCGCCAGACTCAAGGCCAAACGTATGTAGGATAGCCGGGCGGGCTTTAGCCGACCGGAGAAAGCTTGAAGTCTCGTCGTTTGGTGCGCGCCCCTATTTTTTGACGGGATGGGGTAGGGGGATGCGTTCGAGCTCGAATGGTATCTTGTGATGGGTCGGATTGACCGCTATCACGTAGCGAATCTTTTCTATCCGGCAATCACCGCCGGAGCCTGATCCGCTTCCACCTACGCTGGCCGGCAGACGTCGAAGTCCGGCAAAGTGTCGAGTCGGCTTGCCGTCGGCTCCGATGAGTTGCCGGGCCACTACGATCCGGCTTGGTAAATAACCCTCGACGGTCAAAGGCTGCATAGAAGCCCCTCCCTGCGGATGTGTCTCTATCTTAAAGTGAAATGATGATCCCGTATACCGGGCCTCACGTACTTGAATCTCCAGATCAGGAGTCAGACGCACCCAGTTGTCATTAGGCTCGAATGGCACCTCCACGTGTTCAAGCGACTCGGCCATGAGTGCATAGAAATGGCCTTTGACGCGCCCGATTTGGCCGCCGGCCCGCTCGCACAACTCGGCGTCGAGCTCTATTTGCATCCGGCTGGGCTCCAGTTCGCTGACCAGTTCCGGCCGGCCACGTGGTTTCTGCGGGAGTCTCAGGACCGAGCGTACGAGTGTCTCCCATCGGCTGGGTCCCGGCGGCTGTTTGAATCGGGTGCGATAATTCGGCACTTCATAGAGCAAGCGCGCCGGGCGAGGTTGGGCCCGGCCGGGATCAATGTTTTGGCCTTTACGATCTGTAAGTTGCTTGATTATGGGTTCGTGACACGTTCCCAGAACCAGGTTTGGGTCGAGTATCTCAATCTCACAGGAAAGTGATAATTTTTCCGATGCCTCTCGATCCTGTGAAGAAACCGCAGGATTGTACATTGTCTTGTTGTAGCTGATCGAAGACCATCTTACCTTAAAAAGGCGCGCGGCCTTCGTATCGAGCTCGGATTCGGCCCAGACCACCGACAGGCCGATGAATGAAACGATAATCTGAACGATCAGATTCCGCTGCGAAGGCACCATGGTCTTTCTCCTTTCGGCACTTGAAATGTTCCGTTACAACTTCGCATTATAAGACCAATATAACCACAAGAAACAGCCCGCGTCAAAGTCGGGTCCGCACTTCACATGGTAACTGCCGATTATTAGCCAATTGTTCCCAATTACTCCACGCAGAGTTCAGTGGGCCGCCGTTTTCGGCGGGTCCGCTGAATCGGCATACTCGAATTGTTCGACTCTCAATAGTAATTGTATGGAGGACACTATTGTAATAGAAAGCAAGCATACCAAGACTATTATCATTTTTTTGGTATTTTCTGGAGCTTGTTTAAACGATTTAAACCAGCTTACAGTAAGAGTCAGAAGCCCAAAAACAATCGCCATTTCAAATGTTGCAACTATCTGAGAAATGACGTCCGGCGGAGTAACAAATGCGGCAGCAAGAAGAAAAACCGGAAGAGCTATCGATACCCTTGTTAGCGCCTCTGTTAGCCCTTTTATTACCGTTAATATTCTCATGAGTTTCTTCTCTGAGCTCTGATCAAATGGTTTCCATCTGCACGCCTTAACCACACAGCCGCGAACCCAACATGTCCTCGCTTGCTCGCTCGTTAGTGAGAAATTTACATCATCGGAGCGGGACCGTCAAGAAGAAAAAGCGAAGCGAATTGGCGGCCCTGCGCTTGACAGCACGGGCCGCAACACATACAGTGGCGGCAATGGCAAAGACACTTTACATCATTGACGGCCATGCACACATCTACGCCGCCTACTATGCCCCGATGGGCGGGCAGTTGAGCAGCCCGTCCGGCGAGCCGACCAAGGCCACATACATCTTCACGATGGCGATCGTCGGCCTGATCCAGCGTCGCAGTCCCGATATGTTAGCTGTTGCGCTGGACAGCAAGGCCCCGACCTTCAGGAGCGATATCTACCCCGAATACAAGGCCAACCGCCCCCCAATGCCCGATGATCTGCCGGCCCAGATTGACCGGATCGAGCAGATTTTGGAGGCGATGAATATCCCGGCACTCCGGCTCGATGGCTACGAGGCCGACGATATCATGGGAACGCTCGCCAGGAAAGCCGCCGCCGACGGAATCGATGTGTTCATCTGCTCGAAGGACAAGGACTTCCTGCAACTGCTCGATGAGCACGTTCGCGCCTACGATATGAAGCGTGACAAGGAGTTCGACCTGGCAAGAATGAACGAGGAGATGAAAATATCGCCGGAGCAGTTTCTGGATGTCCTCGCGCTGCAGGGTGATACCTCGGACAATGTCCCGGGTATACCCGACGTCGGCCCAAAGACGGCTTTAGACTGGATACAAAAGTACGGTTCAATCGAGAACCTCTATGAACACGTCGATCAGATCAAAGGCAAACGCGGCGACAATCTCCGCAAGTTCAGGGACAAGGCCGTCTTGAGCAAAGAATTGGTGACTATCGACTGCAACGTCCCGGTTAAAATTGACTACGGCGATTTGGCGCTGACGAAATTCGACGAGGCCAAACTCGGCGAAATCTTCACTGAACTGGGCTTTAGCCGGCTGCTCACGCAGTTGGGCCTGAGGGCCGAATCGTCGCCCGTCGCCCGTCGCTCGTCGCTCGAATCTGAGGCCATGGGGGACGAGTCGCGGGGCACGAAAGACTATCGACTCATCGACACGCCCGATCAGTTCGAGACGTTCCTCGCCGAGCTTGGAAAGCAGAAGCTGTTCGCTATTGATACCGAGACCACATCGGTTGATGCGATGCGGGCGGACCTGGTCGGCATGAGTTTTTCCTGGCGGCCGCATCGGGGCTTTTATCTTCCGGTGAAGGCGCCGCTCGGCTCGAAGCATCTCGAGATAGAGACGGTCCGGGCGAAGCTGGCACCGATACTCGCAGACGAAAACGTTAAGAAGATCGGCCAGAACATAAAGTACGACCTGCTCGTCCTGCGAAATGCGGAGATGCCGGTCAAAGGGGTCCACTTTGACACGATGGTCGCCTCTTATTGTCTGGATCCGGGCCGAAGCCATTCGATGGATAAGATGGCTGCTGATTTTCTCCATTGCGAGTGTATTCCCATCTCGGCCCTTATCGGCAAAGGCAAGAACCAGCTTACCTTCGATATGGTCGATACGCCCGCTGCGTGTGAGTACGCCGCCGAGGATGCAGATATCACCTTTCAGCTTTATGTTTATCTCAAAGACCGTCTCGAAGAACAGCCTTTGCTCAAGAAGTTGTTCGAGGAGGTTGAAATGCCGCTGGTCGCGGTCCTGGCGGCGATGGAATACAACGGCGTCTCGCTCGATACCAGGCTGCTGCGAAACATGTCCGGCCAAATCACCGGGACACTCAAGTCCGTCACCGAGCAGATTTACGAGCAGGCCGGGGTGGTCTTCAACATCGACTCGCCGAAGCAGCTCGCCGAGATTCTCTTCGACCGACTCGGCCTGACGCCCATTCGCATCGGCAAGGCGGGCCGGAGCACGGATGCGGCGGTCCTGGAGCAACTGTCCGACCAGCATCCTGTGATCGAGCCGATTCTTCAATACCGCCTCCTAAGCAAACTGAAAAATACTTACGTGGACAAACTCGGCACGCTGATAAATCCACGGACCGGACGCGTACATGCTTCCTTCAACCAGACGATTGCCGCCACGGGACGCCTCAGCTCCAGCAACCCGAATCTGCAGAATATACCGATCCGCACCGAGCTCGGCAGCAAGGTTCGCTCGGCCTTCGTGCCGAAAAATAAGAGCGACTGCATCCTAAGCGCCGACTATTCACAGATTGAGCTTCGCCTGCTGGCGCATTTTTCGAAAGACCAGGCGCTGATGGCGGCCTTCGCCGCGGACCAGGATATTCACCGGTTTGTCGCCTCGCAGATTTATAGTGTGCCCATCGAAGAGGTGACCGGCGAGATGCGCTCACGCTGCAAAGCCGTGAACTTCGGGATCATTTACGGCCAGGGCGCGTTCGGACTTTCCCGTACGATCGGGATAACGCAGGCCGAGGCGAAGAAGTTCATCGAGGATTATTTCGCCCGGTACAGCTCGATTCGCCAATTCATGGATGATTGCATTGCGCAGGCCGGGCAGACCGGCTACGCCGAGACGATTCTGCACCGCCGGCGAACGATCCCGAACCTTCACAGCAAAAACAGCAACAAGCGTTCGCAGGCCGAGCGGCTTGCCGTCAACACCGTCATTCAAGGCTCAGCCGCCGATCTCATAAAAATCGCCATGATCAATATTCAGAAAAAAATCGAGGCGGAAAATCTGCCCCTAAAGATGATTTTGCAGGTTCACGATGAGCTTGTGTTCGAGCTGCCCGCCGCCAGGGCCGAAAAGCATGCCGAGTGGATACGCCGGGACATGACCGGGGCGATCAAGCTGGATGTCCCCCTGAAAGTCGATATCACCCACGGCCCGAACTGGCTCGGCAGCAAGTAAAGCCTATTGAGACTTCGTACGCCTGTTACTCAGCACTCGATCCCAAATCCGTATGCGAGATACGAACCCGTCATTTCGGCCGGAGGACCGCTATATTGCAAATAGGTTGACATCTTGAGGATGAACGCACATTATGTGGCCAGTGAAACGGCTGCGGGTCCTTAAACGTAAACCATATAGTCAATAGTTGGCTCCCGACTGGAAGAATAAGGAGTACGAGACGATAAAGCGTATTCTATTGTGTTGGGTTATCAAGTGGCGGCGTAATGCTCATTAGTTGCTGGAGCTTTCAAACAGGGAATTCAAGACAGCAGAAAAGACTGCGGAGGTTCGGATCAGCGTGGGCTACTCGGTGACGTACAACGACGCTGAACTGACGGCCGTGATGTTGCCGTCGCTGCACGCAGGCGCGGCGCCGGGAATGTGGAGCTGACGAAGGTGATCACCGGCGCAGAGGATTTTTCATTTTTCCAGCGGCGGATTCGCGGCCTGTATCTTTTCTTAGGTGGCATGCCGACGTGGCAAAAAAATCGTAGATGAACTATAAGGAACTTGCAAAACAGAAAAAGGACGATAACAATACCCATTGTTAGCGGTTTATGAAAGGGGATCGGCAGCGTGAGCAGGTAGCCTGCCGGTCCCAGCAAAACCGATAAAAGGAGATTTGCGATGAGAGCGTGGTACTTTGTGATAGGTCTGGTATTGACGTGCGTTGTGGGATGCGCATCCATCGAATCCTGGTTGGAGGATGAGAAAGCGGTGCCTCTTTCACAGGTGCCGGAGGAGGCGGTGGCGGCTGCGCAGGGCGCGGTCGAAGGTATTACCCTGACTGAAGCCGAACTCGAAGAAGAAGATGGCAGTACGGTGTACGTGTTGGAGGGTACGGCAAACGGAACAGAGTATGAAATCGAAGTCACCGCCGACGGCAAGGTCCTCGAAGTGAAGGAAGAAGCCGAGGCCGAGGACGACGACTAAAACGACCGCCGTCACGACAAGATTGCAGGGTGGGCTTGAAAGCTCACCAATCCTGAGTACCGAACCGGCGGCTGCACAGCGACGCGGTAAAACCGCGCGTGAGTCGTAACGTTACGTATTTATAATAGAGGTGCTTATATGCAAAAGACGGTCATATTGATTCTCTGCTGGATCGTACTCGTAGGGTCGGGATGCGATAACCGGTCGGCACGTTTGCAGAATCAGAAGCCTGAGCATACATTCCGGGTGATAGTGCACCTTGAAATGAGGAACGAGGTCGTTACCGTTATGTCCGGACACGAAGCGCCGGTCTACACGGTGATGACCAAAGACGGCAGAATACTTGTACAGCACCTCTCCGAGCACGAGCTACAGGCGAAGCTACCACACATCTATCATTTGCTGAAAACATCGTATGCGGGCGATCAAACAAGCCGTCCAGCCTGGGCCGGCATCTGAGGAAAGTCAGTAGGATGACCTTCAGCCCATGCGGGGTCTAATGACAGGAGTATATCATGATAAGAAACTGCGCTATAATTCCCCTTGTAGTGTTACTTTCTGTCGGTGGTTCTAGGAAAACTGAGTGTGCCGAATGAAAGCAATCGACAAAAAAAGCAAGTGCTATGGCTGGTAGATTCC
>Ga0209636_10006984_pt1 | contig 11525 bp, 6 predicted proteins | sample DeeMarSWOR152_54_FD_187464 | JGI IMG/M metagenome (GOLD analysis project Ga0209636, IMG submission 187464) | Marine sediment microbial communities from White Oak River estuary, North Carolina - WOR-1-52-54 (SPAdes) (version 2) | ecosystem: Environmental > Aquatic > Marine > Intertidal zone >... | reverse complement strand
TGGCCCTTTCCATGTGATTGTCATGGCAGAGAGTGCATTGGGCGCTGGATCTCTTCAACAGGGCCCGAAAAGGAGAGAAACCCGCAAACCGGTGAAATCTGTCAATGGTTCCAAGGGTTGGTGTCGAGCACGAAATACGCCTGAGAGATGTCCTCATCTTTTCTGTTGCAAGGCGGTTAAAGAGAAATCATCCGCACATTGCTAAAGATTCCGATTTGAACCTCCAGAAACGTTACAAACAGCAGAAGGCTCAATCTTTCGTTCTTCCACAACGACCAGGTAGATAGCAAAGGTAAACGAGAAAAGGTGGAATTGGATAATGGTATAAAATTCTAAATCAAATTAGGCAATTGGGGAGGCACTATTTGCTCATTTTCTTTCCTCGACATACGTTTCAATAAGGAACCATGTAACAAATCCAAGACCTACTATTGCAGCGAAAATTATGACAAAAATCATGGTATCTTCCTTCTCACCTTCTCATGCCAATAAAGGGTAAAAATTGACTAAAGATGCTCACCCCGTCTTTGAATGCTTTCGACCTTCAAATAGTGACAAGAATAGGCAAAATAGGGGGAGAATAAAAGCCATCAAGCAAAGGCCGGTTGCGAAAGCGATGAGGACGATTTCCATCATTATACCCTTACGTTGGCTTTGGAACAGAATGGACAAGCCTCAATGGATTAGTTAAGTAATACTTAACAAAATTGACCAACTTTGTCAAGGGAAAAAACGAAGTTATGGCAATACCCGTTTGCCCCCCAAGCTGATCCATTGAAGGTTTTCCCTCGTTTTTCCATCCATATCATTGAGGAGAATCACGCAAAGGCCGACTCCCGTATAAAATGGTACGGGTTTCGAAGATAATCTCCCATTTGACTTAAGCTAGATTTAGATCTAATCTACCCGCTTGAAAATCCCTTCAGACTATCGTCAACTGCTCGCCTTTTCATAGCACAACCTTTGTACCTCTTAGGTTCCATTGTTGGACAGGACCTTGTTCTCTGCGAAACTGCAAGACGCCAAAATGTCCTTTCCTCCGTTATTTCCTTCAGCGCCCATCTTCACCAAACTCGTGCCAGGATGGTTAAGAAGAGGAAATACCCCTCTCATCGTTCAAGGCCCAATGACAGACACCATCTTGATGTCGGGCAAGAACATTGAGCAGAGATGCCATGATAACCCGTGAAGCAGCTCTGACCGGCAAGTGCCCCGCAAGCCCCGTCTTATGGGCAGGGAGCTTCACTATGCAGCATTCCAGGCTTACGTTTTCCCTTCTGTTACGAAGAAAATGATTTATCTTGAAACACGGGAAACAAATCATTACCTATGGCTGATATGCGCATCGTGGTGAAGACTGGGCTCGAGAAGGTGAAGCTTGAGCTTTGTCAGTGGATGGTTTCAAAGCAGAAGAAGCAGAATATTGTTTTAGACATAGATAAACTGAAGGGGGGATGTTTTTCAGGTCAACTTGACGAAATGTATGGAACTTTTTAAGAAATATTTCATATGAGAGTTCTCAAGGATGAAAAGAGCCAAAGATATATTGCTCCGTACGTAGCCAAGAGGATTACGTAATAGGAAAAGACACGTAAATGATTCTGGGACCTGGTTGGTTGTTGATTTGAATAAACCTTATACATGACGTAGAAGGCCCATCCGATTCCAATAATGGCCAGAGCAATTTGCACCGTCCAAATGAGGTCGATGGTGATGAGTACATGAGATGGATCCTCCGCGGACGCCGCAAATGGGAACCTGCTCAGTTGTACTGTCAAACCCCTGCCTCCCGGCATATAGCGGAGGTGATTGGCAAAATGAGCACATAAGGCCAGAGGGATAAAGGCGAAGCTATATCGAATATGGTTCGAACTCATTTCATTTATTTCCCCATCTCGATAGAAGAGCAATCGTGGAAATTCAACGAGGAATAATGCCAAAAGGACGATGCCAATGAGGAGGATCGTATAACCCAAGTCGGAATTGATCTTCAGGAGAGGAATCGGGGATTCAGAGAACAATCCGAACTGAGGCAAATCCGGTAGTATTTCGACGAATAACAGGCTCGCCAAGAGGAGGGAAAAGAATGCCGCTCCCTTAACCGGTTTCGTCTGTGTCCATATTTCTTGCCCCGGCGGCCTTAAATTCAGCTGGACCGACCGGTAGGGACAGTTTTTAATGCAATAGGTGCAAATCCGGCAGCTCTGGTTCTCCTCCATGAAAAGGGGGTGTCGAAACATTGGGCAACCATAGGTTCTACCTCCCTTAAAACATTCATGGGTTTTGCACTCATTGATACAGATATTGGTATTTGCCCTCATCTCCAGAATGGAGGCCATGGCATAGATCCCACACATATTGCCCAGGGCACAGAAGTACCGACACCAGACTTTTCTCTCGAAGATGAGGCTGAAAACGATAGCCCCCAATGTGATGGATAGCAGGACTAATGCGGTAGGCAGGGGAAATTCACGAGCCCTTGTTATCCTTTCCACCCACAGGATGATGACGAAGAGAAAGGCCGGTATCCAGAGGTCCGTCCTCTTTAAGATTTGGGGCAGTTTGCGTTGGAGGCTAAAAAACCTTTGGATGACCCCCGAGATAGCTCCAATGGGACAGATGGCACACCAGCTTCTGGCGGAGAAGAATGAGAGGAGGAAAAGGCTTGGCCACCAAACGGACAGGACCAGGATGTTACCGATATTTTGCCCGCCTCCTTGCGGTCCGAAAAAGAGGGAGTAAAAAATGAATCCGAATACGATAATGGTAAAAGTACGGACCAGGAAGGGGTATACACTGCTCTGGAAGTACCCCCAAATGAACCTATTTCTGAGCAGGTTGTATTTACCCCTGCCTTCAAGGGAGGGAAGTCCCAGATATACCTGATCGGGAAGGATGGTATCCCCCTCAGTGAGGGCGACGGCCCGTTCCACAACTCCCTCCAACTCCTCGACATTGCCGGGGTAATCGTACGTGAGAAAGAGGTTCATGGCATCCTTTGATACCAGTGGGACGGCCTTTCCCATCTGCCGTGCCAGCTTTTCTGTGAAGTGCTCCACCAGTTCGGTGACATCCCGTTTCCGTTCCCGTAAGGGGGGCACCTCGATATTATTGCCCTCAAGCTGTTCCAATAGTCCCGTGAAAAATGTCCCCCCTTTTGCCATTTCCGCCAAATCCTTCTGAGTTGTTGCGATCACCCGCACATCCGCCGAAAGTCTCTCCTTTCCTCCAAGTCGTCGAAACTGCTTACTCTCCATGAAGTCTGTCAGCAGCCTCTGGGTATCATAAGGGAGCCTGTCGATATCTTTCAGAAGAATAGTTCCCTTATCAGCCAATTCCAGATAGCCCAATCTCCGGGCAGTTGCCATGGCAAAAGCCCCTTTTTCGTAACCAACGAGCTCCGACCCCCAAGCCTCCCTCTCGAGCGATTCACAATTGATAACAATGAATGGCTCTTCTTTTCTCTCTCCCCGATAATGGATCGTACGAGCGATTAATTCCTTTCCAGTTCCCCTCTCGCCCCGAATAAGGATCGGCTGGGAATTTACGGAAGCCTCGCTGACGAGTTCTAAGATAGAATGCATCGTTTTTGAACCACCCACCAATCGACTAAACCGAAAGTCCTGTTCTTGTCGGAGAAAACGATTGAAGGCGATCTCCTTATCCCTGGCCTCCTCAATCTGCTCATTGACTTTACGGATACGCTGGGAGAGGATCGTGATGAAATGCCGATTGATGCCGGGATTATCCCGTAAAACCTCATCAAAATGCATTTTATAGAGGACCAAGACCTCAGTGTCCTTGACTGCCTTTGTGGTCACTCCGCTGGGTTCGCCGGTTAATAAGGACATCTCCCCAAAATAGTCTCCTGCATAATAATCGGCCAGGGTGATTTCCGCTCCCTCAACGTTGACCTCAATGGCCTGGACGTGCCCCTTTTTAATGATATAGAGGCAGGCTACGGGGATATCCTTTTTGGTGATGAAAAATCCCTTTGGAATTTCCTCCACGAAAAGGCGCGAGGCTACTTTTTTCCTGGCCTCACGAGATATATCTTTAAATAGGCCTGTCTCCTCGAGAAAATCGGCCAATTCCTTTTCGTCCTGGGATCTGTGGGGAACGTGTTTAGTCGGTTTCGCCATTTTAATATTTCCGAGACTATGTTTGCCACCAAGCCACATGAAGGCAAGGGGATTTAGTTAAATACCTTACTGAGAGAGAGTCCATTTAATTATACAATAAACTCATGGCTCAACAGAAGGTAATTCCACAACCCGGCTCGATATGGCCTTAAACAAATCCCACCGTGCCGATGGGTAGCATGAAAAAGCCTAGTGGATTGAAGATCTCAGGGGGAGAACAATGCTCTACAATGGTTTTAATGACGAGAAAGAAGGGTGGATAAAATTCTCCGCCTGTTCTTCACTCCCTTCCAGCAATGAGGGTTTCTATGACGGATGGGTCGGCCAGGGTCGAGGTGTCGCCCAGATTCTCGATATCCCCTTCGGCTATCTTTCTCAAGATCCTTCTCATAATCTTTCCGCTTCGGGTTTTAGGCAAGGCGTCTGCAAAATGGATCTTATCCGGTGTGGCAATGGGCCCAATCTCCTCGCGGACATGGCCGACTAATGTCTTCTTTAAATTTTCCTTTTTCTCAACGCCGGATTTCAAGGTAACAAATGCATATATGCCTTGCCCCTTAATATCGTGGGAAAAGCCCACCACAGCCGCTTCGGCAACGGATGCATGGGAGACCAGTGCACTTTCGATCTCCGCCGTTCCCAGGCGGTGTCCCGAGACATTGATGACATCGTCCACCCTTCCCATCAGCCAGAAATAGCCATCCTTATCCCTTCTTGCCCCGTCTCCTGTGAAATACATCCCCGGAAACTGAGAGAAATAGGTATCCACAAATCTCGCCGGATCGCCGTAGACTGTCCGCATAATCCCCGGCCATGGCTTACGAACGCAGAGATAGCCCCCTTCATTGATGTCACATTCGGATCCATCCTCTCGAAGCACCACGGCATCGATACCGGGAAAGGGAAGCGTCGCGGATCCTGGTTTAGTGGGAATTGCACCAGGAAGGGGACTGATGATGCTCCCCCCCGTCTCCGTCTGCCAGTAGGTATCCATGATTGGACACCTTTCCCCTCCGATCACGTTGTAATACCACATCCAGGCCTCAGGATTGATGGGCTCCCCCACCGTTCCCAGAACGCGAAGGCTATGCAAGTCCCTTTTCCGGGGCCAATCATCTCCTTCCCGTGCCAATGCTCTAATGGCAGTAGGGGCTGTGTAGAAGATGTTTACCTTGTATTTTTCCACGATCTCCCAAAATCGGTCAGGCTTCGGGTATGTGGGCACACCTTCGAACATCACGCTGGTAGTCCCTAAGGCTAAAGGGCCATAGACGACATAGCTGTGGCCGGTGACCCACCCAATATCGGCTGTACACCAATAGGTATCTCCATCCTTTATGTCGAAGATCCATTTCGTGGTCTGAAGGGCATAGAGGAGATAACCACCGGTGGTATGGAGCACACCCTTCGGCTTACCAGTACTGCCGCTCGTATAGAGGATGAAAAGGGGATCTTCGGCATCCATCTCTTCCGGTTCGCAATTGGGCGTGATATCTTCGGCAGCCGTCTCTTCTTCCCACCAACTATCCCGTCCCCTTTCCATAGTAATATCGATATGGGATCGCCTAGATACGACACATGCCTCAACACTAAGGCATTCGCGCAGCGCGATATCCACATTCTCCTTGAGGCGGATAACCTTTCCTCCACGAAATCCACCATCCGTAGTGACCACGAGTTTGGCCGCACAGTCCGATATCCGATCTGTTAATGATTCGGCGCTGAAACCTCCGAAGACAACACTATGAATTACACCGATTCGAGCGCAAGCGAGCATTGCTATGGGAAGCTCAGGAACCATGGGCATATACAGGGCAACCCGGTCGCCCTTTTTCAATCCCTTCTTTTTCAAAACGTTGGCAAATTTACAGACTTCTCGGTGGAGCTGTTGGTAGGTATAAATCCGACTTTGCCCACTAGGCTCTCCTTCCCAAATCAGGGCGGTTTTATTTTCCCTGCCATTGCTAAGGTGTCGATCGAGACAGTTGAAAGAGGCGTTCAATTTCCCACCCGCAAACCAACGAATGGCGGCTTTGGTGAAGTCAGCTTCCAAAACGTGCTCCCATTTTTTGAACCACTCCAGTTGGTCAGCCTTTGCGGCCCAGAATCCCTCAGGGTTTTCGATTGAGCTTTGATATATCTCCTCGTATTCAGCAATGCTTTTAACATGGGCTTCCCTGCTGAGGGCAAGCGGAGGCTCGAATACCCGAGTCTCATCCATCACTGATTCGAACGCCTTTTTTTCCTTGGCCATAGCCAGGACCTCCTCGTTGTTCCCCATTGAAGGGTAAAAAAATACCACGGCATTGGCACTTTTTCAATGAAACAGGTGCTGGAGTTTCCTTATTTTTTGGAGAACACCGTTTCCCTTGAGCGTACATTGCTGAAGAGGTGGGGTACCCATCGAGGGTGAACAGAAAGGGGCAAGTATTCCCCACCTGCGAACCTCGAAAAGGTCACCTCGAAAGCACTGAAGCGAAAGGATAAGGGCTTTCACTTATGAAAAATGGAATTCCTCCTATAATCAATAGATGATGGCTTCGCAAAAAGTCCAACTTCTGCGTTGCGCTGCATCCTTCGTCACTGCAGCGTACGGTAAGTACGCCTCATTCCTCAGGATTTGCGCGCCTTGAATTTGGAGCTTTTTACTTTGCCATAGAATTTTGACTTTTTACGAGATCATCAATAGATTACAAAAATATCCTCCATAAAACCGAGGAAACTCCAGAATAGGTGAGATCGTGTTACATGATTAAGAATATCTAAACTAATATGGCCTATTCCTTCAACGCAGAATCCGTAAACTCCTGCGTCTTACCATGAGCGTAAGGCTTAGGGCCCTTTTTCTACTCAAGGTTTTTTTCAGATAAGACCGTGCAAGGGAATACCGAAGTTGACCTTGGGACCTGGGAGAAGGGTTCTCCCGTAGGAAATAGGTTGTCGACATAAGGGGAAACTATGGATGATTTTCCTTTTCCAATTTATCACCATTTGCCCGGTGCAAGGCATGGTAGCGGCTCTCTATTATCTTTTTCGATGGAGGGTGATATACCATCTTTTGGAAATCCGGTTGCCCTTTAATCCTGTAGTATATGGTCCTTGTGAGATAAGCGATGGCCATAGACAGTAAACCAAAAATCATGATACCCACCGCCACCCCGTAGAGAACCTGGGCACCGGTTAATTTCCTCTCCCCCGTGAAAAACATATGGATTCCATACTGTATGACCGCCATGAAGATAAAGATGCAAATCCCCAAAAAGAGACCGTAATAAATCCACCACATTACAGATCTTATCATTCCCGCGCGCACCGTTTTTTCCACCTCTTGGGGATCATCTCTCCTTGGACAACGTATCTTCTAATTCCTTCAGCCTTATGTTGACCGACTCGATAAGCTCCTCCGAATATTCCACATTGTGGGCTCCCTTTCCCCTCTTAACCAAGTTGAAATTATATTCGGCGTCACCAAAGGATTTCGTAAAGGCGAAGGTATGTTTCCCTATCCGTTCAAGTTTTTGAATATCTTCTTTTACCTTTTTAAGCCTGGGTTCTGTCTTCGTAATTAAAGCGTCAGCAGTGGATTTCCACCTTTCCGCGATATCCCCATAGCTTTCATCATGGCACTTGATACAATTCGCCCTGATGGAGGTCAAGGATTCCACTATTCCCTCGGCCACATTGCGGTGACAATCCAGACATTCCACGATATCAGCCTTGAGGCTTGGGAGGTCCTCAACCCCGATTCCCGTCTTCCCATAAAAGAGCCTTTTTACGCTCAGGTGGCAATCCCCACATGTTACCTTTCCCGCTCCCGCCCCATGATGGCATTCTGCACAATTGATGAGGTACGTATTCCCGTGTTGTTCCCGAGGCGAATGGCAGTCAAGGCATTGCAAATCCATGTCCGTGTGACTTCCATGGGAGAAGTGGGTCTCATTGAAAGATACCGGGCGTTTCTCCAAGCCGACGTGGCAGAGGCCCGTACAGGTAAAAGCCGTTTGATGCTCAATGGGTCGATACCCCTCCTCTAATAAGGCCACGGCCTTTTCCGTATTATTCCGGGCATAATTGAGTAACCTCATGGCATACTCAATATTGTGTACACCCTTTCCTAGGTTGACGAAGCTAAAATTGTGCCGTGATTCATTGATGAGGTTTTGAGCCCTCCTAATCCTCTGATCATTGGTTGTCCTCTGTGCCTTCATTGTTTCGTAAAGCTTTTTCTGGGCATCAAAGATTCGCCTGTTGATATCGTTTTCAGCTTGCATTAACAAGTCCTTCCAGTTGAAAAGCATCTCATCATATCCCTCCCCGTGACAGCTTACACAGGAATTCGCCAAGGCCTTTTCCGAATATTTGGTTGTATAGAGGGCGACTTTGCTTTCCTCCCTGCTCTTATGGCAGCTCGTGCAATCAACCCCCAAGGCGAACATCTTATTCGGATCATCGGCGACGCCGATGCCACCAGTGCCCATATACATCTCCCGCGGTCCCATATGAATCTCCTCAATATGGCACCGGTTACAACGGCTCATGAAACGCGTCACCGTTGGAGGCTCTCCCATTTCATGTTTGATCTCCGTATGGCATCGATAGCACTCGATTTTCCGATCGGTGACATGCCTTTGATGCAAGAATTCCGAGGTAAATGTAACATTGCGAAGGTCATGCTCTTCATGACATTCCAGGCACTTGTTCTCGGGAACATGCCCATCGCCCTTGTTGACCCCCGAATGGCAGTCGAAACAGTCCACCCCTCGGTCGATGTATCTTTTATGGTTGAAACTCATTCCCCTGACGAGAATATCCCCTTTTGGTTGGATATGACATGATCCACATTCTGAGCAGGAAAGACACTGATCTTCCCCCTGCGATCCGACATTGTAAAAGTGGCAGATGAAACAATCAACCTCAGTTACCTTCAGGTGGGCGCCTTGGACGATTTGATCGTGGCAGGTGTTGCATCGGAGTCTCTTTCCCCGTCGCAGTTCCTCAAGGTGTCTGGAGTGGTTAAAGGCGACGTTTTTGAAAATCATATTCTCCCTGATATCTGCTTTTGCATGACAACCTTCCCGGAGGCAACTGATGTCGCTTACCTCATGATGGGGTTTTTCAATCCCCCTGCCAGTAATAACATAGGCGAGGCCGAGTTGGATATCCCGAAATTTCGCGCGGAGTTGATTGCCTAACCCGGGCTCATAGTGGCATTTAATACAGGCAACATTTCTATGAGAGGAAGTCTTCCACGAGTTGACGTAGATTTCCATGTTGTGGCATAGCCCGCAGAATGACGGAGTCTCGGAATAACTCCACAATCCCCAACAGATGAAGAGCATGAGGACGAAAAGGGAGGATAGGGCGACGGTTCTCTTCCGCCTCTTCAAGGCATGGAAGTATTGACGCCATTTTCCTTTGGGCAAGCTGAGTCGAACCATAGGTGTAAATACGAATATATTACCTATCCATTCCTAAAGAGAGGAGATTTGGCATAGCTATGGTCATCGCGATCCGACCGGTGAAAACTAGATATGGCATTTCATACAATCTTCGGGTTCGCCTTCTTCTACTTCCTCGTGGCATCCGATACAGGTCGCGTGGGAGGGTCTATTGGTCCCTGGAATCATCTTCTCATGAACAATATTACGATGACAATCAATGCATGTGAGCTCCGCCTCTTGGATGTGCAATCGATGGGATATTTTGATATCCCTGTGAATCTGTTCCTCCTTCTTCTCGACGTCCTCATGACAGCTGACGCAGTTCTTATTGACGAAATCGTCTTTGGCCAAAAACTTGTGGGGGAAGATCTGCCCTGGTTTTGCATGACAGTTGACACAGGTCACCCGGGACGGATGAATCGACTGGGTCCACATCATGATTCTGGTTTGTTTGGTATGGCAACGGAGACAGATACCTGGATAGGTCATGAGAACATGACCAGCAGAAATGACGAAGGCTATCCCTAGAATGATGACACCTGGAAGGATACCGAAGAGAAACCATTTTCTCTTAACCAAGTACAGGATGGAACTCTTTATGAGGTCAGCGATTTCCATAGCAGCGATTCCTCAACAATGGTTTTAGGATGAACTGAAATGGGTAATTCCTCGCTTTAGATTTTCATTATAGAGACCCGAGTATCCATCCAGGCTTGTCCGCCTCCGACGGGATCGGACCGCTCGGGAATAGCGGTATTAGGGTTTACCCTGAACCAGTCCTTTCCCCACCATACGAGTTGGGTGTCGGGGTCTCGACTCTTGAACTTCCTCGCCCTTGCTATGCGCCCATATCTCCAGTGCCCCAAACCATCGGCAATGGCGACGACCCAGGGATGCATTCCCTGAGTGAGATGGGCCCGGGCCACAAAGGAGCCGAGTTCTGAGGTGACCTTGACGAGATCACCCTTTTCAATGTGGAATTCCGCGGCCGCTATTTTATTAATCCATAGGGGATTGTCATGGATTATTTCGGACAACCATTTTGCATTTCCGGTCCTGTGGGTCATGAGTCCGGGCTTGAAAGTGGTCAAGATGAATTCCCCTGTCAGGGTTTCGTGGCCAGGAATGGGCTCGTAAACGGGCAGGGACGGGAAGCCATCCCTCTTCAATCCCCCCGAATCAATTTCGAGCTTCCCCGAAGGTGTTTTGAACCCACCCCTTCTGTATGTTTTATATTCCGGCTTAGCCTCTGGGTCAAACCATACTCCGTGTTCCTTCAGGTAATCCAAACCGCCCATCTGTCCCAGGCTTTCGATCTTCGAGATCATCTGCCCGATGTAGTCCTCAATGGAATCGAAGCCAAAATATCGTTCCATTCCACCCCCAATGTTGGCTGCCAGCTCGGGAAAGACCTCATCGGCTGGCCTCGACTTGCCCATGGGTTTGACAATGGGCTGTCTCAGGGAGACGAAGGGAATCATGTCCAGGGCGGGGGTGGATGACAGCCCCCAGCTTTCCAGGTACGTTACAGCAGGAAGGACGAGGTCTGCTAAATGCGCCGTCTCGGTCATGTGGGTATCCATCACCACCAGGTAAGGCACCGACTTTTCATCCTTGAGGATTTCTTCGGCGAGGTTTTTATCCGGATTTGCATGAGCCGGATTTGATTTGTAACTGAAATAGAACTTGCAGCTTATCCTTCCTTCCTTAATGAGAGTCAGGGCTCTCTGCGCGGGAATTGAGGTGAAGGCGGGAAGGTCCGGCTCCTCGAGGTCGTACGTCCTGGGCAGGCAATATCCCCCGCGAATATCGATATTTCCGGTAAGGGCATTGAGCAACCCCACGCACCTCTCGTTATGCACGCCGTTGAAATGCTTGAACACTCCTCCGCCAGAGAGGGTGGTCGCGGGTTTGACATCCCCAAACTCCTGGGCTATTCTCG
>Ga0209636_10006983_pt1 | contig 11526 bp, 8 predicted proteins | sample DeeMarSWOR152_54_FD_187464 | JGI IMG/M metagenome (GOLD analysis project Ga0209636, IMG submission 187464) | Marine sediment microbial communities from White Oak River estuary, North Carolina - WOR-1-52-54 (SPAdes) (version 2) | ecosystem: Environmental > Aquatic > Marine > Intertidal zone >... | reverse complement strand
CTGCGACACCGATTTCCATGATCTTCCTGCATCTATTCTGAAGGATGTATTCGTTGAGAAATGAGTGAGATCCATATCCTGATCTGCTAAATCTGGTGATGCGCAACTTTCTTCATGATTTGGAAGGATTTCAAGAATTTAACACTATTCAAGCGCCCTCACGGACGGAGGAGATGCACATGTAGTGCTTGCTGAGTGTCTGGGTCTTCAGGATTTCGCGGGTAGCATGCTTGTGAGTAGAGCAAGAACCGGACCTATTAGTAGTCCTGCCCAGGTGAACAGTCCTAGGACCCCTAATAGGGCGATTGAAACCCTTACTCTCCTAGTTACACGATTTGGATCCTTAATGACGAGTCGTAGGATGGCGACGCCCAGCACGATCGGCAATAAGGTGAAGACTATCGTCAAAACCGCAGAGAAGTCTGGTCCCGCCGCCGTCAAGGCCCAAATCATCTGGGCGAACATCATTGCTCCGCTGCCCAAATATAAAAGACCTGCAGAGACCCCTGTCACATTAAAGAAATTTCGAAAGATGGCGGGACGCCTCCAGATCAAGAGACTGAAGGCAATAATCAGAGTAGCCAACATCGGAGCAAGGATAACCCCTATGGACTGGCCTTCCCATTGGTGGACGCCGATAACATCGATCGGGATCATGAGCCACTCGTCTGGTCCAAACTCTTCGCGATAGCCAACTGCAAGGCCATAACGACCGCCCTGATGCGCCTCATAAACTGCGACGTAATAGGTGCCTGCCACGGAGACGTCTGAATCTAAGTCTGCGAGGTAGTAGTACACGCTTGGAGTGAAAGGTTCATAAGCCGGCTCAGCTGACAGCTGCCCCTCCAGCACAGTGACGCCAACTCCGCTCGCGATCTCCACGAATTCACGCGGAGCGTCTTGAGAGGTTATGCCAGGACCCATAACCACCAGATTAGGCTTGAACCTTTCCCTTTCAGAAATGGGAATGAACAGCATGAGTCGAAGTCTTTCACCCTGCTCCATATCTAACCGATAGTATTGGGCTTCCCCGCCTTCATGAAGCTCTGCATAGATGGCCCAAGACTTGGTGGGATCGGGTACTCCATAGGCGGTCGCCAGACTCTCATTATCAAAGGGGGGTTCAAGCGGTGTGTGCGCCAGAACACCTTGTACAAGCAATATCAGAGCAAGAAGAAGCAAAAAGAAAAGGATGACTCTCAACTTCATAAGCTATACATGCTTTTTACGTGGTATATAAGGGTCTCTATTCGCTAGGCTTGGCTGACGCTTTCTACGTGGTTTAACATTCTTTTGGTTTCCACATCAGGGTTTTGTATCTCTCTGCTTTCTCGAAACCTAAGGATTCGTATAGGTGGATGGCTGGTGTGTTGTCGACGTGCACTCTGAGATATGCTTGTTCGCAGCCGCTGTTCTTCAGCTGTTGTAGGGCGAATTGCATGATCTGTCTTCCGTAGCCTTTTCCTCGCTGTTGCGGATCGATCCCGACGTTGCTGATTAACCCCTTATCAGGACTGAAGTCTAATACGCCGATTGTTTGTTGATCATTGTCTGCAAAGTAGAATCTCTCTTGAGGATAGTAGAAGTCTAAGAATTCGTCAGGTAGCTCAGGGAAATGCTCCAACGCTTTCCGCAACGTTATGTCTGGGGAACCGCTCAGGAACTTTCCTGCGATGTCAATGAATCGACGCATCTCTGCTCTCTGGACTCGACGGAATCGGAGTCCTTCTGAGGGTTTGAAGGATGTGTCTAGCTGACAGATCATCTTGTAAGAGTCGTCGAAGTCTTGGAACCCTCTCTTCTTGAACTGGCTGATGGCTTCCTCTTCATCAGAAGGGAATACTGACACTGCATACTCGACGTTCTTGCTGGCGGCTATTCCCAGTCCTCCTTGCGCGACGTCTTCTATGGTTTCTTTGGGCTGGTTGGTGTCTATCAACTGTATTATCGCCATCGGCGTTCCCGGCGAAGCTATAAGCTGTACGGGCTCCTTTCCAACCGCGACGAAACCGATAGGGTCTGAATCTTGAACAAAGACCCAATAGGGCATCCGAAAGGCCTCAGCTTGTTGAGTGTACTTTGAAATCTTCTGCAAAATCGGTTTTCCATCTGGATCCGTGTGAGAGTAGACCTTCATCTCTTTGGCTTTGGGCATACGTACCCCTCTCTTTTAGTATGTGGGCGCAGGCGCAGAAAAGCCTAACTATGGAAAGTTGGCTTTGCAGCCCAGCGGAGAGGGAGGATCAATCGACAAGATCCTTTTCTTGGGTGGTTCTTCCAGTGATCGTATGCATGCATTATATTCTCCCAGGGTAGTCTACCTTCTTAAAGGGCCAGTCTGAGCTGATCCAATTCCTTACAGTCTTGAACAAGATCTCGTCCAGTCCTTTGTCGTACTCGGTCTGACGCACCCACATGACCACGACAGCGTCTGAGTCGGTCGTTTCGGGAGGATTGATGTAGACACAGCCAAGAACCCGGGTTTCATCCAAGGATACGGCCGTATAGGCAAACGCCTTGCGACTGAGGAACTCTTGTTGGTGCCTTTCCAGGTCAGTGAGGTTTTCTTCGAGGGTGAACCCTGGTTTCGGCCAAGGACCGCCAAACATGGTATGAAGAAGCTCCCGGCTCTCGATGACGGCTTCGTAATCTTTTTCGACGTCAGCTACCGACAGCATCCGAAGGCGGAAACGGTCCGTCTCGAGCAAGGCGGGGATCTCGAAATCATCGGGTACGAATTGGTTTGTGAACATCGGTTTCGCCTCTCAATCATCTTTGTCATGTACTGTTTGGATGCATTGAATTATACGTATGCACGCGGAGACTGCTGCATGCATGGCTTAAAATTTAACCCAACCAACCAAACGGTTAACCGTTAAGCCAACCGACGGTTAATGGACTAGAAATTTAACACAACTAACCAATCCAGAGGTGTTGGAACCATGGACAAATGCGCGTGCTTGAAAAAGTAGATGCCCCAAAGAACCGGCTAGCCTTCCTTTCAATGGAATGCTATTCACTTCTCCATTTCTTTCAAACCTTTTTTCCTTATTTTTTTCATTTCATCAGTGACCGACCATCCTAACCGTTTGAGCGTACGGCGCGATATCTCGCCATTAGCGAGGACGCTCAATATCCATGCGATCCCCGCGACTAATGCGAGATATCTCAAGTTCCAGAGGAGAAATATCAAGGCTAATGAGATTCCCCACAAAGTGAAGGCGCTGGTCATTATTATGTTGAAAATACTCAATTCCCATAATGCACGTGGTGGTGGACTAGTAATCTTGTAATCACTCCACATGCCCACCGTGATTGTGGTTTGCCATCCTAGCAAGAACAGGAACATCTCGAACATGATAGTCAAAAAGAGGAGAGTGACCTGTGATATGATATTGTTTGGGTCTGGAAACAGATTAAGGAATAGTGTAATGGTTGTGAATGTGAAACCCGAAAGAAGAGATAACATGGTCACGCGCAAATCTGACAAATCCTTAAGATACTCCGTGTATCCCTTCTCGTTCTCAGTCATTTTATCGCCTGCAAACAAATGCGTCGAATCGGATATAGTTCTTTAGGTTTGCGTTTGGGCTCAAAATTTAAGCCACACACATATAAACGAAAAAGAAAAATACCGTGCGCGCGCCAAACCCCCCTCACGCATGCGTTTTGTGTTGTTGTTTCGGTTTCTTCTCCAGTTGTTTTGTGTGATGTTGAATTGACTTTCGTTTTGTCCTTTTTCACTGTGTTCGGTTGTCTTTTTCTCCCTGTCTTCTTGCTTATGGTTGTATATCAAAGAAGGTGGGGGGGGAATTTCAACCCAATGCATGCATACTTTTAAGATTACGAAATGTAACTGTAGATCAAAGTGGAGTAGTTCTTGTGCCATCTGAAAAGCCGAGAGTTGTTCTAAGTCCACGCCCTGCCCTTGTAAGAGAGATTCAACTTATCAACAGAGTTGAAGAGATGCAGATTCTCAGGGAGGCTGCTGATAGAACAGTCAATGGACAAGGCGGAGTTGTTTTTCTATATGGAGAAGCTGGAATCGGTAAGACAAGATTGGCTAAAGAGCTGGGAGCTTATGCACGTTCACAAGGGCTGCAGGTTTTATCCGGCAAGTGCCCAGCGTTGTTCAGGATGGATGGTGTACCTCCTTATGTTCTCTGGACTGAGGTGATTAGAGACTACTTTAGAGTTTGCACTCCTGAGCAATTGTATAAGGTGATTGGCTACTATCCGGCTGAGGTATGCAAATTGGTTCCTGAACTTGACGAAAAGCTCAGGGTAATCCCGAAGTCTTTGCCGATAAGTCCTGAACATGAGCGTAACCGTCTATTTGAGGCGGTTTCACAGTTCATCACGAACATTTCCAAAGAGAGCCCTTTGCTGGTTATTCTTGATGACCTACAGTGGACTGATCAGTCTTCGCTCTTGCTGTTGCATTACTTGGCTCGTGGAGTCTACAGAGAGTCTTTGCTTCTTGTTGGTGCTTATCGTGATACTTACATCGATAAGAAACATCCTCTGTCTCCCATCCTAAAGGAGTTAAACAGGGAACGTTTGCTTCAGTCTATTTCACTGAAACGCCTGTCTTTTGATGATGTTTCTGCGATGATTAAGCGGATTTTAGAGCAGGAGGATGTGCCAAGGGAGTTTTGTGAACTGGTCTATGAGAGAACGCGGGGCAACCCTTTCTTTATTGAAGAGGTGATAAGATCCCAAAAGGAAGAAGAAATCATCTATCGTGATAAGAACAAATGGAAGATCAAAGACGTTTGTGGAATTGAGTTTCCGGAAACCGTTAAAGACATCGTAAAAGCGAGAATGAATCGGTTGGATGCCGAATGCCAACGCGTATTGATGCTGGCTTCTTTTTTAGGAAAGGATTTTACCTTCGAAGCTTTAAGCGGAGTTACCAATATTCAAGAGGATAATCTGCTTGAGATAATGGAGAAGATCCTGAGAGCCGGGTTCATCAAGCAGAGAGTTATCCACGGAGAGGATGTGTGTTCCTTCGCCGACACAATAGTAAGAGATGTTGTGTATGAAGAAGTTAGCCCTTTCAGGCGTAAGAAACTCCATAGCGTTGTGGGAAGCGCCTTAGAGAAGATGTACGCTGATAAGACTGACGAACATCTCGGAGAATTAGCCCTACATTTCGTCGAGAGTGGAGATGAAGAGAAGGCGCTTGACTTTTTCTTGAAGGCTGGGGAAAAGGCTGCGAAGGTTTGTGCTAATAGCGAGGCCTTTTCCTACTTCCAGTCTGCCCTTAGGCTTCTTGAAGAAAAGGAAGGTGAACTTCGGGAAAAAGGACGTGTCCTTGAGAAACTTGGAGACATTAAAATGATTCTCTTTGAACTTGAAGCCGGCATGAAGTATTGGAATGAAGCGTTGCTGTTGTGGAAACAACTGCATGAAAAAGAAAGGGTTGCAGGATTACATCGTAAAATGGCGAACGTCATTTGGGGAGAGATGGACGATGCTGAAAAGGCTAAAGACCATTACAATAAGGCTTTAAAGATTTTGGAAACCGCGCCTGAAAGCGTTGAATTAGCGAGACTCTATGTGAACATGGCCACACAAATTTCCACGAAGCGTCCTGGAGATATGGCTGAAGCTCTCTCTTGGGCTGAGAAAGGGCTTGAGCTTGCCAAAAAACTGAAAGCTCATGAAGTTATCGCGCCTTCATACGCCAGCCTAGGAGGGATCTTGGTCTGGACTGGAGACAAGAAGAAAGGCCTTGAATGCTTGGAGAGGGCGTTGAAAATAGCCCTTGATAACGGCTATATCCAGACTGCTTTGCATGCATATATCGGCCTTGCTATAGGACTTCCAACAGAAGAATATGAAAGGCGCTTGGAGTGTTGGGAGAAAGGACTTGAACTGGCGAAAAGTGTAGGGCATATTGGGGGGATATCCTGGTTCAGCGCCGTTCTGGCAAGGACGTATACTGAAATGGGAAATGTGAACAAGGGGCTTCTCTTGGCAGAAGAATCAGTAGGATTGAGTCGAAAATCTGGCAGCTTGATTCACCTTAACCTATCTCTGGATAGCCTTGGATTTGCCTATCAAGTATTGGGAGAATGGAACAAGAGCGAACAATACTACAAGGAAGCTTTGAGCATTTCCCAAAGACTAGACGATTATGAATCAATCGAGAGGGGTTACGGATGGATGGGATGGTTCCATCTTGACAAAGGGGAGTACGTCAAGGCAAGAGAATTCTTTGAAAAGATGTATGAAGTCTGTGAAAAGGCTGGCGCAAAATACGCCCAAATGCACGCCTCTCGATGGCTTATTTGGACGTACATAGAGCTTGGGGGAATCGAGAAAGCCAAGAGCCTACTTGACAATCTGCACAAGTTTGCTCTCGAAACAAGGGATAAGGATTCCATCGCTAAGGCTGATGCACTAAGAGCAATGCTGTTTCGCGCACAGAAGAAATGGAAAGAATCTATCGAGCAGTTCGAACAGAGCCTTCAGGAGCATGAGGCTCTAAATGCAAGGCGATGGAATGTCTACTTATTCGCCAAATTTGTCCTCCATGAATACGCTCGAGTGTACCTAGAAAGAGACCAAGAAGGCGACAGAGAAAAAGCCCACGACCTTCTCAACCAAGCATTAGAGATATTCCAAAAAATGGGTGCCAAGAAAGACGTAGAAAAAGCGAAGTCAAGGCTGACGTGCATAGAAACTGGACGTGAAATGGGTGAGCCTAAGCTTGTAGCAAAGGTTCCGGAGATTGTTCTGCCAAGCCAAATTGAAACTGGACATAAAGAACTTGATGCCTTGTTATTTGGGGGGATACCTCGAGACTATGCTGTTATTTTGACTTCGCCTTCATGCGACGAAAGGGACTCGCTGATTAGGACTTTTCTTGAGGCAGGAGCGAAAGAAGGGCAGATTACGTTTCACATTGTTACAAGCGTGACGAGTAGAGTGAAGAGTCTTGCTGAGCATTTTCAGTCAAACTTCTACCTATTCGTTTGTAATCCTCAAGCAGACAAGATCATCCAAGACAAGCCTAATGTGTTCAAGCTGAAAGGCGTGGAAAACCTGACTAACATCGAAATTGCCTTGATCTCCGCTTTTCGCAGATTGGACAAGTTGATAAAGAGTCCCAGAAGAATCTGTATTGAAATCGTTTCAGACGTTTTGATGCAGCATCACACAGTCCAGACCAGAAAGTGGCTAAATTCACTAATCCCAGACTTGAAGTCAAAAGGTTTCACAGCTTTGGCAGTGATAGATCCTCGGATTCATGCTCCCCAAGAATTCCATGCGATTGTAAATCTCTTCGAAGGAGAAGTAAACATCTACGAGAAAGAAACCGAGAAAGGTCCAGAGAAATTCCTGAAAATCAAGAAAATGACTAACCAGAAATACTCAAAGAAGGAGCTGTCTCTACAGGAAGAGAAACTATAGGTTTTGCTTCAAACTGAGGTTTCATAGTTTACATTTTCTAAATGAGCTGAAATTTTTGTGAATTCCAAATATTTTCCTCGTTATGAAGTATGCATGCATCCGCTAAGCACGGCAATTCCTTCTCACGAAAGATTTCCTTTGCAGTCTGCCTGCCAGAATGCCTTCACCCTTTCTTTCAACCCAACTATGCATGCATTCAGGTTGGTTGTAAACATGGGTCTGAGTGATGCCTTCTACAAGGCCAGTTCCAACCCCCATGCATGGTTGGTTGGGTTAAAATTTAGCCCCAAACCGAAACGGATAGACAATGCAAGTGAGTTTTTCAAAAGCCATATAAATAAGGCGTTACGGAAAAGTCACCTGATAGTATTTTCGGAGATGAAACAAAGAATGACGCAGAACAGAACGCTTATAGCTTATGAGACCAAAGGCGGCGCAACGGAGGAATCAGCGCGAAAAATTGCCGATGTCTTGCGCTCTAAATATCAGTTGGAAGTTGACTTGGTGGACCTTAAAAAGCAAAATATCTCCGATTGTTCTCAGTACCACAACATTGTGATTGGCGGTGGCGTGAGAGGTGGCAAAGTTTACCACAAAGCCCTAAAATGTCTAGAAAATGATTTCAGCGGCAAAAAAGTCGCCTTCTTTGTAAGCTCAGGCGATGCTGGCGACCCAGAGAAATACCAACAAGCAAAGATCAAGTACGTTGAAAATGTTCTGGCTAACTATCCTAACGTGAAACCTGTGGCTACGGAAGCGTTTGGCGGACGAATGAAAATACTTGGAAGAACCGTTTGGGACAACACTGATTTGGCTAGGGTTGAGGCTTGGGCGGAAGAACTGGGCAACAAGTTCTCTTCAAGCCGCGACCAAAAAGCCACGTCTTGACTTTTATCTGTAAATCGGCAACATACATGCATGACAGCAGCTATGCGTTGGGCTGCAGGTACTTGGCGGGCTTTTCTTTTGGGTGGTTAGCGAGGTTTTGGGGACTTATGTCGCCAGTCAGTATTTCTGCCAGTCTGTGTGTATGTTGTCCACTTGGTTGCTCACCCGGATTTCCCTGACGAGTCTACCCTTTTCTTCTCGCTCTCTGTTCTCTATGATTACGTCCGCAAAGCGTTTCACAACGTTAATATCTACTTCATTGTGGATGTCCGCCTTAACAACGAAGACCAGAGTATGCTTTGAGATTCTTGCGGCGGAGGCCAAATCAGAATAGTACTTGTAGAAGACGCTCTCAGTCATGTGGGGAATCATGTTGTCGAGAAAGTCTCCCACGATGACGGGACTCTTATCTCCAGGCAAGGCATTTAGAGTCTTTGTAATGAAGACACTCACCATCGAAGGGTCCTCAGGGGAGAGGATTGAATGCTCAGGCTTCGAAACCCCGGAGAGCGTGGTGACCCAGCCCACTCTATCTTTCTCTGAAAGAGAGAGCTGCGTTGGCGCGGTCGGACCTAGCAACAGTATAGGTGCGCATCTAGGCTCAAGACGAGACATCAGATCTCGAATAACGTTTTCGGCTCCGATGTTTCCTTTGATGAGGATAGCCAGAACTCTGTACTGGTCTATGGGCTTCTTTAGGCCATGTAGGGACAAGGCGCGGGTAGTGAAGGCAAAGATCTCGCCAATCTTGGGCGTTCTTCCAAGAAGTCTGTACAGGTAGATGAGGTTCGTCGTTATCCCTACGGCGAACACGAGGAGAACCGAGTGGAACATGATTTCGGGATAAAAGGTATAGGTAACAACAGCAACCAAGATGCTTGATGCCCCTGTGAAACGCATGACGGGGCTCTTGCTTTCTGAGGCTACTGTGATGATTACCAAGCCAATCAGCACCATCCAGACCATCCATACGGAAACAGCGCTTGCCGAAAGATATGCAGACAGCAACCTGAGGAGGCCCCCCAACGCGATGTAGACGCCGACAACGCCCTCTGCTCTTGGCGCATGGTAGAAACCTGAAACAGCGGTTGCGCAGCCTAAGATGACCCATCCCATCGGGAAGAATTTGGGCACAACGACTATACCGATCGATGTCGCCGCGATGCCCAATAAGCCGCCGAGAATCAAGCCCTTTTCCCGAGTCCAGATTCCGTGGTTAATGAAACCAGCGGACACGGCAACTGCCCAAACAGCCTCCCTTTGATCCCAGGTCAATTCCTGCCAACCTAGGAACATCACTAGGAAAGAAACGAAGAAACTAGCTGCAAAGCCCACCGAAACACGCATCTCAATGCTAGTACGACTCGGCACCTTTGCCCTATCCCTTCTGACTAACCATGAATCGTTTTCAATCTACCTAGCTGAACTCCCACTCACAGTACGGGTCACCGGCAGCGACACACCTCACTTCCCTGACATGCTGGTTCTTGACTGCGGAAAAGAGTCCATTGAGGAAGCCTGTCGTGAAGAAGCAGGAGGGCTCCTTCCTGTGTACAAAAAGTGTGGTTCGTAAGGACTCGCAGTTATCCTTAATTCTAACTGTTTCACCTAGTGTGACCTCACCTACCTTACAGTATTCCAAAAACCAGAGCACACGCCTCAATGCTTCATCCTCACCTAGCCCTGCCGCCATCAAGCGCTCACCAATCTTCTTCGCTGATCTGGCAGCCCCCATCATCTGTGCCCTTCGGTATCTCTCGCCCGCGAGATTGAGAAGCCCCATACCATGAACAACGACGTGGAGGTGTACGTCACTGCCTAACTTAGGTCTCTCTACAAGAGGTTTACCATCAAGCAGAAACCCCATAAGCCGCTCCATCAACCGCTCGTGTATCTTTTCGACGAGCGAACTGTCCTTCTCTAGAGAAGCCTTCAACTCTTCAATTTCTCCTGGCACAAGTTTGAATTCGCAGTATGGATCACCGAGCCCTATGCACTTCGTCTCAACAGCGTTCCACTCCCGCTCGTCCTTTTCATACAGTTTGCAGTAGCCTGCAATCAGTGGAGGGATATGCGACGCTATCGGCGCGCCGATGTTTTCGAAGCCCCAGCAATCACAGTTTTCATAGACTCGAAAGTAGTGTTCATCCGTTTTAGAGAGGTCCTCAAGGTATTCTAGGATTCCGCTTCGCTCCCCGTGTTCTGGCATCCGGAAATGAAGTTGTTTTAGCACTTTCTTCATGTCTTTGACTTGGCTGAAGTTCTTCGGTATAACTAAGCCGAGCGCCTGTAAAGACCTCATTGTCTTATACTTGAGTTTCATGCTCCAGGGAGCGTCTGATACTAACTCTCTCGCTGAGCAGCTCTCGTATTTGTTCATCTCATACAACATTGTCGGGAATCTTTTAGGGTCCCATAGCATGCAGCTCCAGTGCGCAAGGTTGGGCCAGAATAGGTTGACAAAGTCTCCGATCTCCTTTCTTAGAACTGCTTCGCCTTCGTGCCACCACTTCACCAGCTCATCCCAATCAAAATCCATCGACAGCTTGACTTGAGGCTGCTTCGGTTCTACGGGGACCTCAATCTTTGCTGGCTCCACCCTGGGATGTTTTACCACGTTCAAGGTTCTTGAAAGGTCTTGTATCTCCATTCTGAGGATGCCGTCGGCGACGCTCATCATGGCACCCAGGTCTTCTTCCTTGCCGCAGCCCTCATCCATTAAGGCTAATACAGCGTTTCCTTCAGAAGCAAACCTGGCCAAGCAGAACCTCATGAATCTGAACATTTCCTCCTCGTTAAAGAGGTATGGAGATGTCAGGGAATCAAAAGCAAGCAAAATATCGCGCGTGCCAACTCTCTCTTGCAGCTTGACGATAGCTAAGCTGATGCTGTTCAGGTCTTCGCAGTTGGCGCCTACCGTGTCTGGCCGCTCTGGGGTCGGCGCCCCCACTGTTCCACCGAAGGCGTCGACAAAGCTCAGCGCCCCAGGCGGAAGCTCACCCAAACCTCTTTCTCGCAAAAGGCCTATGACCTCAGAAGGGCCATGCTCAGTGGTTACGAATATGACTGGCCTATCCAGGGCCATGCCGTTGAGCACCACATGATAGCAGAATGTCGATTTTCCTGCCCCGGGAGGACCAACCAACAAGACCACGTTTTTTCGTGGTATTTCCTGTAGTTGGGCTAAAGATACCAATGATCATCCCATTTATG
>Ga0209636_10006980_pt1 | contig 11529 bp, 9 predicted proteins | sample DeeMarSWOR152_54_FD_187464 | JGI IMG/M metagenome (GOLD analysis project Ga0209636, IMG submission 187464) | Marine sediment microbial communities from White Oak River estuary, North Carolina - WOR-1-52-54 (SPAdes) (version 2) | ecosystem: Environmental > Aquatic > Marine > Intertidal zone >... | reverse complement strand
CTACACCGGCGACATTGACATTTACATCAAACCCGATCTTAAAAATTCCCACCATGTTATGGCAGCCCTGTTCACCAGACAGTATTACTACCAAGAATCTACCCTTCTCTTATCGGAGGCAGTACCCATTTTACCCCTCTCGATATATATATAAACTCTTCATCCTCTGTCTTGTTCGGTGAGTTCAAAATAGGGTTTCATGGCTCACATAAAAAACACTTGACAGATATAAAAAAATAATTTTAAATTTCATATAAGAAACTGTATTTCATATATGAAATAATATATTTTTATGAAAAACAATTATATTGTACCAAGCTTAAAAAATAGTTTTACAATTCTTGAGATATTAGCCAACAATAATGGATTTACACTCCAGGAAATAAGTCACAGAACCTCAATACCAAAAACAACAGTATTTAGAATTTTATATACTCTAGAACAGGAAGGTGTGATTGAAAAACAGGGTGATAAATATACAATCGGGTTTCGTGTCATACAATTAGGCATGGCTGCTCTATCAAAAATGGAATTGAGAAATATTGCCATTCCTTTTCTCTATGAACTTAGTATTAAATTAGGTGAAACCTCCCATCTCGCAGTCTTGTCAGATAGAAAAAGTTTAATTATTGAAGTATGTGATAGCCCGCACCCAGTTAAAATTTCTTCGCGTCCAGGAACATTAGTTTCACTCCATTGCTCTGCAACCGGAAAGGTTTTATTAGCGTTTGCTATCGGTGCCGAAAATATTGATGAATATTATGAAGGCATGAAGTTAGAGAAAAGAACCGACAACACAATTACATCTATCAGCGAATTTAAAAAAGAAATACAGAAAATTCTTAATCAAGGATATGCGGTTGACAATGAAGAGTATTATGAAAATGTTCGCTGTCTTGCCGCTCCTATAAAAAATGCTTTTGGCAAAACTGTTGCCACAATAGGTATTACAGCGACTACTTTCCGTTTTAAACCGGAGATGACCCCATCTGCTTCAACGGAGGTGATAAGAGTAGCTACTGAGATATCAAAAAAGCTGGGTGCATAACTATGAATGATCATTTCATATTTGCGTTTACAGAATAAAGTAGAAAAAATTTTTTTAAAGGAGGTATGTCATGAGAAAGTTAGGATTGCTTTTTTTGATCGTCTGTTTAGGGGTTGGATTGACATTTGCAGCAGCAGAAAAGGCGGTAGCTGAGAAAGAAGCACCAGAAGCCAAAGTCGAAGAGGAAGTATATGTCTTTAAATTCGCACACTCACAGCCACTTACTAGCCCTCGACATAAATCCATGGAGTTCTTTAAAGAACAGGTCGAGAAAGCATCAAGCGGTAGAATCAAGGTTGAACTTTATGGCGCTGGTGTTCTCGGCACGGAGTCGGAGGTGATGGATATGGTGAAGGTTGGAAACCTGCAGGGAACAAGAGGGGGACTTTTTGCAAAGGCAAATAAAAAGTTCCTTATCTACACTCTGCCATTTTTATTCGAGAACACAGATAAAGTGCTTAGCGTAATGCGGAGTTCATTTGGTGATAAGATCGCTGCAGAAGCAAAAGAAAACGGTTTCTACATCCCAGCAACAGGTGTCGCAGGTGGTTTTAGGCAGTTCACCAATAATATTCGACCGATTGAAACACCAGACGATATCAAGGGGTTAAAGATGAGGACTCCGCCCATTGATTCAATAATTCGTACAATGAGTGCGCTCGGTGCAAGTCCCCAGCAGGTGCCTTATAAAGAAACATATATGGCATTAAAAACGGGTGTGGTTGATGGGCAGGAGAATCCGCCTTCGAATATCACAGAAATGAAATTTTATGAGGTTCAGAAGTACTTCTCAATAGTAAACTATCAGGTGCATCCTGACCCCTTTTTCGTGAATCTTGCCTGGTATGAGAGCCTGCCTGATGATCTAAAAAATATCTTCGATGCTGCTGCAAAAGCAGCCATGATTCATAGCGATACGATATGGCTCTCTTCGGAGAAAGATTATGTAAATTTCCTTGAGAAGCAACTGGATACAAATGTAATTACTCCAGAAAACAGAAAACTTTTCATTGAACAGGCAAAGTCTGTTTGGAGTCACTACGTGAACGAAGGTATTTTTTCGCAAACCGAAATTAATGAGGTTCTTGCTATTGCTTCTGCCAAGTGAGTACTACAAAAAGGAAAAACGTAACTTCGCACTGCTTTGGACAATGAGTTTCAAAGCAGTGCTATCATTAAAATCTTCAATAACAAAATGAAGCGAATAGATCAATTTGAAAAACCAATAAACATTCTTTTGGAGGGAATTACTACCTTCTTTTTCTTTGTAATTGTGATTATGACCATACTTCTGGTCATATTACGGTACGTTTTTAATAAAACAATCATTGGAGGCAACGAAGCTATACAGTTCCTTTTTATCTACACCACAGCTTTTGGGGCCGCAGTTTCTCTTGGCAAAAGGCAACACATCAAGATCTCTGTTTTTATTGAAAAATTAACTCCAAATACTCGTAAGATTGTAAATATCTTCAATAGCCTTTTGATTATACTCTTGAATATATACATAGTGCTTCAGAGTATTAAGTGGATTTCTTCTGTTGGATATTTCGAAACTCCGGTTTTAAGTATTCCGCAGGGAATTGTGCAGATCTGTATACCAGTAAGTTGCGGTTTTATTGTGCTTTATAGCCTGAAACACATTATTTCTGAGTTCTTTTTCGCTAATGAGTAAATCCTTCAGGAGCACTTATGGCAATCCTACTTGGAAGCCTTGCCATTTTCTTACTTTTGGGCATTCCGATTGCTTATTCTCTGGGTTTATCAGGATCCCTGTATTTTTTAATTTATCATCCTGAGCTTATTTCAATTTTGCCGCAGAGACTTTTCTCGGGAATGGATTCCTATTTGATGATCGCTCTTCCACTGTTTGTTTTTATGGGATTGCTCATGAACGAGGGAGGGCTTACCACACGACTCATTGATTTCTGTATGGTCTTTGTAGGACGGCTTCGGGGAGGACTGGGACTGGTAAATGTACTTGCAAGCATGATCTTTGGAGGTATTTCAGGCTCTTCGGTATCTGATACTGCATCAATCGGGGCTGTTTTGATACCTGAGATGAAAAAAAAGGGATACACGCCTCAGTTTGCGAGCGGTATCACAGTTGCCTCATCAACAATGGGAATGATTATACCGCCGAGTATTCCTATGGTAATCTATGCCTTTGTTGCCGAAGAATCTGTTGGCAAGCTATTTCTTGGTGGTGTAATTCCGGGAATAATGATCGGAATATTCATGATGAGCATAACATTGGGTATTTCTGTGTGGAAAAAATATCCCATTGAGGAAATAAAGCTCCCCTTGAGGGAGATTTTGGCGCGTATCAAGCGTGGCGTGTTTGCTCTATTTATGCCGATTTTCGTTGTGGGAGCAGTGGTGATTGGAATTGCGACGGCAACGGAAGCCGCTGGAATAGGAGCTGCATATGCACTTGTAATGGGTTTTTTAATATATCGCGGCTTGAAGCTAAAAATTATACCGAAATTATTAAAGGAATCGATTTTCACATCTGCAAACGTAATGATCATCATTGCGTTTTCAACACTGTACATATGGATCCTCGCTCTGGAACATATTCCCGAAATGGTCGCAGCTTACATAACTGCTCTTGATATTCCCCTTTTTCTTATACTGGTGATTGTTGATTTCATTATTCTCATAATGGGTACTTTTATAGATGTAAGTCCCGCCATCCTATTATTGACACCGGTATTTTTACCGGCATTAACCGCACTTGGCGTGTCGCCCATACAATTTGGCGCTATTCTGATCACCGGTCTTGCGGTAGGTTTGGTCACACCTCCGGTTGGGATGTGTTTGAATGTTGCTTCAGCTATTTCAAAACTTGAGATTGGAACTATATTTCGTGCAGCAATTCCATTTTTAATTGCTAATATAATTACTTTGATTATTGTAACCCTGGTACCACCGGTCAGTACATGGTTACCTTCTTTGTTAATAAAATAGAGTACTTAAAAAATCGCCATCCAGGAGGATAAAAGATGGAAATTAGAAATTCGATTCATCAAGAAGATGCAAAAAAATATGATACTGATAAGCTACGAAAAGAGTTTTTAATTCAAAAGCTTTTTATACCAGGTGAAACCAAACTGGTTTACAGTAATTTTGATCGGATTATTGTGGGGGGCATTGTTCCGTTACAAGAGCCTATTCGCCTCGAAACAGATATAAACATGGGGACAGATTATTTTCTTGAAAGAAGAGAAGCAGGAATAATAAATATTGGAGGAGCGGGAAAGATACTTATTGACAATAAAGAGTATACGCTTGGTGCAAAGGATTGTCTTTATGTTGGAATGGGTACTGAAAATGTGGTTTTTTCGAGTGAAGATGAAGCTAACCCTGCAAAATTTTATATGAATTGTGCGCCAGCTCATAAAAACTTCCCTATAGAGAAAATTGGGATAAAACATGCCGAACCGATTCGTCTAGGCGCGCTGAGTGAATCAAATAAAAGAACTATCTATAAATGTATACATCCGGAAGGAGTAAAAAGCTGTCAACTTGTTATGGGGATTACCGAGCTCGAGCCAAATAATATATGGAACACGATGCCGTGTCATACTCATGTCAGGCGTATGGAGGTTTATTTGTATTTTAATATTCCTGAAGATGCAGTTATTTTTCATTTAATTGGACAGCCTGAAGAGACAAGACATATTGTTGTGAGAAACGAAGAAGCCGTGATTTCTCCATACTGGTCCATTCATTCGGGGGTTGGAACAAAAAATTATAGTTTCATCTGGGGAATGGTTGGTGAGAACCAGACCTTTTCAGACATGGATACCATTCCCATGGATATCTTAAAATAAGTGAATAAATTATGGTTTATTCGGGAGAAAAATATGGTATTAGATAAATTTAGATTAGATGGAAAAGTAGCCATAGTCACTGGATGTGCGAGGGGATTGGGAAGAGGCATTGCTGAAGGATTGGCTGAAGCTGGTGCCGATATAGTGGGAGTGTACAATCAGACCAATCCCAGGGAAAGCATTCAGAAGGAAGTAGAAAAATTGGGCAGAAAGTTTTTCGGGATATCTGCGGATTTAAGATCTCAAAAACCAATAAATGAGATTGTTGATAAAGCAGTAAAACAATTTGGAAAAATTGACATTTTAGTGAATAATGCAGGTATAATACGGCGAAGAGCTTCAATTGAATTTTCTGAAAAAGACTGGGATGACGTGATGAATTTGAACTTGAAATCACTTTTTTTCCTCTGTAAGGCGGTTGCAAAGCAGTTGATTCAACAAGGTGAAGGAGGGAAAATTATAAATATCGCGTCTATGCTCTCTTTTCAGGGCGGTATACTTGTTCCTTCATATACCGCCAGTAAAAGTGGCGTTATGGGCCTCACAAAATTGTTGTCAAACGAATGGGCTCAATACAATATCAATGTAAATGCCATAGCACCTGGATACATGGCAACAGACAATACAGAACCCCTCAGGAAAGATCCTGTGAGAAGTGCAGAATTATTAGATAGAATTCCCATGAGTAAATGGGGAATGCCCGATGATCTAAAGGGCGCAGTTGTATTTTTAGCTTCTGAAGCATCCTCTTATGTGACCGGTCATACTATAGCTGTGGATGGTGGATGGCTGGCAAGATAATTAAAAAAGGCAAGATGCGCTTCATTTTTACTTATTTCACATGTGTACAGATGTTACATGCGGAAGCGACATGGGTAAGAGAAAACATTTATGGTACCTTCAGTTACCATTGTATACATGTAACATTCTGGGTTCGATTGATAAAGATATAATACTTGCAATATTGTAACACGTGATATAATTTAGAATTACTAAATCCCTTTGAGATAAAATGGTAGAACAATGGTAAATATTACTCTTGAAAAGGGGTCTATACCAAAATATTTACAGCTGAGTGAATGGCTGAAGAGGATGATAGAAAAGGGGAGATATGCGGTTGGAGAGCGGCTTCCCTCTGAGATTGAGCTCTCACACATGAGCGGATTGAATCGGAATACCGTGCGGCAGGCAATCTCCAGGCTCGTGGATGAAGGGTTAGTGGTGAAAAAAAACGGTGTTGGCACCTTTGTGACATCGAAAACAGACAATAAAGTAAAATATTCGCTGAAGAATATTACCAGTCTTACACTTGAGTTTGCAAAGAGAGGAATAAAGACAAGAACAATTGAAATCTCAAAAAAGGTCGTGACAACCACCGATGATCTTGCAGAAAAATTGATGCTCGGAAGCGACAAAAGAGCTATTCAGATAAAAAGGGTGAGATTTGGAAACAATATTCCTCTTGTAGTAGAAAGGAGCTATCTCTCGTACAGGGAATATAAAAGAATATTGCACATGCAAATACCCGATTCGCTGTATAAGATTTTGACCAAGGATTTTGAGGTGACACTCGCCAGGTCCATTCAGACATTACAGGCTGTTCAACTTCCTGACAAGGATGCAGAGCTTTTAGAATTGGAATCTGGCTTTCCAGCAATGTTTCAGGAGTCGATAATCTACGATGAAAATAATATCGCTGTTGAGCTCCTCCACTCCTTCTACAGGGGAGACAAGTTCGTATTTAGTGTAGAATCAGGTAAGTTCAGCCCTACCAATGTACAATAGTGTCTGAATAATTTCAATACTTCTGGTCTCCTACTATATTCATATATAAATGAAAAATTGAATGAGTATACAAATAAAAAAGTATGTATTTATAATTATTAATATACTTTTAATTCTAGGTTATTGACAATTAATAATTTAACGCAATTAAATAATTAATATTCCTTGACTTCAATATAAAAAGTGCATATATATACAAATTATTTATAATTATTAACTAAGGGGGACCTTATGTGCGGAATTGTCGGAGGCATTGATGTGAATGGCGGAAAACTCAAAGGAGCTGAATTTATTGAGGCAATACGGATACAGCATGAACGGGGAAATGGGCTTGGTGGTGGCTTTGCCGCCTATGGCATTTATCCTGACTTCGAGAAGTACTATGCCCTTCACATTGCCTGCAACAATGAGCAGTCTGCAAAGCTTGCTGATGATTTTATAAGATCACACCTCTATGTGAAAATTGCTGAAGATATGCCAACAAAGGATGTAAGGGATATTACATGGCATCCTCTATTAAGACGGTACTTTACATTTCCTGGGCCTAGTAATGAGGACCTGAAGCTTTCCAACCTTGGGCCTTCAACAGTGCATAACGGGGCGGAGATTATTGAGTACTATATGAAAAAATTTGTATTCGATTTTAACCGCTCCATTCCAGGTGCTTTTATCATGTCCTGCGGGAGGAATATGGGTGTATTCAAGGGTGTGGGTTATCCAGAAGAGATTGGAGAGTTTTTCCTCATTGACAAAATGGAAGCGGCTGCCTGGATGGTGCACAGCCGATTCCCTACAAATACGCAGAGCTGGTGGGGGGGAGCCCATCCTTTTTCCCTTCTGGAATGGTCAGTAGTACATAATGGGGAGATTACCTCATATGGGGTCAACAGAAACTATCTTGAGATGTTCGGATATAAATGTACCCTCCGCACAGATACAGAGGTCATAAGCTATCTCTTTGATCTCTTTGTACGGGAGCTTAAAATGCCCTTAGAGGATACCTGTGCGATACTTTCCCCGCCTCTCTGGAAGGAAATAGAGGAGGAGCAGGACAAAGAGAGACGCCGGAAACTACTTCATCTACGTCAGTATTATCCACAGGCACTGCTGAATGGCCCATTCGCAATCCTCGTGTCCAATGGAAGAGAAATGATTGCGATGCATGATCACTTGAAGCTACGACCACTCGTAGGTGCAAAGAGAGGCGACCAGTACTATTTTTCAAGCGAGGAGTGCTCTTTTGAGATATTGTGTCCTGACAGGGAACTCACCTGGATGCTCGAAGGAGGGAAGCCCTACATAGTAAGGATGAAGGAGGCGGTAGGTGATTAAAAGTAATCAAGCTTCTGAAAAATCTGAAAAACTGAGGCAGGAAAAATCTGCACGACTGGATATGTCGAGAAACTGGAAACGTCCGGTAAAGTACATGCCGGTGTTCGACTACGATCGCTGTTCACGGTGCGGACTTTGTGCAACGGCTTGTACATGGGGTGAAATCAGGCTCGTTCCCGAAAGGATTGAGAACGGAAAGCCCATTACCATCCCCGTGGCAAATCGAAGCTCATGCGGTGCATGTCACTACTGTGAACGGCAGTGCCCTGAGGAGGCTATCACAATTGTAGAAACGCCTTTTGTCTCTTCACACAGATACTGGCGGGGAGACCAGAAGAACCTATGGAGGCAGGTAGACCCGAATAATCCAGGACACGTTCTTCTGATTTCCACTGGCGCGGATTCAGAGCTGATCAGCTACTTTGACAATCTACTCTTTGACGCATGCCAGGTGACAAATCCCCCTATTGATCCCCTGAGGGAGCCCATAGAGTTGAGGACCTATCTCGGAAGGAGAGATTTTACAGGACACAGCACACCGCCACTTCTTGAGGTACAGACACCGATTCTTTTTTCAGCTATGAGTTTCGGTTCGATTAATCTTAATGTACAGATTGCAGAGGCCAGGGCAGCCCAGATCCTTGGAACTTTGTGGAATACCGGTGAAGGCGGACTTCACAAGGCCCTTGATCAGTACAGCGATTATACCATTGTTCAAGTAGCATCAGGAAGGTTTGGTGTAAACCCCCGGTTTTTTAAAAACTGCTCTGCTGTGGAGATCAAAATTGGACAGGGAGCAAAGCCCGGAATCGGGGGACATCTCCCAGGGGAAAAGGTTACATTTGAAATATCGAGAACCAGAATGATCCCCCAGGGTTCGGATGCTCTTTCCCCTGCACCGCACCATGACATCTACTCTATTGAAGATCTCAGGCAGCTTATTTACGCAATTAAAGAGACCACGGGATATGAGAAGCCCGTATCAGTGAAAGTGTCTGCGGTGCACAATATTGCTCCTATTGTGTCCGGTATTGCGAGGGCAGGTGCGGATATAATTGCCATAGATGGTTACAGGGGTGGAACAGGAGCAGCCCCCCGCCGTATCAGGCAGTCGATGGGAATTCCCATTGAGCTTGCAATTTCTGCAGCAGACAAACGACTGCGGGAAGAGCAAATCCGCCATCAGGTATCACTCATCGCGGCAGGGGGAATACGGAATTCAGCCGATGTACTGAGGGCGATCTGTCTTGGCGCTGATGCGGTGTATATCGGCACTGCTGTGCTCGTGGCCCTCGGATGCGGGCTCTGCCAGCGCTGTTATGCGAGCAAGTGTAGCTATGGGATTACCACTAACCGACCGGATCTGGTAGGGCGGCTCGATGTAGACCTTGCAACAAAGGCGCTGGTTGGGCTTGTGCGGGCATGGTCTGACGAAATCAAAGAGCTCATGGGCGGAATGGGTATAAATACAATTGGATCTCTTGTGGGGAACAGGGACAGGCTGAGAGGAGTACACCTGACAACAGAAGAGCTCGAAGTACTTGGGGTAAAGCAGGCAGGTCAGTAAAAATATGATAGCCCTTTTGAGTCATTTGGAGGCAGAATGAAAGAGACGTATACCACCTGCAAGATATTTGTTGGTACCATGCATTATCGTGATCTGAACCTGGAAATTCGAAAGAGGGTAAAAGAAAGAATCACACACTTTCAGCTTGAGGATGTGACAGGACAGCGTTATATAGGGGCTGGTCTGGGACCTGGAGTGGTGCTTGAGATACGTGGGGTGCCAGGTCAAGACCTCGGTGTATTCAATAGTGGTGCAAAAATCATCGTTCATGGAAACGCCCAGGATGGCGTTGGCAATACAATGAATGATGGATTCATCATAGTTCACGGATGTGTTGGAGACATCCCTGGACATATGGTACGAAACGGCAAGATATACATTAAGGGCTCTGCTGGATACAGGGCCGGCATCATGATGAAGGAGTATGGAAAAAAGCACCCCGTGATGATCGTCGGTGAGACCATAGGCGATTATGTTGGAGAATATATGGCAGGAGGTTCTATAATTATACTGGGGTACAGCCTGGAAAGGGGAAAGTCCCCTGTGGCCAGCCACGTTGCTTCAGGAATGTTTGGAGGAGAGATGTGGGTGAGGGGACATATTGAGCCCACCCAACTCGGTGAAGGGGCTGTGATACACACAGTAACTCCTCCTGATGTTGATCGGATCCTTCCTCATCTTTCCGAGTACTGCGAAATTTTCGGAATGTATCTGGATAAGATAATGAGTGTGCCCTTCACTGTGATCAAGAGGGCAGGGCAGAGACCCTATGGAAATCTCTATGTTCCCTCAAGCAAGATTGCCCGTGAATTAAAGCCCGTTCACAGAAATATTGTACCGCCCTGTGCTCACGCGTGTCCTGCTGAGATCCCAAATCCAATCATTATTAGAAAATTGAGAGAGGGACAGATCCAGGAGGCTTTCGATCTAATAGATGAATACACTCCGTTTAGGTATTCCTGTTGCGGTATGGTCTGTCCTGGTCTCTGCCGGGCTGCTTGCACAAGAAACAGCCTGGGATCGCCGGTGAAAATTGATGAAATTGCACGGCAGTATTCACCCTCAGGTAAAGTAAAAATAATGGGGAAGAAAAAGAAGGAGAGGATAGGAGTCATCGGTGCCGGACCTTCCGGGCTTTCCTCTGCATGGCAGTTTGCCCGTAGGGGTTATCAGGTACATGTGTATGAAAAAGAAAATGATATAGGGGGAAAGCTCACTCACAACATTCCAGAAGAAAGGCTTCCACGTTCTGATGTGGCAAGAGATTTAGACCGGATTAGATCCCTCGGGATACGATTTTTCACCAATACAGAGGTGGAAAGTGACCTATTTGCCGAGCTCAGGAACACATACAACGCGCTTGTCATTGCAGTTGGAGCACAGAAACCTCGTACAATAGGTTTTAAGGGTGAGGAGAGGGCCGTGCCCGCATATCAATTTCTCAGGTCTGTGAAAATGGGCTCGCAAAAATGGGATCTTGTAGGAAAATCCGTCGTGATTATTGGTGCAGGAAATGTTGCCATGGATATTGCAAATGAATGTTTCCGGCTCAAGGTAGAATCGGTGACTGCCGTTGATATACAGAAACCTGCGGCATTCGGAAAGGAGCTCGATAGAGCTCTGGCCCTGGGTATCAGGCTGCTATTTCCCAGGTTCATTGACCGATACGAAGGCCCCCAGGTTATTTTTAAAAATGGGGAGCGATTGCAAACAGATCTGCTTATTGAAGCAGTGGGGGAGGTACCTGAGCTTGAGTTTGTTGGTGAAAAACTGATCTTCGAGAAGGATTCATTCACAACGAATTTTCCGGGAGTGTATATCATCGGTGATGTTGTTGCACCGGGTCTCATTACCCACAGCATTGGCATGGGGAGGAGAGTTGCAGAATATGTGGACAGCGTGTTTCAGGGTATACCGCTCAGTGATAAGCCACAGGAGGTGGTTGATAAGAGGCATATACG
>Ga0209636_10006978_pt1 | contig 11531 bp, 10 predicted proteins | sample DeeMarSWOR152_54_FD_187464 | JGI IMG/M metagenome (GOLD analysis project Ga0209636, IMG submission 187464) | Marine sediment microbial communities from White Oak River estuary, North Carolina - WOR-1-52-54 (SPAdes) (version 2) | ecosystem: Environmental > Aquatic > Marine > Intertidal zone >... | reverse complement strand
GAGAAATACACGGGGCAAGAGGGTAGTTTGTCCCAAGTGTGGTACCGAAAAGGTTAAGAGGCTTTTTTCTGTCTTCGGGTTCTCTTCCGGGGGAAAATTCGTCTCCTCTTCTCCCAAAGGATCAGCTTGCTCTACCTGTAATCTGAAAAATTGCGATAGTTGTGGATAAAGTAATGATTTAAATAGCAGGATTTAACTCTTTGGAAATTAATGAGCAGAAATACTGCCAGAACGAAGTTGAAACTTTGAACTTTTAAGGAGGTGTAACATGACCAAAGCGGATTTGGTGGAGGAAGTTTCGGGAAAGACCGGACTTACTCGAACCGATGTTGCCGTGGTGGTGGATTCTTTTCTGGAGGCGGTGAAAAAAAGCTTGGAAAACGGAAAGAACATAGAAATCAGGGGATTTGGTACCTTCAAGATTAAGCAGAGAAAAGCTCGAAAAGCTCGCAACCCAAGAACCGGGGAGGAGGTGCCCGTGCCGGACAGAAAAGTGCCGGTGTTTAAACCTTCCAATGAGTTCAAAGCCTTAATCACAAGACTACCCTTGGAGTGAACCATGTAATTCACCCCTTTGGAATGAGAGTTAAATGAAAAAACGGAAGCGGTGGTGATATTCCATGCCCTGCGGCAAAAAAAGAAAACGCCATAAAATAAAAACACATAAGAGAAAGAAAAAATTAAGGGCGAACAGACATAAAAAGAAGCTAAGATAACGTGTGAGCACCGGGATAAAGGCTCGGTCGAACACGCTCTCCCAGCGATGATCTACGTCATCTCCGATACACATGTTCCTGAACGGATGGCAAAATTGCCCCAAAACTTTCTGGATAAGATCAAACCACATGATATAATCTTTCATGCCGGTGATTTTGTCAACTGGGAGACTTTTAAAGAACTGGAGGGTTTGGCAACACTTCATGCAGTTTATGGCAACATGGACCATCCAAAGATAAAGGATTGTCTGGACAAAAAGAAATTGGTCAATTTGCAGGGCAAAAGAACAGGTTCGCTTCGCTCACTACAAGTTGGGATGTATCATGGGTCAGGTTCACCCTTTGGCTTAGGAGAGAGGGTTTACAAGGAATTCGATGAAAAGCCGGATGTTATCATCTTCGGACACGCTCATCTTCCTTATAATAAGAAAAAAGAAAATACCTTACTTTTCAATCCAGGAAGTCTCTCCGGAAATCTGATGTCTCCTCACGCCACCTACGGAGTCTTGACTATTGATGGTGATGATATCTGGGGTGAGATTTTTGAAATAGAAAAGTTAGCAGGTTAGAAGGTTAGCAAGTTAAAAGGTTTGAAACATAGATTTTGACTGTGAACTGATTTTCCTGCCCCTGTAGCTCAGTTGGATAGAGCAGCGGCCTCCGGAGCCGCGTGCACCCGTTCGAGTCGGGTCAGGGGTAGTTGAAGCGGTTCATAGTTGTTGGTTCATGGAGAAAACAAAAACTGAAAGTAGAGTTTGTATAGTCTGATTTGACGTTGCCCCCTCACCCTTGTCCTCTCCCCCAAGGGGAGAGGGGAATGATTTATTGAGGACAAATTGGATATTAGTATTGTTGCTTTAATTGTAAGCATAGTTTTTAAAATCAAATCTAAAGAGACACCAAAAATCATTGGTTCAAAAAAAATAATTAAGCTAAGAAATTCTTTTGAAGAGTAGAATATTTACGCAAACACATGAAGTGGAGTGAGACTTACATACCGACCTTAAGGGAAGATCCGGCTGAGGCGGAGATAGTGAGCCATAAGCTGTTGGTGCGGGCTGGGTACATCAGAAAATTGGTGGCGGGGGTGTATAACTATCTCCCTTTGATGCAGAGGGTTTTGACCAAGATTTCGAATATTGTGCGGGAGGAGATGAATGCTTCAGGTGCACAGGAGATTCTGATGCCGGTTCTGCATCCTGCAGAACTATGGCAGGCAAGTGGAAGATGGCAGGCCCTTGGCAAGGAATTGATGCGTGCCAAAGATCGGCATGAGAGGGATTTAGTCTTGGGAGGGACGCATGAGGAAGTGGTGACAAATTTAATTAAGGGCGAAGTGAGATCGTATCGTCAGCTTCCTTTGAATCTCTATCAGATTCAGAACAAATTCAGAGACGAGATCAGGCCCCGGTTCGGTCTTATGCGGGGCAGAGAGTTCATCATGAAAGATGCTTATACCTTTGATAGGAATGAGGAGAGTTTCAAGATAAGCTATCAAAAGATGGTGGATGCTTATTCTAAAGCCTTCACTCGTTGTGGATTGGAAACCAAGATCGTGGAATCGGACACAGGAGCAATGGGAGGGAAAGCGGCGCATGAGTTCATGGTGATAGTGGATACCGAAGGGGGAGAGAATATCATCTTCTACTGTGATAAGTGTGAGTATGCGGCTAATCTGGATAAAGCTGTCTCTATGGAACCGAATTCTGCAGAAGAAGATGATGACCAAAAATCAATTCAAAAGGTTGCCACACCTGATGCCAAAACTGTGGAAGAGGTGACCGCATTTTTAAACGTTCCTGCAAAGAAGTTGGTCAAGACTTTGTTGTATAAAGCAGATGGTGAAGTGGTGGCAGCCATGATAAGAGGGGACAGGCAGATAAACGAGATCAAATTGAAAAATTTTCTAAAGTGCATTGATTTAGAGATGGCAGATGCAGCCACGGTTGAAAAGATTACTGGAGCAGCAGTTGGCTTTGCCGGACCTGTGGGTTTGAAAAACGTCAAGATGATAGCGGATGAAGAAGTTCCCCGGATGAAGAATTTCGTCACCGGGGCAAATCAGGATGATTATCATTTCATGAATGTGAACATCGGGCGAGATCTAAAAATCGATGAGGTCATCGATATACGAAATGCGCAGGCCGGAGAGAGATGTCCGCGCTGTAAAAATGGAGTGCTTCTGACTGCAAAAGGGATAGAGGTGGGCAACACCTTCATGTTGGGCACCAAATACAGCCAATCTTTGGGAGCAAGCTTCATCGACGAGGACGGCAAAGAGAAGCCATTTATCATGGGTTCTTACGGAATTGGAATTACCAGAACCGCTCAGGCGGCGGTAGAGAAATTCCACGATGAGGCAGGAATAATCTGGCCAGCTTCAATTGCACCCTTGGGGGTAGAAATACTACCAGTAAATGTGAACGATGACAAACAAAGAGAAGTTGCCTTCGAAATATATCAAAAGATGAAAGAAAAAAAGGTGGAGGTATTGATCGACGACAGAGACGAAAGAGCTGGAGTAAAGTTCAACGATGCCGATCTGATTGGACTTCCTTTGAGGATAAATGTTGGGGGTAAAAGCTTAAAAGAGGACAAAGTGGAAATAGTTATAAGAAAAACAAAGGAGGTGATTTTGACAAAACCGGAGGAGGCTGTGGAGAAATGCACCGAACTTTTAGCTAATCTCTGAAGGAGGGCCCACTTAGGTTAGATTATTTGGAGTGTCCAGCTTCAGCTGGACCTTTTGTTCATCGAAAGACGAGATTTATTTCCATTGGATCTGCCTGAATGCAGATACTCCGAACCATCTTCAAAGATTTTTTTGAATCACAACGGTGAAAACTTAACTGTTCTAAGTTTTCAGACGTTCTGAAATTTTTCGAAGCCTCTCTTTTTTTATATTGCTTTTTCGGAAATAGTTTATATATTAAAAAGTTGAGAGTGGGTAAAACCCACTCTTTTAACTATATATTTATTAACGTATAAATAAGTATGGTAAATTTAAAAGAAGCATTGAAAGAGAAGCTTTTACCTTTGGTAAAAGAGGAAGATTTGGAGTTGGTGGATCTGGAGTTTTCACCGAGTGGATCCAGGTCACTCCTGAGGATATATGTGGATAAACCAGGAGGGGTAACAATAGACGAATGTGCAAATCTATCCCGGAAGGTCTCTGATTTTTTGGATATGGAGGAATTGATCCCGCACCGCTATAATTTACAGATCTCTTCTCCCGGTTTGGATAGACCATTAGTTAAGAGGGAGGATTTCATAAGGAAGGTGGGAGAGAAAGTCAGAGTATTTTTAAAAGAACCTATTGATGGGAAGTTGGATTTGGTTGGAGAGATCAAGAACCTCCAGGAGGAAACGCTTTATCTTTATACTCAATCCAAAGGGGCTAAACCTGTGGTAATTGAAGAAAGAGCCGTCCCCTTTGGCAATGTGTTGAAGGCTAAAATCGTTTACTAAAAGAGGGTTGGATTGATGAATTACGAGATATTGGAAGCATTAAGCCAAATTACCAAAGATAAAAACATAGATATGGACTTTGTTATCGAGAGCCTGGAAGCAGGGCTTATGCTTGCGGCGAAGAAAAAGTTTGGCAATACGGAGAACATAAATATCAATATAGACAGAAAATCGGGTGAGATTAAAATCACTGCCTCCAAAAAAGTGGTAAAGGAGGTCGCCGATCCAAGCTTGGAGATCACTTTGTCTGAAGCTAAAAAGATAGATCCGGAAGCAAAATCCGCCGGCGAAGTGAAAGTGGATATCGGTTTTGAAGAGTTCGGCAGAAATGCTATTTTGGCGGCCAAACAGATTCTGATTCAAAAGGTGAAAGAGGCAGAAAGAGAGATGATTTTTGATGAGTATAAGGACAAAATCGAGGACATTGTTACCGGAAGCGTGCAGCAAGTTGACAAAGGCAACCTGTTGGTTAATTTGGGCAGGGCAGAGGGGGTTATCCCGCTGAAGGAGCAAATTCCAAAGGAGAGATATAGGCAGGGGGACAGGATCAGAGCCTGTATTCTGGATGTGCAAAAGACCACAGCCAAGGGTCCTCAGATCATTCTCTCCAGAGCAGATAAAAGGTTTTTACACAGGCTTTTTGAATTGGAGGTCCCCGAGATATATGAGAGGATTGTTGAAATCAAGGCTGTGGCCAGAGAACCTGGAGAAAGATCAAAGATAGCGGTTAGTTCTATAGACGATAGGGTGGACCCAGTGGGCGCCTGTGTTGGCGTGAAAGGAACCAGGGTGCAAAACATCGTGCGCGAGCTTTCCAACGAAAGGATCGATATAATCCCGTGGAGTGCAATGCCGGAAACCTTTGCCACCAGCGCCTTGGCTCCCGCCAAGGTGGTACACATAGACACTTCTTATGACGATAACAGCATGACCATTGTGGTGGAGGATGAAAGGTTATCTTTGGCCATCGGAAGATCTGGACAGAACGCCAGATTAGCTTCAAAATTAATCGGATGGAAGATAAATATATTGAGCGAAAGCGAATACAGAGAACAGAGGAAACTGGAAGATCAGCTCAAGATTTATGTGAGTGAGCTGCCCGGAGTGGGAAAGAAACTTAAAGAGAAATTGACTGAAACTGGAATTGAGACCATCCAAGATCTGGCTAAGTCGAGCATCGAGAGTTTGACCCAAATAGAAGGAATTGGTCAAAAGAAGGCAGCATCCCTGATCGAAGCGGCCAAGAATTATTTAACTCCTGCACAGAAGGAGAAAAAATAGAATTTTGAGAATTTGAAAAAGTTTGGCTCTTCAATGGATTTTATAAAACAAAAAACTTAAGGAAATGGGTTTTTCTCTCAAGGTAAAGAAATGGAAGATTTTAAGGCTTGAACGTTTTATTCTTTAATTGCTAAAGGTGAAATAAGAAACGAGAAATAGCGATCTTAAGAAAAGTGAGGAAACTCTTTGGGAGGTTTTAGATTTGGTTAAAGCTGTATGCCGGTAGAATTATGCTCGGAAGGTACGAAGAACCATTAAGGTCAGAGAGGTGTTGAGTTTGGCAAAAAAAAGAGTCTATCAAGTAGCTAAGGATTTTCAAATCTCCAGCGAGGCTTTGCTTTCCATCATCAGGGAGCTTGGTTTTAAGGTGAAAAGCCACATGAGTGTGGTAGACAAGAAGATGCTTTCCGCCATTGAGGAAAAATTTAAAAAGGAAAGAGAAGCAGTCAAAGAGGAATACGCTTTAAAGAAAAGGAAGTTAGAAGAGCGGAAAAAAAAGGAAGAATTCGAATTACCCGTAGAGAAAGTCAAGGCAAAAGAGGTTAAACTCAGACGAAGAGACCGTTTAAGAAAGTTAGAGAAAAAGAGGTTGGATACTAAGAAGAAGAAGGGGGTCTTCCTCAGAGAGAAATTCGAAAAAGGAATAGACAAAAAAGAGATTAAGGAAAGCGTAAAAAAGACCTTGGCTTCAATTGAAACTATAAAGAAGTTTAAGAAATATCGGAGGAGAACCTCAGATAAGAAAGGGGGAGAGAAGGTAGAGCCCACCAACCTGATCAGAGTGAGCGAATATGTCTCGGTAGCAGAATTGGCCAGTTTAATGGGAGTTAAGCCGACCGAGGTGATTTCTAAATGTCTGGAATTGGGATTTGTGGCCACCATCAATCAAAGATTGGACATGGATACCATTGAGACCATTGCTTTAGAATTCGGTTTCAATGTTGAGCCGACAAAAGAGATCGGGTTGGAGGAGACCGAAGAGGAAGAGAGAGAGGCGGACTTAAAACCTCGAGCTCCGGTGATCACAATCATGGGGCATGTGGACCATGGCAAGACCTCGCTTCTGGACTATGTACGAAAGAGCAATGTCATTGCCGGCGAGTCCGGAGGAATCACCCAACACATAGGGGCGTATGAGGTCAAATTGCCTGGTGGAGATATCACGTTTTTGGACACCCCCGGACATGAAGCTTTCACCGCCATGAGGGCCAGAGGAGTGCAGATAACGGATATTGTGGTATTGATGATCGCGGCAAACGACAACGTGATGCCTCAGACCATCGAAGCCATAGATCATGCCAGAGCCGCTGGAGTTCCCATAATTGTGGTTATCAACAAAATGGATCTGCCAGATGCCAACAGCGAGCCGATCAAAGAGCAGTTGGCAAAGCTGAACTTGGTCCCGGAGGAGTGGGGTGGTAAGACCATAGTGGTGGAGATCTCCGCCAAAACGGGAATGGGGGTGAATCGGCTTTTGGAGATGATACTTCTTCAAGCGGAGATGATGGAGCTTGAAGCCAATCCCAACCGAAAGGCACAAGGGGTGATAGTCGAGTCGGAACTGAGCAGGGGCAGGGGTGTGATTTGTACGATCCTGGTTCAAAAGGGCACATTAAAAACTGGAGATTGCTTTGTTAGCGGGGCTTACCACGGAAAAGTGCGAGCGATGTTTGACGAAAGGGGAAATTTGGTAAGAAACGTAGGTCCGTCAACCCCAGTGTTGGTTTTGGGGGCCTCAGGAACCCCCCAGGCCGGGGACACCTTCATGGTAACCGGCACTGAGGCGGAAGCTCGGGAAATCTCTGCGAAAAGAATAAGGCTCAAAAGAGAGCAAGATCTAAGACAAGTCAAAAGGCTCTCTCTAACTGACGTTTATGAACAGATTGAGGAAGGCAAAGCAAAAGATCTGAAATTGATCATAAAGGGGGATGTAGACGGATCTGTGGAAGCTTTATCTGACACCCTGGAGAAAATCTCCACCCCTGAGGTAAGAGTGAAGGTCATTCATAAAGCAGTGGGTCCCATAAATGAAAGTGACGTCCTATTGGCGGCCGCATCTGAGGCTATAGTTATTGGCTTTCATGTACGTCCGAGCACCAGAGCCAGGGAGGTGGCATCAAGAGAGAAAGTGGATGTCAGGCTTTATCAGGTAATCTATGAAGTACAATCGGATATCAAAAAGGCATTGGAAGGGCTTCTGGAGCCGGAGGTTTCCGAGATCATCTCTGGAACAGCCGAGGTCAGAGATGTGTTCAGAATATCTGGTGTGGGACAGGTGGCTGGGTGTTTGGTGACAGAAGGGAACATAAAAAGAAGAGACAAGGTGAGGATAATACGAGATGGAGTGGTTATTTACGACGGCGTTGTTTTTTCCTTGAAAAGATTCAAAGATGACGTTCGGGAAGTGGCAAGCGGACTTGAATGTGGAATAAAAATAGAGGACTACAATGATATAAAAATTGGAGATGTGATAGAAGCTTACGAGGTCAAGGAGTTGGCCAGAAAATTGGAGTGAATGCCAACGAACAGTGAATAGCATAAGACTGACTTAAACATGGTGGTTGGACTAGCACATATCGATATTCATATTCCGGAAAGCGGATCTTTGAAAAGCAAAAGGCATCTTTTGAAGGGCATAAAAGATCGGGTCAAAAATAAATTCAACGTCTCCATAGCGGAGGTAGGACATAACGATCTTTGGCAGAGAACTACCATTGGAGTATCGGTGGTTGCAAATGACAATAAATTTGCCAATCAGGTCCTATCCAAGGTAGTGGAACAAATCAATAAGGAAAACGGATTGCAAATCCTGGATTATTCCATAGAGATATTATAAAGAGACAGTATACAGTAATCAGTAGGTAGATGGATTTGAAAAGATGCAGTACAGAAGAGCGGACAGAGTCGGAGATTTAATCAAAGAGGAGATTTCCCGGATAATTCAGTATGAGCTTAAAGATCCTGGGATCGGCTTTGTAACCATAACTGCGGTTAAGCTTTCTGACGATCTTAGGCACGCCAAAATCTTTTATAGTGTGTTAGGAGACGAAAAAGCCAATAAAGAAAGTTCTTGCGCTTTGGAAAGGGCGTGTGGATTTATACAGCATGAGATTGGGAGAAGACTAAGGCTTAAATACACTCCTGAGATCTGTTTTTGCTTCGATCCCTCAGTGGAGTACGGTGCCCATATCGAGACGCTGCTTAAAAAAATACACCAATCTCAAGGATCCACCAAAAGGGATGTGCCCCAGAATGAGGATGATGAAGAAGACGATTGAGAAAATCCTGGATTTGATAGAAAGTAGCCAGAGGATCTTGATAACCTCGCACCGTGACCCGGATGGCGATTCAATAGGTTCTCAGTTAGCCTTAGATGGTTTTTTGCGAAGCCTTGCAAAGACCACCAGAATTGTCAACCAAGGATGTCTTCCACTTCGATATGTTTTCTTGGACCCCCAAAAGAGAATAGAAAATTTCAACTCTGTTCCAAAGGAAAAGAACTTCAATTTCAAACCGGGTGTGGTTTTCGTGTTAGAATGTCCATCTTTGGATAGATTGGGGGAGGTCAAAAAGATCGTTCCCGCGGAGAGCAGATTAATAAACATAGACCATCATCCTGATAACGAGATGTTTGGCACTTTAAACTACGTGGATCCTAAAGCACCAGCGGTAGGGGAGATGATTTATTCCTTGTTGAAAGAATATGGTTTTGCCATTTCCCCTATGATGGCAAATCAGATTTACGCTGCTATTTTAACCGACACAGGCAGGTTTGGATATTCCAACGCTTCGGCACGTTGCTTGAGCAACTGTGCTGAATTGATCACACTTGGAGCTGATCCCAAGATCCTTACCGAAAAGATTTATTTTAACCATTCTCTGGCTTTTTTGAGACTTTTAGGAACGATCCTACGAAGATTAGAAGTGAAAAATGGTGGGAAAACATGTTCGGTAACCATTGATCGGAATCTTTTATCAGAGTTTGGAGTCAATCATAAGGAGATCGAAGGAATTGTAGATTATTCTCTTTTTCTAGGCGGAGTGGAAATTGGACTTTTATTTACGGAAACTGAAAAAGGGAAAACTAAGGTTAGTTTGAGATCGCATAATGCTTTCGATGTGAGCAAACTGGCAAAAATCTTCGGTGGCGGGGGGCACAAAAATGCAGCCGGCTGCACCTTAAACTACGATTTGGCAAAAGCCAAAAAGGTTATTTTTGACCAAATTCTAAAGTTTTCTTAGATTCGCTTTGTGCACTGCAATAAACAATGAGCTTATCCGGACTCTTGGTGGTTAATAAAAAGGCGAAGATGACCTCTCACGACGTGGTGGAAAAATTAAGGAGAATATTGAATTTCAAGAAAATCGGACATGCCGGGACTTTGGATCCAAATGCTTTAGGAATTCTTTTGATCTGCCTGGGAAAAGCTACCAAAATCGCAATGTTTCTAACCGAATATGATAAAGAATATGAAGCGGTAATCAAATTAGGGGAGGCCACGGACACGTATGATCAAGAGGGGAGAATTACTCAGGTAAAGGACGATCTGAAGATTGGCGAAAAGGAGGTAAGAGAGACGGTAGAGTCCTTCAAGGGGGAGATATGGCAAACGCCTCCCTTATATTCAGCCATCAAACACAAAGGTAAAAAACTTTACCAATATGCTCGAACCGGTAAGAAGGTGGAAAGGAAGAAACGGAAGGTTTTTATTAAGGACATCCAGATATTAGAGATTAGGTTGCCTTACGTGAAATTAAAAATCAATTGTTCTAAAGGCACATACATCCGAAGTTTGGCAAACGATATAGGAGAAAGGTTGGGATGCGGGGCGCATCTTTTTTCACTCTGCCGAACCAGAGTAGGTCCATTTGAGCTCAAAGATTCACAGGACTTAGAGACGATACAAGAGATTCAGCGTGAAGGTAGAATTGGAGACTTCTTGATTTCCATTGAAAAGGTTTTAGATCATATCCCCTCCGTGGTAGTAAAGAATAGTTTTGCGGAGAGGATAAAAGAAGGACCAGACCTTTTTGCACCATTGGTATTGTCATCGGAGAAAGAATTCGATGAAGGTCAGACTATTTGTATAAAAAATAATGAAAATCAAATCATCGCCCTAGGAAAAGCTCTCTTTTCTTCTGATGAATTCTTGGATGAAAAGCGAAAGGATCGACTATTTGAATATACACGGGTGTTTTAAAGAGTTGTTGAACCTTTGAACTTTTGAACCATTAAACCACATTCTATGCGCGTTCATTCTGACATAAAAAAGGTTGATTTTCAAGCTCTCGTTAAACCAGTGGTGAGCTTGGGGACGTTTGATGGAGTTCATCGGGGACATCAGGCTATAATTAAAAGACTTTTGGAGAGAGCCAGAGAGAAGAACAAGATAGGTTTGGTGGTCACCTATAAGCCACATCCTCAGAGTGTGGTTGCCCCACAGAGCGCCCCACAAGTCTTAACCACGTTGGAGGAGAAGCTTTATCTTTTTGAGAAACTGGGGGTGCAGGAGACCTTGGTGATCCATTTCGATAAGAAGCTCAGTCAACTTAAACCAGAAGATTTCGTTAAACAGATCTTAGTTAAGAGATTAAATGCGGGAGAGATCATCGTAGGACATGACCACGCTTTTGGAAGAAACAGATCCGGGAAAATAGAGCTTCTTGATCGGGCAAGCAAAAAGTATAATTTCGAATTAGAGGTGTTACCTCCAGTAAATACAAAAGACTTTTCCAATGATGTTGCACAGGCGGAGGTGTATCCATCCACAGGTTGCAAGAGGATCAGCAGCACCAAAATAAGAAAAGAGCTCCAGGAAGGAGAGTTCATCAAGGGAATAAAAATGCTGGGACACAGTTATCCCATCTGGGGCGAAGCGACAAGAGGAAGGGGGAGAGGAAAAATATTAGACTATCCGACCATTAATTTGAAGACCACTCCGGCCAAACTTTTGCCCAAAGATGGAGTATATAGTGCCAAGATGCAGATTCAAGATAAGGCCTATTTCGGAATGTTGCACATCGGACCGAAGCCCACCTTCGATGATAGCTCTCGATCAATAGAAG
>Ga0209636_10006977_pt1 | contig 11532 bp, 6 predicted proteins | sample DeeMarSWOR152_54_FD_187464 | JGI IMG/M metagenome (GOLD analysis project Ga0209636, IMG submission 187464) | Marine sediment microbial communities from White Oak River estuary, North Carolina - WOR-1-52-54 (SPAdes) (version 2) | ecosystem: Environmental > Aquatic > Marine > Intertidal zone >... | reverse complement strand
CCACAATGCCACTTTGGGGGGTATGGTCGACCAGGAAACTGAAATTCTCACCATACTGGATCCCTCACTTCTTTGTGTCCATGCAGAAATCTACGAACGAGATATCGCCAAAATCCGCATAGGGCAGCAGGTTGAGGTTTCTGTTCCTGCCTATCCCGGAGAAACCTTCGAAGGTAAAATCAGCTACATCAGCGATGTCCTCAACGAAGAAACCAGAACCATCACCGTTCGCTCCGAGGTCGAAAACAGAGAATATAAGCTTAAACCCGGCATGTTCGCTGACATAAAGATTTTCCTCAACCATCAAGCTCAAGCACTCGTCCTGCCTGCGGAAGCCATACTCAACGAGGGAGATGAAAAGATCGTATTCCTGAAAATTCAAGGAAAATACCTGCCCCAAATCGTGGAAGTTGGAACTCGCGATGCAGAATATGTGGAAATCCTCACCGGCATCCAGGAAGGAGACGTGGTGGTCACTAAGGGAAATTACCAACTCAAATCCAAGCTCTATGACGAAATCCTTAAAAAAGCCGGAATCCACTGATGAGTGCTCGATCCAAAAATCAAATATCTGGCCATTAAGGATTAACCACGCAATGGAGAATAAAGGATGATTGATAAAATCATAGATTATGCCTTAAAACACAGACTGCTTACTATCCTACTGGTTCTGATCGTTTCAATCTGGGGGGTCATTGCCTACATAAAAATGCCAAAGGACATTTATCCCGATCTGAATGCTCCTCTGGTCAAGATCATCACAGAGAATCCCGGAATGGCAGCCGAAGATGTGGAACGACTGATCTCCTTTCCCTTGGAGAGTCTTCTGAATGGTGCTCCTCACGTGACTCGAGTCAGGTCGGAATCGACGACAGGCGACTCTGTGGTGACTGTAGAATTTGACTGGGGTACTGACATCTACCTTGCCCGGCAGATCGTTTCCAGTAAACTCGAACTCATCGCAGGACGTCTTCCTATAGGCACCAGCCGCCCCATATTAGGTCCTGTTTCATCGAGGATGGGAGAGATTTTCGAGTTTGCCGTGGTGGGGGAAGGAACAGATCCCATGGAACTTCGCTCTATCGCAGACTGGACGATCCGCTACAGACTCCAGGGCGTATCGGGCGTTTCCTTTGTGATCAATCTGGGTGGCTTCATCAAGCAGTTCCAGGTCTATCTCCAGCCCGAAATGCTGAAACACTATGACATCACGATCAATGAAGTCAAAGAAGCGATCGAAAACAGCAATCGCAATTTTTCCGGTGGTATTATCATCAAAGGATCCCAGGAAATGTTGATCAAAGGGATGGGACGCATCGAAACGCTGGACCATATCAGAAACACGGTGATCACTTCCCGAAATAATGTGCCTGTTTATGTCAAGGATGTGGCTGATGTCAAAATAGGGCCGAAATTCAGGAGAGAGGCAGGCAGCCACAACGCTCAGGAGTCTGTCTACGTGACCGTCGAAAAACAGTATGGAGGCGATACCCTGACTGCCATCCATAACATCAAAAATGCCCTGGCCCAGATGGCCAGGGATCTTCCAGAAAAAATCAAGATCAAACCGTTCTATGACCAATCCAAATTGATCTTGAAATCGATTCGACACGTGGAGACTTCCATCCTGGAAGGAGCCATCCTTATTGTTCTGGTCATGATCTTTTTCATGTGGAATTTACGCAGTTCGCTCATCGCCTCTTTGACCATCCCCTTTTCAATACTCATTGCTCTGGTGTTCATGGCTATCTTTGGCATCGACCTGACTGTCATGTCCATCGGCGGATTGGCTATCGGTATTGGGAAAGTCGCCAACGGGTCCATCATCATGGTCGAGAATATCTACCGGGTTCTCCAGGAGAAAAAGGGTCAGGCCTCGACCCTCGCTCTGACCTCTGAGGCAGCCAAGGATGTAGGAAAATTCCTCTTTTCTGCCAACCTCATCATCATCCTGGTCTTCCTTCCTCTCCTGACTCTCAGAGAGATCGAAGGGGCCATGTTTAAACCCACGGCTTTTGCCGTGGCAGCCGCCCTTTTTGGCTCTCTCCTCTTGAATATTACTCTCAAACCTGTGCTCGCTTCTATTTTTCTGACAGAGAAGCACCTGAAGGATCGAAGGAATCCAGTCACAGAATTTTTGAACAAAAAATACCGCATAATATTACAGGGTGCCCTCAAGCACAGAAGAGCCATCCTCATAATTTTTATAATCCTGATCATAGGAGCCGGGATTTTCTACAGCTTCTTGGGAAAGGAATTTGTGCCGCCGTTGGATGAAGGCGCCATCATGGCTTCGACGGTGATGCTTCCCGAGACATCACTCGAGGAGTCGGTCGAGATGGGTATGCGGATAGAAAAAATATTCCTCTCCTTTCCAGAAGTTGTGTCCGTGTCCAGAACCACAGGAACGGCAGAGGCGTCCGAGCATCTTCATCCCGTCAACCACAGCCACTACTGCATTGAACTTCTCCCCCGTGAGAAGCGTAAGAGAGGATTTGAAGAAATCACCCAGGCCATGCGGGAAGAGCTGGATAAACTGCCTGGAGTTGCCTATATCTTTGAACAGCCCATAGCTAATAAGTTAGCTGAAATGCTTACCGGAACAGAAGGAGAGCTTTCCGTCAAGCTCTTCGGTCAGGATTTAGGCATGCTCAACGACAAGATCGAAGAGATCCGAAACACCATGGCCGAGATCGAAGGCGTGGCTGATCTCCAGATCGAGCAGACAACAGGAATCCCTCAATTGATAGTGAGAGTTGACAGAACACGGCTTGCTCGATTCGGCATTCCTGTAGGAGATATCGCGGATATCATCGAAACGGCCCTTAACGGCATCGAAGCCACCGACGTATACGAAGAGGACAGAATCACCTCTGTGCTCATACGGCTCCCTGAGGAGTACAGAAACGACGAAGAGGCTGTAAAAAATCTCTTGGTGGACGCACCGAACGGGCAGAGAATCCCTCTCTCAGAATTAACAGATATAAGGATAAGCGAAGGACCTCAAACCATATTCAGAGAAAACCTGATGCGCCGCAAGATCATCCTTTGCAATGTTGTCGACCGGGACATCGGAGGGTTCGTCAAAGAGGCCCAACAGAAAATCGAAGATGAGGTGACTCTTCCTCCCGGCTATTTTGTTACTTTTGGCGGACAATTCGAAAGCCAGCAAAGAGCACTCCATCACCTGACAACCCTTATGCTTATCGTGATTCTGATCATCTTTGTGATCCTTTTTACCTCCTTCGGATCAATATGGCAGGCTCTGCTCATCATCATGAACATACCCACAACGCTGATTGGAGGAATCTTAGGGCTCTTGATTGCCGGCCAGACATTGAACGTCTCGTCTACGATCGGTCTGATCGCTCTCTTCGGCATATGTGTCCAGAATGATGTCATACTCGTGGCTAAGATCAATGACTACAGAAAACAGGGGCTCCCGATCCACGAGGCTGTGGTGGAAGGAGCCTTGACAAAATTTCGCCCCATCCTGATGACGGATATGGTGATGATTGTGGCTGTGTTGCCTCTGGCTTTGATCGTCTCCACCGGAGCAGAACTTCACAGGCCATTAGCTGTAGTCTACATCGGCGGATTTTTCTTCGCCATCCTGCTTCGATTGATCATTGTACCGGTCCTGTATGAAACTCTCGGCAGGCTCGGAAAAAAACAAAAACTCGAGGTGCCGCAGAGCTGAAAATTAAGAAAAAAGAGTTCCGATAAATACTCAGAAAAGGCAGTTTATTTCCCGTAGATTATCCGGGACGTCGCGGTTAAAAGAAAAGCAGAGACAAGGTCCAAATCGACAACATGCTCCTTCTTGCCGAGAAATCTCTTTTTGAGCTTTTTTCTTAATTTATTTAACTTCGCATAAGGAATGGGAAAAAACCTGTCCATATCATGTCCATATTTTTGGCTGAAGTACGACCTATTTTTTCCGATCGCTTCCAAAATCAGAAGGGAGCAGTTCTTCAGGATCAATTCCTTGAGAGTTTTTTCGTTCGGACTCTGCACATCCAGTTTGGCATCCACAACCTTCGAAATAAAATGAAACAGCTTATTGGCCAGATTATCCAACAGATATCTTCCTGCAGGAAGGGAAAAAATCGTGGCATGATTGTTTTCTTTATCTACGGCCAGGTCTTGAATATCGTCTGCAAATTGAAGAAAAGCTCCAAATCCAAAACAGAAATCCGCCTCCTTCTCCTTCAAAGTCCCGGCGACCAGATAGCCATCTGCAAGGACCGAGGTACCACCCTTTTCGAAACTGAGATCCAGGATATCCACTTGAAAGGGAAGGATGTGCCCTTTTTGCTGGATCAGGCTTTTGAGCTGCGCATTGAATATGGCCAGCAAAGACTGATAAACTCCGGGAAACCTATTCCTGTCATACTCCCCCTCTATCAATTTGATCAACTTGAAAATCTTTTCTTCAGAGGAACTTTCATACGGCAAATCCTGTCCTTCCAGCCATTCCTTCAATTTATCAACCAGCCGGAGCTTGCTCTCTAAGGACAGCGAGGCGTCATCCAAGTAGTTGTCCATATAAGGGTAAATCATGCTGTAGGCAAAAATGGAATCTTGATATCTCACTTCTAAACCCAAATACGTCTGCAGCGAATTCATGATCCAGGCATTTCTCAAAGCTTGATAAAGGTCTTCGATTGCAATCCGGGGATCGAACTCTTTGGCTTTGTCGATAAACATCTGGGTCGACCGGACATAATCTTCTTGAAAAACCGCATCCAGATAAAGGTCGGATAACTCAAGAAAATTCTTGGCGAACTTTTTGATTTCTGAGAGAAAATCCTCCATCCACTCCTTCTTTTCGTCTTCGTCGGAGGGACATTTGTCGAGCCTTCCGGAGGCATAGTCGATAAACCGGAGAAGTTTCTTGGCCGTCGTCTTCTGAGTGCTCTTCTCATATCTCCGGCCCAATTGGGGCACCACTGCGGGCGTTTCCCACCACATACGGATGTATTCCCTTTTGTATCTCTCCATATCCTGCTGGAGTTTTCCCACCTTGTCAGAATAGGGAAGACTGCCTTTCCATTCTTTTCTCATGTTTCTATAAAATTATACGAAAAAGAATCCACTTAAGATTGTTGCGTGAGCTATTTTGATACCCACTGCTTCGTCTTCCAACCCAGAGATCATAGGATTAAGTGTGCTCAACAATTATTCTGATTCCAATCAGAATGAGAATCAATCCTCCCAATAGCTCTGCTCTCTTTCCTGCAATCCGACCGATCACAGGCCCTATCCCTGTTCCCAGGAGAGTCATCAAAAAGGCAACAATCCCAATGATCACCGAGGGATAGAGGATAGGGATTTTAAGGGCTGCAAAGCTCAGTCCAACAGCAAAGGCATCGATGCTGGTCGCCACAGAAAGCGCGATCAATCTGAAGCCTCTCGAAGGATCGTTTGGCACTTTTTCCATTCTTCTTTGATCTCTGAAGGAACCAAGCACCATTTTCCCGCCGATGAGAAAAAGCAGGCTAAAGGCCACCCAGTGGTCGATATCGCGGATATAATCCAGGAAACTCTCTCCTGCGTACCAGCCTATTATGGGCATAATGAACTGAAAAAAGCCGAAGGAAAAGGCCAAACGAAAACCCTGGTCCCATCTCTGCCCTTTTTGAGTCACGCTAATACCAACGGATACGGCAAACGCATCCATGGCTAAAGCAAAGGCTACGGGAAGAACCAGAAAAACGTTCATCTAGGGATTGCCCTCTAAATACCTCAGAGCCAGGCTGGCCATCAATAAAGCCGCTTGAGGCAGAGCGTTTTCGTCGATGTCGAAAGCCGGATGGTGATGGGGATACTCCATGCCATCACCCATCCCGAAAAACAAAAAGGCACCCGGGACTTTCTGGAGGAAATAGGCAAAATCTTCGCCTCCCATGACAGGATCGATGAATTTCACTCTTTCCTGTCCCAGTACTTCCTCCGTTACCTCTGCCACAAAATCCACCATGGCGTCGTCGTTGACAACGGCCGGATAGCCCCTCTCGTATTCTAAGTCTGCCGCCGCCCCCAAGGCCCGGCATGTCGCCTCCGATATTTCCTTCAGACGCTTCTCAGCCAGAGACTGTACCTCGGATGCGAAGCTCCTCACCGTTCCTGTCAAAGTCACCTCTCCAGGAATGATGTTATAGATTGTCCCCCCATTGATGGTGCCGAAGGAAACCACGATTGGTTTTAAAGGATCCACATTGCGGCTGACGATACTCTGGATGTTCATCACCAGCTGGGAAGCCACCAGGATGGGATCCACGGTTTGATGAGGCATAGAGCCGTGTCCTCCTTTGCCGATGACCCGGATGGTGAACTTATCGGGCTGGGCCATCATGGCTCCCTTGACCAGTCCGACCACACCTGTTGGGAGCTGCTGCCAGAGATGGAGGCCGAACATAGCATCCACTCCTTCAAGAGCTCCCTCTTCGATCATCTGCTTGGCTCCGCCAGGAATTCGCTCCTCCGATGGCTGAAACAGGAAGACCACATTCCCCTTCAAATCTTTCTTCTTGCGGGAGAGAAGTTCGATAACTCCCATCAAGATCGCCATGTGGCCATCATGACCACAGGCATGAGCCGCTTTGGGATTTTCCGAAATATATTCCTTATCTCCTTCTTCTTTCAGGGGAAGGGCATCCATATCTGCCCGTAGGGCAATGGTTCGTCCTCCAGGTTGGCCTTCGAGCAGTCCACAAAGTCCTGTCATAGCCATGACTTGTACTGGGATATCCCGGTCTTCCATAAACTGCTTGAGCACTCCTGAGGTCCTGTGCTCCTCATAAGCAATCTCAGGATGTCGGTGAAAATCACGCCGCCAAGCAATGATCTGGCTGGTTAATGCCTCTACCTCTTTTCTTAATCCATCCATCATTCCTCTCCTCCGAACCGAAAAAATTTTTTCGGCATCATTCTAAACTGATATGAACGTAATATTTCATGCTAAATTGCCATGGGCAGCGACCAAAGGAAGCATGCATCGCCGCATCGATCCAATCCTCGCGGTAACACAAGAATTGATGCGTTGATATTAGCTAATGCATGAATAGGATTCAAATGGTTCAAACCTCTTTTCCGACCAGGCTCTTAGGTTTGGCCGATAAGCAGACCGCGAGAGTGACAATACTATTGACAGCAAGCCCCACAAATCCTGCATTCATTCCCCAAAATGGGTCATGACCTGTATAGATGAGGGCCACAACCACGCCTATCCCTACGATGAGGCCGCTCAGCACCGCACCTTTTGTGGCCTTTTTCCAGAACAATCCCAGAACGACACCGGGAAAAAATTGGGTGACGCCATCGTAACCGATGATCAGGAGGTTGACCAGCTCGTTCGGAAAACGGATAGCCATGACCAAAGCCAAAGTGGTGATGACCAGCACCAGGAACCTCGAAAGCCGCATGACCGTCTCTTCGCTGGCCCGGGGATTAAAACCTGCTTTGTAGACGTTCTTGGCCAGAAGGGTCGAAGCGAAAAGCACCAGGATGGATGAAGGAACCATGGCTGTCACCGCTCCTGCTGCGCCCACAAATCCCATGAACCAGGAGGGATAGGTCCTGTTGACCAGCTCCAGGAAGGCCATGTCTCCATTCTCCAAACTAGGGATCACCAGAAGAGCCGTAAAGCCCACCATGAAGACAAGTAGAATCGGGATCTGGTAGAAGGGCATGATAACCGCGTTTCTCTTGATGATTTTTGCGCTTTTAGCGGAAAAAACAGAGCCGAATACATGAGGCCACATGTAAAAACCCAGCCCGGTCAGAATAAGCGTTGACATAACCCAGAGCACACCCATGTGGGATGTCGCACCCGGAAGCACGAGGTAATGGGGTTTCTGCTCGATCAGGGTCTGGAACATTTTCCCGAATCCCCCGAAGTAAATCATCGGGACCCCAATTCCTACCACAAGAACGGCTACGATCATCATGATGTCTTTGATGATCGACACCCATGCGGTTCCCCGAATTCCAGAGGTGTAGACAAAGGAACAGGTCAGGACGAACGATATCCCGATCGCCCATTGGGAGGAGACAGCCTGGTTGCTGGCCACCTCGACGATCAGTCCCAGGCCCGTGAGCTGAAGCTGGAGATAGGGGATAATCGAAAAGACTCCTATCAGAGCCACGAGAATCCCCAGGGGCCGGCTGTCGTAGCGCTTGATGAAGAAATCCGGCTGGGTGTGGAGGCCGTGGCGCTTCCCCACCTTCCACAGCGCCGGAAGGATGAAGAACGAGAGCGTGTAAGCCAGGGCACCGTAGACTAAGATATAAAAAGTGGGAGCTCCTTTGGAGTAAGCCCATCCGCTGGCCCCGAGAAAGGTGAAGGTCGTATAGATCTCCCCTGCCATCAGAAGCCAGATGATGATGATGCCGAACCGACGCCCGCCTACGGTCCAATTCTCTAGATTCATCTTGACGCGCCTTCCCGCATAGATGCCGAGCAGAGAGGAAAAGATGATGGTGCCGAAGATGATGATCAGAGCTGCATTCATTCGTCTTCCCCTTTCTCGGGTGGGTTGTACTTCTTCTCAAGGACATAGGCAGCTATCAGAATAAACGGAGTCAGCACCACCCAGGCCAGAAGCCAGAACAGTAAAAAAGGCAGACCCAAGACCACAGGCTCGATCCGATTGACCAGCGGAAGAGCAAAAACCATGGTGATAAACGGAATTGCACCCAGAATCAGGGCGATTCGTGTACCTTTCTGCATCCCGACCTCCTTAAGGCTTGCCATTATACCAAAATAATCCCCATGCGTCTGTTTTTCTTCTGACTGTCTAGGAATTCTCTCTTCAGACAAACCGGTGTATAATAGAAAATCCGAATCTAAAACTCACAGGAAAAGCTGTTATGAAGCAGGTCATCACTCTCAGAGGCGTCCGGGTGCACAACCTGAAAAACATCGATCTGGATATCCCTCTGGACAAGTTCATCATCGTTACCGGTGTATCTGGCTCAGGAAAATCCTCCCTGGCCTTTGACACCCTGTATGCCGAGGGCCAGCGGCGCTACATCGAATCCCTCTCCGCTTATGCCCGCCAATTCCTGGAAAGAATGGAAAAGCCGGAGGCCAAACTCATAGAAGGCATTCCGCCGGCCATCGCAATCCAGCAGAAAGCGGTCACGAAAAATCCCCGTTCCACTGTGGCCACAGTGACCGAAATCTACGATTTCCTGAGAGTGTTGTACGCACGTATAGGTGTGGTTCACTGTCAAAAGTGCGGTCAGCCCGTGCATAGAGACACCATCGATGCCATTGTCGAGAAACTCTACGAACTCCATCCCCAGACAAAGATCTGGATATCTTTTTCCTGGCCAAGGGAGAAGGGCCTTTCTACACTCCGGAAGGACGGGTTTCACCGCATCATCCACGCAGATGAAATCGTCTCTCTCGATAAAACCCGAGGCAAAACAACCAAACATCTCGATGTGCTTGTGGATCGTTTGAGCCTGGATGAGGAAGAAAGAGACCGGCTGGTCGATTCCCTCGAGATGGGGATGAAAAGGGGCGGTGGGAAAGTCAAGGTACAGACAGAAACCGGCGAAAAAGAAAATGTCTTTCTTTTTTCGGATAAGCTGGAATGCAAAACCTGCCAGATCGTCTATGAAGATCCTTTCCCCAACCTTTTCTCGTTCAACAGCCCCCAAGGCGCCTGTCCTGAATGCCATGGATTCGGCGACCTGGCCGCCGTAGATGAAGACAAGATCATTCCCGACAGGACCAAGTCTCTCAAAGACGGTGCAGTCGAACCCTGGACAAAACCGGTCTCGAGAGGGATGATGAGGGAATTGCTGGCAGAGGCCCGAAAACGCGGCATCCCCATCGATGTCCCCTTCAAGGACCTGAAAAAGGAATGGCAGAGGTTTGTTTTGGACGGCGATGCTGGCTTTTATGGAGTGAAAGGCTTTTTTGACTGGCTCCAGACCAAAAAGTACAAGGTCCAGGTCAGGGTGCTCCTCAGCAGGTATCGAAAATACATCCCCTGTCCGGCCTGCCATCAGATGCGTCTCAATCCTCAGGCTCTAAGCGTCAAAATCAACAGCCTGTCTATCGGCCAGGTCGTCCAGATGACCGTCCAGCAGGCCTTCGATTTCGTTCAAAAGCTGACACTTTCTCCCTACCAGATGCAGGTGGCAGAAAGATTGATCGATGAAATCCAGAACAGGTTGAAATTCCTCCTGGAGGTCGGTCTGGACTACATCACATTAGACCGGATGACCTTCACCCTGAGCGGCGGTGAGGCCCAACGGATCAATCTTGCCGCTGCCCTGAGCGCTGCCTTGGTGGGAACTCTCTTTGTCCTGGATGAGCCCAGTATCGGGCTCCATGCGAGGGACAACCAGCGGCTGGTCGATATCCTGAAATCCTTGAAAAATATCGGCAACACGGTCATGGTTGTGGAACATGATCCGGAGATCATCAGAGCGGCCGATTACTGCATCGACCTGGGTCCTTTGGCCGGAGAGGCCGGAGGTGAGGTCGTGTACGCGGGCACCTTGAAGAATTTTTACACATTTCAGCATTCCCTCACCTCTGAATACCTGAGAGGAGAAAAAGAGATTCCGGTCCCGGAAAAAAGGCGCGCCTCAAAAGCTCTCATAACCATCCGGGAGGCAAACAAGCACAACCTTAAAAACCTCGATGTCCAAATCCCCTTGAATGCCTTCACCTGTGTCACCGGAGTCTCTGGATCGGGGAAGAGCACCCTCCTGTATGATGTCCTGTATCTGGGTTGGGAGGGCAAATCGAGCGATGGCTTCAGAGAGATTGCAGGCACGTCCGAGCTGGATAAAATCATCATGGTGGACCAGTCCCCACTAAGCACATCACCCCGCTCCATCCCAGCCACCTACACCAAAGCCATGGATGATATACGAAACCTTTTCAGCCAGACTAGAGAAGCGACGGCCATGGGATACAAGCCCGGTCACTTCTCGTTCAACACTCCTGGGGGACGGTGTGAGGAGTGCAAGGGGGCTGGCCAGCAGATCGTGGAAATGCAGTTCCTTTCGGATATCGTGCTGACCTGCGAAGCGTGCAAAGGAAAAAGATTCAAGAGCGAAATCCTGGAAATCAAATACAACGGGAAGACTATCGACGATATTCTCCAGATGAGCATCGCAGATGCCTGTGAGTTTTTCTCTGACCGGCCCAAAGTGCGCAAAAAGTTGTCTCCTTTGATAGAGGTCGGACTCGGATATCTCAAACTGGGCCAGCCCACAACGACTTTGTCCGGAGGAGAACTGCAAAGGATCAAGCTGGCTTACAACCTGGTCCATCAGAGGGAGAAAAGGATCCTGTATCTTTTCGACGAGCCAACCATAGGCCTTCATCCCAACGACATCTCCGCTCTCCTGAAGACATTCCAGAAGCTGGTCGACCATGGACACACAGTCGTGGTCATCGAACACAACCTGGATGTGATCAAATGTGCCGATCATATCATCGACCTCGGACCAGAGGGAGGGAAGATGGGAGGACGGTTGGTGGCCAAAGGAACTCCCGAG
>Ga0209636_10006976_pt1 | contig 11533 bp, 7 predicted proteins | sample DeeMarSWOR152_54_FD_187464 | JGI IMG/M metagenome (GOLD analysis project Ga0209636, IMG submission 187464) | Marine sediment microbial communities from White Oak River estuary, North Carolina - WOR-1-52-54 (SPAdes) (version 2) | ecosystem: Environmental > Aquatic > Marine > Intertidal zone >... | reverse complement strand
ATACGTCATTGGTGGTTTTTGCGACCCTTTCAGCTTCGTTTATCGGTGGTGGATTTTCGATAGGTAACGCCGAGAAGGTATTTCGTTTCGGTATTGTGAACATCGTAGCCCTTTGGGGGTTCAGCCTCAAAGAGATTCTTGTTGCCAAGTTTATTGCACCGAGGATGGGTAATTTCCCTGACGTCATTTCCACGGGTGATATTATGGAGCGGGGCTACGGGAAGGCGGCAAAAGTGGTTACCGGATTCTTCTCGGTCCTGCTTTGTGCAGGGATTGTTGGTGCCCAGGTAGGGGCCATGGGCCTTATCTGCAAGGTGTTTCTGGGCATCAAGCCGATATGGGGCATCTTGATTGGCTGCGGAATTGTTATTGCTTACTCAACGGTAGGGGGGATGCGAGCGGTAGTGTTGACCGACATCATCCAGTTCTGCGTGCTTGCCGTTGGTCTACCGGCGGCACTTGTGTTCGGTATCGTGAGGCAGGGGGGCTTTTCTGCCATGAGGGCGGCTATGCCGGCAGGTCACTTTTCGATTCCGGGCGAGGCGATGACCACTTGGGCTTTCCTGTCGCTGTTCCTCACTTTTCTGTTGGGCGAAACACTTGTGCCGCCTTACGTGCAGCGTTTGTTTATCGGCAAGGACGCCACGCACACAGCCCGTGGCACTATGATAAGCGGTATCTTTTCAATTCCCTTCTTCGCGGTTACAGGCGCCATAGGACTGGTGGCTCTGGCACTTGACCCGAAACTGGACCCCAATCTTGCGATGCCTTATGTGATTCGCACGGTGCTGCCCGCCGGGGTGCGGGGCATCGTTATTGCGGGAGTGATTTCGATTGTGATGTCTTCGGCCGACTCTTTTCTCAACGGAGCAGCCACCGGCTGCATCAATGATTTAGTCAAACCTCTTCGGAGGCAGCCGCTGTCCAGAGGGCAGGAGCTGTTTTTGGCCAAACTTACGAACTGTTTTGTGGGAGTACTCGCCGTCATTTTTGCCGTCAAGATTCACAGCGTCCTCGACATTCTCATTTACGCTTATAATTTCTGGGCACCTGTTATCCTCGTTCCTCTGGCAGCGGTTTTCCTTGGCGTCCGGGTGACGAAGGCTGGATTCGTGGCCGGTGCCGTGGCCGGTGCCGCCGGAGTGCTGATATGGAACGGCCTGTTGAGGTCACCGGTGGGGGTGAACGGCCTGGTCATAGGCGTGCTCTGTAACTTGATTGCCTTTGCAGTGGTCGGGTTCCAATTTCGCAAAAAATCCCGAGACGGGGACCACCAACAAGCTGAGCACCGATGATGCCGAGTGAAAAAGATGAATCGGATGGAGAGGAATTGATAAGGAAAATGGCCTGAGCTTCACGAGGCAATTGAAATACAATGGTTCAGCTTGAATCACCCTTTCTAATCTATATCACATCAAAAAAGCAAGCCTCTCATCTCTGTCGACGATATGGCTTACATAGAATCCCTCCCCGGACCCTTGAGAGTGTCGGCGCAAATTAGACGCGAAGACCGATTACGCCCGGGGCATGCTTGCGGGATAATTATCTAAAGCAATTTGTGGCATAACGTATCGGCTCGAATGCTGCCATTTTCTTTATTGGCACAGTTCCCCAGGTGGTATTTAGGTGTCCGAGCATCCTGCTGTTGTTTAAACTTCGAGAATATTCAATCAGTGCCTTGGTAGCTTCCAATTTGCGCCAACCAGCCGGCCAGACCCGAAAGCCTTTTTTCAGAAACATAGGTATCGATTCGTAAGTGTCCCGAGGCTCGTAGTGCCAATCGCAGATTATTATATCCTTGGGGACCAGGTCAATAGCTCCAGCAGTATCATTAACACTTGCTTCCCACTTGCCGTAATTTATTTTACTGGCATCGATAAGACGGTCGCCCCACATGAGCATTTCAAGCTTGTGTTTTTTAACCAGGTGCCTGTAATAGTCATTAACAGCCTTGGCGAAAAGCACGGCTTTATCTTTACCCTTGCAGCGTGGACAGGCGTCATTACCTATAAGAAAAACTTCATCCATTCCTACGTGAAAGGCGTCGGCTTCAAAAGCATCGATCAACTCGTCCATAAGATTAAATATGATGGGATTAAGCTCCGGGTGAAGGGGACACCAGCTTCGACAATAAATCCCTTCGTTGTTGGGATTTTGACCAGGGGTCTCATCAAATTGAGGATACTTGACCAATAAAGGAGAAGTGCGTTTGCTCCATGACTGGTGACCCAGGCATTGAAATTGCGGGATAAGGCGAATATGATACTTTCTGCATTCAGCAAGCAGCTTTTTGATTTGCTCTTTGTTGCTGGGACTGGCCGTCTGTAACTCGGGGTGAGATTTATATTCATATCCGTAATTGATCTCTGTTATAATTACGTTAATACCGAGATCCGCCAGCTCCCCTACAACCTCAGTTAGCTGCTCAGTTTTGTCTTGACTTGTCATCAGGACATGCACACCTCGCCAGGGCTGAGATTGATTTGTGGGAAGTGCGCACGATGCCAGTAGAATCGGGCAGATGCATATCAGGATTATATAGGATAAAAATCTTCTCATTGTGAAATCTCCTAAATCATAAAATCTGTAATAAGAAAAGGTCTTTGGAACTCTCTATACTCGTTTTCTCTCATAAATGCGCGCCTTGCAGGGCGCGGATTAGAACCTCGTGTGCGTGCGGTTAAGGACGCACACAAGCTCAATCGTTAAAAAACTTCACCAGCTATAACTCCTGTACCCGTCGGGAGTACTTGCGAATTTACGGGCCGCCAGTCCTCAAATTTTTCATTGCTTGTCTTCTGCGACCGCCACAAGATGATGCCTGGTTCGAAAGAACAAGGTGCCCTGAGAAATTGCAGGTGTCGCTATACAGGTTTCGTTCATCTTGTTAATACCTATCAGTTTGAATTCAGGCCCTGCTTTTACAACGTATACATCACCTTTCTCAGCGGTGCAATAGATTTTTCCATCCGCTGCAACCGGGGAAGCTGAGAAAGCGGCAGATGAGGAACTTACGTTTTCACGGTACAGTAATTGACCTGTTCGGGCTTCAATACAACTTAGTTGGCCTCTATCTGCACAGCAATAGAGATACTCGTTATATATGATGGGTGTTGGTATGTAGTTTCCACCGCTGCGTTGGCTCCAGGCGATATATTGATTGCTTGATTCATTCTCGGCCAGTGAGATATCACCGGTTGCCGCGACGTGCACAGCATAAATGGGTAACATACCGCCATGAGCATTAGTGATATAGATTAGGTTGTGAGCTACAATAGGCGTTGGAACAGGAATATCACCACCGCCCCTTAGTTTCCAGATTTCCTCTCCTGTTTCAATGTCGTACCCGCCGATATGCTTATATCCGTTAACAATGATTTGTGAGTGCTCATTACCTGCGTAAACAGTAGGCGTGCCCCAGGTTGGAACATCATTTCTGGGTGTTTTCCATATCGGAGTACTATCCTTCAGGTCGAAGGCGGCAATAAAAGAATTCTTCTGAACATCACATTGAATAATTACCATCTGATTATGGATGACGGGCGAACTGCCCCCTGCCCATTGTGCGGAGGGACTGCGATAATAACCCCAGTCAAGTTTACCAAGATCCTTTTTCCATATAGGATTCCCTTCCATATCATAACAGTACATACCTTCGGAACCAAAGAATGCAACGACGTAAGTTCCGTCCGTACAAGGAGTAGGACTTGCGTGGCTGGATTTGGGATGCCGTTTTACCTTCGGTTTTCCTACGTGAGATTGTCGAGTCCATAGGATTTTACCGTTTTTTCTATCTATACAGTAAACACGCCAACTGAAAATATTTCCTTCCTTTATCGATCTGACATCTCCGTATAAGCCCACCTTTAAACTTGATTGCCCCTCGTCCTTAACAGCAGTAGTGATAAAGATGCGGTCACACCATATAGCAGGACTGGAATGTCCAAGCCCGGGGATATAAGTTTTCCAGCGAATGTTTTTGGATTGTTCAACATCCCACTCGGCTGGAACAGAATAGCCTTCTGCAATACCGGCAGCCGAGGGACCACGAAATGAAGGCCAGTTCTGCCCGGCATACAGTTCCGGCAATAAAAAACATATTGTGACAAGGAAACTGAACATTGAACTCATAAACATACCGGTCGAACAGCGGTGTTTTTCTGCGACTATAGGAAGCATGATTTATGCTCTTTTTTTCACTGATGTAAAATTTGCAGAAGTATTATAGACGGGCCTACAGTACCAAATAAACTTGAGCGGCACAACTGTAAAAATGCAAGTTTTATGTGACATCCCCCCAGGTATCCTCTCGGTCATCACCCCGATGTGAAACGACCGTTGTGAAGTCTATATTTTCTCTATAACACCTCGACGTGAAGGCTTCTTCCTATATCACGAGGTCGGTCGTTTCGTATTTTTTTGACACAGCTTCGCAGCAGAAGGTATATATCTCACAATCCCTCCACCCAAGCCGAGCAGCCAATTTATACTATTCTTCGTCTGCGTAGCTTTGTGATAAGACCTATACCAATGCCGGCAAGTACAAAAGCGCTTGGAGCAGGGATCTTTACCAATTGGTCCTGCCTAAGCTGGGTGTGCTCTCTATCGCCATAGAGGTTCAAGACACGGATATTGCCCAAGCCCTGCCATGTCGGGCTGCTGCCGTGAACTGCATCCCAAGCGGCGTTGTAAAAGTCTGTGGCTTCGCTGGGAAGAATGCTGATCTCATCTTCAATGTACCAAATGGCTTTCTGCAGGGCGTTGGCGGAAGCGATCCGGGCATCCCAAGTGCCTCCCACCTTATCGTACACGTAGCCGGTCAGGGACCTGCTAATGAACTGGTCGTATAGATAAGCAGTCATGGAGTCGAGTGGGTCAAACCCACCAACGCTGCCCTCGACCGCACCGGTGTTGAGGACGGCATAAAACGTATAATCGAAGCTGGCAAACTCAGTTTTTTCCACACAGAATGACTCGAACAGGCTAGGTACCTCTCCAAGGCTGGCAGGCGTGAAAGTCCAGCCGTCGATTGGTTCTATCCGGAACTCTCCACCGCCGGTTGTGCCATAACTGTTGTACATTTTTAACGTCATGCTCGCAGAACCGACAGTGGTTGTAAGCGAACATATTACCAAACAAACAAGGGTCTTTTTAATCATAAGAATCTCTTTACGACATAAGGTTTCATAAGTTGTTTTTATGGGCTCTTAAGAGCAGAGCGAAAGCCCTGCCCTTGGTTGCTTTTTGTGCTTTCCTAACAATATTCTGCGTCTGTGTAGCCGATTAACAAATCTTACGCCTCTGCTGCCAATAATAAGAGTATGTTGGGATACTCAAAAATAGCGTACCTTTTAGTGGAGGCCTCCCTTCCCTTTTCATTTAACAACTATATCTGGGTGAGACAAACGTGTCAAGAAAAAAACCTACAAAAAAAAGATTTTTTGCAGGAACCAGAAATAGGCCCTCAGAAGTGGTTTTTGAGCAAACAAAGTATTTTGTTCTCAATATCACCTTACCCAAGCCGAGGGGGAGGTTGAGCCGGAGCCTGATGAATTTTACCAAACCTACAAGACAGCATAATTGAGCTAAAAAGATTGAATTTGCAGCCTGCTGAGTGGGTTGGCATTTCGCAATCTTTCGTGAAATATGGTCTGAGCCGGAATAATGGGTAAAAATTCTTGAGTCTATTGTCTGAATCCATTACGATTATCAGAAAGTTACGTGCAGCACTAAAAATGACTGAGCATTGCTCTTTTGGTGCTGAAACAACTGGGTCAGGTTTGAATTTGGAGACAAGTAGCCATGTCAATGCAATTCTCTTCGGAAAAGATGGATTTTGAATTGAGCACATTAACGTCATTTGCTCCTGCGAAAGTCACAGACAAGACGCCTTTTTGCATAGCCATACTGGCTGATTTCAGCGGTAGAGACAATCGCGGCCTTGGTGAAGCGGGCCTACCGCTGACTGGCCGGCGGCTAATTCCGGTGGATGTGGATAACTTCGAGGAACTACCGACGAAGCTTGGTACTGAGATTCATATTCCTATAGGGGGCGAGGATGGACCTCGTATCGCTATCGGATTTTGTGAGCTGGACGACTTTCACCCGGACAGGATATTTGACAGACTGGAAGTCTTCCAAAAGCTAAAGGCTGCCCGGAAGCGTCTGCACGACCCAAACACCTTTGCCGAGGCGGCTTCGGAAGTGCGGTCCTGGGTAGCTGGTGAACCAGATACCGGCGAGTCCAAGGCGGAAGAAGCTAAAGTCAGGCCGGCAGAATCGGAAGAGTCTGATGCAGATACGCTCGGGCGATTGCTGGGAAAGCGGCCCGCGAGGCCTGTGAAGCAATTAGTGGACATTGAGACACTTATTCGTGAGGCCGTCAAGCCTTACATTGTTCCTGCACCGCATCCGAAGCAGGCCGAGCTTGTCGCCCAGGTTGATAGGGCTATCAGCGGTCAGATGCGTGGGCTACTTCATCATCCGGACTTTAAAGGACTCGAAGCGGCGTGGCGCAGCCTCCGCTTCATCGTGAATCAAGTGGAAACGGATGAAACGCTCAAACTCTATGTGGGGGATATAAGCAAGGCAGAGATAGCGGCTGATTTAGCATCGGCTGACCAACTGCAGTCAACCGGCATATATCGGCTTCTCGTCGAGCAGAGCGTTGGCGTTCAAGGCGCCGAGCCGTGGGCGATCTTGGTCGGCTGCTATACGTTCGACAAGACCAAAGAAGACGTGGATTTGCTCCAGCGGCTCGGGAAGATGGCCCAAGCGGCAGGGGCGCCCTTCCTGGCCGCCGCCAGTCCGCACTTTGCGGGTTGTGAATCAGTCGCTGTTACGCCGGATCCGGATAACTGGCAATGGCAGCCCGATCCAACGGCCACAGAGCGGTGGCAGGAGCTTCGTAACTCGCCGGAGGCGGCTTCTATCGGCCTGGCCCTGCCTCGATTGCTGCTCCGCCTGCCCTATGGGAAGGACACCGAACCGGCCGATAGGTTCGATTTTGAAGAACTGTCGGGCGGTGCCGACCACGAAGAGTACCTGTGGGGCAATCCCGCTATTGCCTGTGCGTGCCTGCTGGCCGAGGCGTTTCGCGCATCCGGCTGGTCCCTTACCGGTGGGCTTCGACAGGAATTGACGGGCCTGCCCATGCACGTGTATAAGTCCAACGGCGAAACGCACGTTACTCCCTGCGCGGAGACATTCCTGACCGACCGGGCGATGCAGATACTCCTTGATAAGGGCCTTATCCCGCTTCTCTCAATCAAAGGTCAAGACGCCGTTCGGGTCGCACGGTTTCAATCCATAGCTGAACCCATCGCTCCACTGGCCGGGCGCTGGAGGTAGCTTGTGGCGGCCCCCCGTGTGGTAAGCAGCAGGCACGATAGGCGAAGGCAGCCAGCGCCCGAAAGCCGCAGCAAAACATGAGAATTCGGGAAGGGGAGCGATTTTAGGCACTTCTTGACAAAATATGGATTCGTAGAGCAATTCGCCGGGATAGAGTTTTTCCCAAGACCCAAGACTCAAGGCTCAAGACAAGAGGGTGTCACCCTATTTTTCATTAATAATGTAAAGTCCAATAATAACGCTCTTAATCACCCGTCAGAGGGTTTTTGTCAAGTAGTCCTATAAAAGGTAAAGTATCCTGGCTGTTGTTGCCGATGAGATAAATTAGTGAATTGTTTGTTTTCAGTATTGAAAAGGTGTCTTTTTGTGCAAAAGTTGGATTTTGGCGATGTGATAGACATTAGTGAGAATTAAAGCCGCTCAAGTTGCGAGCTGTACTTAACTAATACTGTATGTGCGTAGAAAAGAAAGGAAGTAAAAATGGGAAAGAAAAAGGGATTTGATGTCAAAAAACTCGTTTTAAGACCTGCTTTGGCTGTTGTAATAGCAGCAATCGGTTTGGGATTGACCGGATGTGGTCAGCAAATGGCCAGGATTGAAGAGAACCAGCTTAAGCTGCAAGCAATGATTGAGGCCAATGCTCAGCAAATAGCCACCATTGCGGAACGTGTTGAACAAAACCATGATGAGCTGCAAGCCGGAATCGGAGAGGTTCAAAACGGTACCCAGGAAGTAGCTAATGCAGTAGCTGCTACCGCGGATGAGCAGATGAAGCTACAAGAAATGGTGCAGAACAACAGCCGGCAGTTGGCCAGCAAGGTGGTGGCGATTGAACAAAACCAGCATGAGCTGAAAGCAGGAATCGAAGAGGTTCAAAACGGTACCCAGAAAGTATCTACTGCGGTGGCTGCTACAACTGATGAGCAAATGAAGCTGCAAGAAATGGTGCAGAGCAATAGCCAGCAGTTGTTCAGCAAAGTGGCTGCGGTTGAACAGAAGCAGCATGAATGGCAAAATCAAATCGATGGTGTACAAAAATTTATCCAGAAGGTGGCTACGAGTATCAGTGCCTTCGAAAGAAATCTATTGAAATTGCAGGAAATCTTTCAAAACGGCACGCAAGACTTGGCTAACATAATGGACGTAACTGGTCAGGAGCAGCTTAAATTTGAAGAAAGGATTCAAAGCGGTCTCCAAGCACTATTTGATTCTATGAGTGCTATCAAGCAGAGCCAAGCTGAATTGCTGAAGCAAATTGGAGAAGTTAAGAATAGTACAGAGGTACTCAGCAGTAATACAACAGCGGCCCTTGAGCAGGTAAAAGCAACGCTGCCCCAGACCAGCCCTGCGGAACCAGCGGCACTGGTGGAACCGGCAGTACGGGTAGAACCAGCGGAACAAATAGAAATAGAAGAAATTGAAGGATTTGAACCTATTGCTCCGGAAACTGAAGACTGACCCCTATTAGCGACAAACTGAGGGCTTATTCGGCTCATATTTAGGTGAGGCACTTACCCTCACCCTGATATGTAATGACTGCTGTCAAGTCAATAAGGGAATTGTCGTTCCATATTTTTTGGGCAAGGCGAGCGAGATGGAAGAGATTCTGGTCTCCGGGATTTAAAGAATCTCTAATCTTTTTCTAACGCCGGTTCTTGGCTTTATTCAGCATGACGATAAGAGCGAACATTCGTTTTATTAGAAGCTGTAACTCTAATTTCCCACACAGAAAATTTTGCTTGCTGTGTGGATAAAGAGGTATCCGTCAGCGATTGCAATCGAGGGCAGGTTACGACTTTGCCGTTTCTGATTCCGGCCATAACATAGAGATTGCCTTTGTAGTACAGCGGAGTACTTTCATCGGGTGTGGGACCATCAAAAATCCAGGCAACGTGGTTATCCGAAGGAGTTCCGGTGCCGCCGCTTTTCAGGGCAAAAAGGTCATTGGTGCCCCGTGGTTGAACGCCGAAAATGAGCCCCGCTCCGGTCACAACAGACGGGGATCAAGCATTTTTTTTCTGTAAATTTTTTCTTGCTCTGAGGCAAAGTCATCGTTCTCCACGTCCATATTCAAGTACCAAATTTAGCCGGCACGACAAAGAAAAATCCAACGGCCATCGGTTCCATGTCTCTACCAGAACCGCGATATAAAACCAATTTTGTGTCAGGTTGCCATATGCTTACTATCGGCTTATGACGGCCTATACAACATGGGAGCGGGTCGTTCCGTCTTTCCACCCAAGCTGAGTGGACGAAAAACGAAGTTTTCTTTGTGTTTTTGCACATCGCCATCGATTAGTTATACTTTGTATGTATGGGGCTGTGAGGGAAATATTCCGCTGGTTCGAGCGAATTTTGGGAGGAGAATTCAGTTATAAAGGTGTGATTATCTTAAGCTTATATTCCTCTCCTATGGTGTTTCAACCCTCTGGGTTAGGAAACTGAGCGGTGTAATCTCTTCTTTTTCCTTCTACTGATTTCGATATTCGTAAGAAACTCCGAATACATTTCCTTCTCGTTATTAACAGGATTTAACGAAGGGAGCATTATTATGAAAATATTGTTTGTTAGCCCGAATTCCCCAGATACCTTCTGGAGCCTTAAGAACTCATTGAAGTTTATTTCCAAGAAGGCGATTCTGCCGCCTTTGGGGTTATTGACCGTAGCTGCTATGGTGCCTAAAGAATGGGAAAAAAAGCTCATCGATATGACCATAACAGAATTGTGCGATGAAGACATTCGGTGGGCCGATTATGTATTCCTGACAGGCATGTTCATTCAGAAGGAATCCGCACGGCGGGTAATAGACAGATGCAAAAAGCTCCGGACCAAGGTAGTCGCAGGCGGCCCACTATTTACCTCCGTACCTGAAGACTATCAGGACGTTGACCACCTTGTCCTTGGTGAAGGGGAAATTACCCTGCCACGGTTTCTAAGAGACTTGGAAGAAGGGTGTCCTCAACACATTTACAGGTCAGACGAATGGGCCAATATGAATGATACTCCAATTCCACTTTGGGAGTTAGCTGACATGAACGAATACGCGCTGATGTGTGTTCAGTATTCGCGAGGATGCCCGTTCCACTGTGACTTTTGTGATGTTACCACATTATTTGGTCATCAGATGCGGACAAAGGGCAAAGACCAGATATTGGAAGAGTTAGACAGTCTGTACTCTATTGGCTGGAGAGGGCAGGTATTTGTTGTTGATGACAACTTTATCGCAAACAAGGCAAAATTAAAAAAGGAAGTTCTCCCTGCTATCATTGGCTGGATGGAGGAAAGAAAATACCCATTCTCATTTAACACGCAGGCCTCCATAAATCTTGCTGACGATGAGGAGCTTATGCGGTTAATGGTCGAAGCAGGTTTTGACTGTGTATTCATCGGCATCGAGACTCCTAATCAAGACAGTCTCACCGAATGCAATAAAGTCCAGAACAAGGGCCGTGACATGGTCGCCTGTGTGAAAAAGATCCAGAGATTTGGTATGGAGGTCCAGGGGGGATTTATTCTTGGTTTTGACAGTGATAAGTCCTCAGTTTTTGAAAATTTGATTCGATTCATTCAGCAAAGCGGGATTGTGACCGCTACGGTTGGATTGTTGAATGCCCCTCGGGGAACGAAGCTTTACCGTCGACTTATGAACGAGGGCAGGCTGCTGAAAGACTCTACGGGTGATAACACGGATTTCTCAATGAATTTTATTCCCAAAATGAATTTTGGAGACCTTATCAAGGGCTACCAGAAAGTCGTAAGAACAATTTATTCGCATAAGAACTACTATGAACGTATCCTAACATTTCTTAGAAACTATAAGCCTTTGCAGAAAGCAGAGATCAAATTTTATTACCACGACATCAAGACATTTTTCAAATCCGCATGGCATATAGGAATAATCAACAAAGGCAGGATTTATTATTGGAAACTCATTTTATGGTCTCTCAGGCGTCCGCGATATTTTCATTTGGCGGTTACATTTGCTATTTACGGGATTCATTTTCGCAAGACGTTCGAACGCTTTAACAGTATATAACCAGTTTTTTGGTGGTTGTCCTTAGTTTCACAATGATCAGGACAACGTTCCTCCATTTTTTGTAGAAGATTCCCTTTGCCGCTTCTTTTAGAATAGCATCACACGCCAGTATAGGATAATTATAATTCACCACAAAATATCCACAGC
>Ga0209636_10006974_pt1 | contig 11533 bp, 9 predicted proteins | sample DeeMarSWOR152_54_FD_187464 | JGI IMG/M metagenome (GOLD analysis project Ga0209636, IMG submission 187464) | Marine sediment microbial communities from White Oak River estuary, North Carolina - WOR-1-52-54 (SPAdes) (version 2) | ecosystem: Environmental > Aquatic > Marine > Intertidal zone >... | reverse complement strand
AGGTGTTCTGGTGCCGTAGAGATGGTAAGGTGGTGAGAAACATGGATGAGCTGGCTGCTGCTCTTCGGCAGATGTCTGAGGAAACCTTTCGCTATCACGCCACCGGACAGAAGAATGATTTTATCACCTGGGTAAGGGATGCCATTGGCGATGTGACCCTGGCCAACCAGCTTAAAAAGGCTACCAGCCCAGCCACTTCTGCTCGCAAGGTGGAGCTGAGATTGGCCTGGCTAAAGCAAAGACTATAGTGGGGGCTGCAGCTGAACCTCGGTCATCTGCCGAGTGGCAGGCAGTTTCAAAAAGGAGTGGAACATTCGTGTTCAGTTTTCGCGTTATGGATGAGCACACACATTCTCGATAAAGGTAAATATCAGAATGGAAGCCAGTTTCGGAGAATACTGTGCTACGCTGGCGTGATATCAGGATAGGCCAAAGAATCATACTTGGGTTCATTTTCGCTGCTTTACTGACCTTGATAGTAGCTGGTGTCTCCATTCACTATCTTAGAGACGTCGGCCAGAGGGTGGATCTGATAGCCGAACGTGACAGGATTCTTCTAGTCAGTGCCTTAGAGCTTCGGAGTGCTACCGATCAGGAGAGCAGAAGTATACGTGGCTATCTCCTCTCCGGTGAACAAGGATTCCTAGAGATGTTTTATCTAGCAAAGTCCGACTATTCAGAAGCGGTAACGAAGCTAGAAGGTCTAGTTCAATCTGAAGAAGACAAAGGATTCCTTTCAGATATCAACGCCTTGCATTCCAGGTTCTTAAAGACCTCTGAAGAAGAGGTCATACTCTATGAACAGGCCTCACCCCAATCAGCGATTTCTCTGTGGCAGAATCAGGGCAGCAAGATAAGAGAGGACCTTTTTGCAATAATCACCGACTTTGTCGATCGACAGGAGGTGGTGATTGCTCAGCATGCCCAAGAAGCCAAAAATCAAGAGGGGCAAGCATTTGCTATAGCAATCACTTTGGTCGGAGTGGCTTGGGTAGTGGGTATAGCAGGTGGACTACAGATCAGTCACAGCATTACTCGACCAATCGATAATCTCATTTCGATGACCGAAGCCATTTCACAAGGGAATCTGAGCACTGGGGCATCTACACAAGGCAAGGATGAGTTGACAAGGCTTGGCAGCGCTATGAACCAGATGACAACCGAACTCGCCAAATCAAAAGAAACTACTGAACTTTTACTTATGGAAACTCGCCGGCGGGCAGAGCAGCTTCGCATTATAAATGAGGTAGGACGCAAGATTAGTTCAATCCTGAGCCTTGACGAGCTACTTCTATACGTGGTTAACTCCATTCAGAAGACCTTCAAGTATTATAATGTCAATATTTTCCTTCTCGACGCCGATTCAGCAGAGCTAGTTCTTAAAGCCGGTGCTGGAGGCTACAAGGAGGCAGTGCCCATTGGATTATCATTAAAGGTAACCGAGGGTATAACTGGGTGGGTAGCTCGAACTGGCAAACCTCTGTTGGCAAATAATGTAGCCAAGGAACCAAGGTACCTTCCTGTTGAGGAACTTGCCAATACCCGGTCTGAGCTTGTCATGCCCATTAACATAGGAGATAAGACTGTGGGAGTACTAGATGTCGAGAGCACTGAACTTGACGCCTTTGATGAAGTTAATATATCTACTACCCAGATCTTAGCTGACCAAGTAGCAATTGCCATTGAGAATATTCGTCTTTACGAGCAAGCTAAAGAATTGGCAGCTATAGAAGAACGCCAGCGCCTTGCGCGTGATCTGCACGATGCTGTGGCCCAGACACTCTTCTCGGCTAACACGGTTGCCAATGTACTACCCCGCTTATGGGAGCGGAATCCTGCCGAAGGGAAGCAGAGGCTGGAGGAGTTGCACAAGTTGACCCAGGGCGCACTGGCTGAAATGCGCATGCTATTACTAGAGCTGCGCCCGGCAGCTTTGACAGAGATCGGATTAAGTGACTTGCTATGTCAGTTGAGCGAGGCTATTACCAGTCGAACTGGAGTACCCATCACATTAAGAATGGAGGGTGAATGCGTTCTGTTGCCTGACGTGCAGGTTGCCCTATACCGCATCATCCAGGAAGCACTAAATAATATTGTAAAGCATGCCCGAGCCAGTGAGGTGACGGTAAGCCTACACTGCCAATCTGAACAAGTGGAATTGCTTATCTGTGACAACGGGTGCGGATTCGATTTGGAAGGCATCTCTCCAGAACATCTCGGGCTGAACATCATGAGCGATCGGGCCAAGGCTATTGGTGCCTTACTAAAAATCGAAAGCCAAGTTGGCCATGGCACTCGAGTGGAAATAGTGTGGCCAAACTTACAATAAAAGGAGCTACTATGACTAAGCTAACTCCTATCAGAGTTATAATTGTTGATGACCACGCTGTGGTACAGAGTGGGCTGTCGGCTTTCCTCTCAGCATTTGATGACTTGGAACTGGTAGGTGTGGCTGCCAGCGGTGAAGATGCTGTACGCCTGTGCGTCCAAACTAAACCAGATGTAGTACTTATGGATTTAGTAATGCCGGGCATGGACGGCGTGTCTGCTACCAGTGCCATTCGGGAACGCTGCCCAAATACGAAGGTCATTGCCCTGACCAGCTTCGGAGACCGAAAACTGGTGCAGGCTGTGCTGAAGGCTGGGGCAATTGGCTATCTACTTAAGGATGTCTCAGTTGAGGAACTAGTGTCTGCTATCCGGAATGCTGTTACTGGACGGCCTAGCTTGTCTCCAGAGGCAACCATTGCATTGATTCAAGCAGCAACAGAGTCATCAGAGGTAGAACTGGATAGACCAATCTCTCCGGAGACCATTACTAAACCATCAACGGCAGAAGCCGTTGATAGAGCACTTGAGAAAACTATGGCTGGAGCGTCTCGTCAAATACAACAGGTGAGAGGAGGCACTGCGATATCAGTCTACCTAGGTGAAGAAATTATCTCGGCAAAGCCGCTCTTCTGGGAGCCCAAAAAAGAACAGCCCCGCAAGCTTACCAATCCACATGTACTTATAGTGGGCACAAGCGGCTCGGGCAAGACTCAAACAGCAATGGCTTTTCTCTATGAGACGTGGCGTCAAAGGATTCCAAGCGTTATCCTCGACTTTCAGGGTGAGTATGCTGCCTCCAATATGGATAAGTTCAGAAGTCAAACCTCAGCCGAAGTTGTTGATGCCCTAACCGGCTTACCTATGAATCCTCTAGATGTGCCTCTTGATGCTCAGGATAAGCCTGACAATTATAAGAGGGTCGTTTGGGAGGTTTCAGAAATAATAGGAGGTATCTTTCACCTTGGCTTGCAGCAGAAGCGGACATTGAAAAAGATGATAGAGATAGCTTATCAGGCAGCAGGGTTTACTGTAGATAGCTCTACCTGGAATCGTAAACCTCCCAAGTTTTCACAGCTGAAACAAATCCTAGAATCTCGTGCTGGAGAAAAAGGTGGAGCCGCCGCAGGGCTTCTGAGCAGAATCGAGGTGTTGTTTGATACAGAGACCTTTTCCGATCAAGCATCCAATCGTTTTGAGGACTTAATTGGAAAGGTGACAGTAGTCGATCTCTCACGCTTGTTTAGTGATGAACACAGGCTATTAGTAGCCAGGTTCTTCCTTCAGAAAGTGTATAATCATATGCTCCTAAAGGGCGAGTCACGAGATCCAAAGTTGTTTGTAGTTATAGACGAAGCACATCGCCTTTCGTACGATGAAGCTCTCCTACGTCTGATCAGAGAAGCCAGAAAATATGGGATTGGAATTCTGCTTTCTTCGCAGCAACCCTCCGATTTCCCCAATACCGCTATTGAGCTTCCAGGGACTAAAGTCTTCTTGCAGCAGGGGCCAAGTGCTGCTCGGAGGTTGAGCTCATATCTCGAGCCAGCGGATGCAAAAAGAAGGTCCAAGATAGAGGACGAACTTGAAAAACTAGAGATAGGACAAGCTTTTATTAAAAGCGACCACTTTTTGCCTTATGTTAAAGCACGCATGCAGCTGTTCCACGAAAGGCTCGGGAAATAGAACGTGGAGTTGTTTTTGGACATCAAAGTTAGCGATTTGGCCAGTATACTAATAGGTGTTTTGCTGCTAGTCACACAAACTGGACAAATGTGTGGTAGGAGCTGTGGTAGCTATTGTTGATTTACCCTTCCCTGAGTGCCACAATTAGAGCACCTGGGCCAGTGTGTACGCCCAATGCCGGACCAACTCTGGCTATGTGAATTTGCTCCTTGGCAAAGATAGAACCTATGCGTTCTCTAAGAGAACTTACTTCAGGGAGACTAGAATGAATAATGTCAACGTTGCCGATCTAATGATGACGAAGTTTGTTCAAGTAAGAGATAAGGATCCGTTGTGGGAGGTAGTGCTGAAAATAGCCGAGGATAGAGAAACAATGCTGGCATGTATTGTCGATGAGGCGAACAAGCTCAAGGGAATCATCACTCCAAAAAGGCTTTTAACAGCAGTGCAAATATCGCAGTTCAGAACTACTCGATATCCATCACTTGAATGGGGGGAAGTCCTAAGCTCTCTGACCTCTAAGTACGCCGAGGATATAATGGGGCCTCCCATTGCTGTAGAGCCTGAACAGTCTATCGAATATGCCATAAACATCATGCTTGCTAAGGGGCTGTACGAGCTACCTGTGGTGGACAAGGGTGGCAGGGTGGTGGGAGAGATAAATTTTTTTCAGATAATCGTTAACTGGGCAGAGCGTCTGAGAGCAGAATTCGACACTACGAACGATTGATTGGATGCCTAGCCCAGACATATCACCATGGGCCTTGACATTTACTACAAATTCATATTGGCTTTTGCCATAATACTTCTTGCTGCCAGAATTGGTGGCGAGATAGCACAGCGCTACTTGAAGCAGCCGGCGGTTTTAGGTGAGCTGGCGGCCGGAATGGTTATATCCCCATTTGCGCTAGGAGGGCTGCTCCACGACCCAATAATCTTGAACCTCGCCATCCTTAGGGGTGCTTTTGGGCTTTACGAATTCAGTCCATTGGAGATCATCTCGGAGATAGCCGTTATTTCCCTGCTTTTCGTTGCGGGGGTTGAGACTGATGTCAAGTCTTTCCTCAAAAACAGTCTATCAGGCAGCGCCGTGGCTTTTGGAGGAGCTATTCTCCCCTTTATATTTGGTCTCTTGGTAACAATGGCACTCTACCATGACCTGGGGTTGGCGGGATGGCTATTCATGGGTGCCACGCTCACAGCTACCAGCATCGGTGTCACGGTACGAATGCTCATCGATATGGGGAGGCTTACAACAAAACCAGGAATAATTATACTGGTCGCTGCTGTCGTCGACGATATGATCGGCATAGTTATTCTTTCTATAGTGCTATCCATGGCAAACACCGCTTCGTTAGACATGCTCAATACTAGCAAGATCCTGCTGATAAGTTTTGGTGCTTGGTTTGCCCTCCTTATAACGGGAGTGCGCTGGAATAGGTATATATCCAGCTATCTATTGGCTCCATTCAGGAAATCAGGCACGCTACCTATAGCTGCTCTGCTTATAGGTTTTTTCGTATCCTATTTGGTTACTCTGATCAACCTGCATCCAGTAGTGGGAGCTTACTTGGCTGGACTGATATTTGCTGCCACCGCGGAGAAGGAGGAAATCCTGGAAATGACAAGGCCAATAATGCTTTTTCTGGCGCCATTCTTTTTCTGCTATCTGGGTATGCAGGTGCAAATCCCACTATTGTGGGCCGGAGCCACTCTAGCGGTTGCTCTAATAGCGGTGGCCATATTGGGGAAAATTGTGGGTTGTTATATTCCAGCGAAGCTAGTTGCTAAACTAGGACACAGAGATGCAATGATAGTGGGAGTTGGCATGGTGCCCCGGGGGGAGGTAGGATTTATAATAGCCGGTGTTGGGCTGCTCGCAGGGGCAATAACTAGAGAACTGTTTGGAGTTGCCGTGGCCGTTAGTATTGTAACTACGCTCATAACACCAGCAATGCTCAAACCGTTTACCAAAAGGAAAAGCGTTACTGTACCCACCAGCAAGGATATTTCTCCAGATAAGTAGGGTGCGTCTTTAGTAGCTTTGGCCATACTTAGTAATGGGTAGGTTGGGTATCTCAGCTGTCTTTGTCAACTGCTACAGGGTAACTGAACCATTCATCACATAGATAGGAAAATCCTATCTGCCAGGATTACCCCCCGGCGCCCCTATCCGGCCTGCTCCGTGTCATTTTCCCATAAACCCTATTTGGATTGTTTGGAAATCCTATCTAATTTTTTGAATAAATGATGTCTGGTAAAGCAAAAAATACGAAGACACCTCCTTGGAAAATAGGTGCGGATCGATGGGATTAAATGCGCTGGCTGTCCCCGTCACCCCTAGGCCAGCCATACCCAGCCTTAGGTCTCCCATGAGCACAGGTAAGCCTCAATGAGATTTGCGTAGCTGTTCTGGCATGTTCTGCAGCCACTTAAATTGTAGGTTTTGCGGCTTCTGCCCGGTCTCTTGCAGTATCGATGACTGCTATTGACAAAAATCCCAGGGCAGGACTATATTGAATACACAATACATAATACAACCTCAAAAGTAGCGCAACTTTGACTAAGAGGGGGTAGGAATGAGAGTAGGGCACCGGGATCGCCGTTGGGGGGTGATGGCTGGTGCCCTTTTTGACTTAATCCGGATTTGGTGAACTACAAGTTCATCCGTATAGCCGTTGCTACTATCGTCCACGCAGGAGGGTAACATAGTGAAGTTTGGAGCCATTATCTTTATTCTTATCGGACTGGCTAGCCTAGTAGGAGGTTTGTTCTTTGCTTACGACACGCAAAAGAAGATTGAGACTTGGGTTGAGGTCGAAGGCACTATTGTCGTCGCTGAGGTTGTAAAATCAGCCGCGAGATATGGCACCGGGTACTGTATTGAAGTTACATATGAGTACGAATTTGAGGGGAAGAAGTACGAATGTATGATTTCGCCAGGAGGTACTATGAGTGGAACCGGTGCCAGAGAGGCCAAAGCCAGAGAGGCAGCAAATTACACAGTAGGGTCAGCACGGAAGCTATCTGTGAACCCTTCCAATCCTGAACAAGTCAGCTACGCTTTGGGCTATAACCTGGGGTCTTTCTGGGGAGTATTTCTTGCCTTCGGGCTGGGACTGGTCTTTCTCGTTGTCGGCATAATGATTATGAAGCCTCCTAAAATCAGCATGGGTACTATTGTGAAGTTTATACCAAGGGCCTTTATTATTATCGGCATTAGCTTCGCAGCAGGAGCGTCACTTGCATATATCAATAATCCTGAATCTCTTACCGGACCAATATTCTTTTGGATTTTTGGATTATCCTTCATTGTTGTCCCTATACTATACCTTCGGAATCAGGCTAGGGGAGCCGTCAAAACTGAGGTGAGTGTTTCACTAGGAAAGGCCGGAAGGTATGCTATAAGCGAAGCCAATGGTATCGCCACTGTGCTTTACGCTCCAGATAAGAAACATTTGAATACAGAAGAGCAGTTCTTACAGGAAGTCGCCCAATTTGCTGCTCGTGCTATGGATGAAGTGGGGCACAAGGAAAATATAAGCAAAATTGACGTATGGGCTGAGGGGCAGATCCAGCTGCAAGATAGCTCCGGACAGCGAGTATGGAAAGGAGTAAGACTTGTTCTGAACAAAGAGAACTGGCGCGGACCGATGTTTGGGGGCTTGTCGAACTATGCATATCTGGACGCAGAGCAATTTCTAAGACTTTGTTCACTGCAGTATATAGATGTGGGTGAATTCCCTGAATGGCCGAAAATAGACGGGGGCTCGCCAGTGTGATAACGGGCTGCTAGTTAATATGGCAGTGGCTGAACAGGAACTGATGTCAGAGGGAAGGAGGTGACACGATGGCATTATCTAAAGAAAGATCAGCCACCAGCCTCTTAAGCTTGGTATTTTCCTTCTCCAGCTCCCTCAGCCGTTTAGCTTGCTCCACCCTCATACCACCGTACTCTCTGCGTCAGCAGTAATAGGTCTGTTCGGTGATTCCGATTTTTCTGCTGGCTTGATCTATTGTGCTACCTTGGCTGATCAGGATCTCAGCCTCACGGAGCTTATTGATGATTTGCTCTGGTTTGAATAGTCTTCTAGCCAATGAAATACCCCCTTTCTCATTATCCAGTCTAACATTAATACTGGACTCATTTTCGGGGGGCAGGTCAAAGGCGGGCTGATACCAGATTATCTTGCCACTGTAAGGCTCGGTTATAGGCAATAACACCCAAGTTAAATGCTTGATACAGACTTGCACCAGAGATAGATTCCCCCTCCATTCGCTTACCAAATCCTTTTCTTGAGTTATTAGAAATGGATGGCCTTTCCCTCAATATCAAGAGTGGCTTCCATTACTGCTTCCGACAGTGTGGGATGAGCATGAGTTGTAGTGAAAATATCTTCAAAAACAGCTTCCATTTTTATTCCGAGAGCTGCCTCAGCAATCAACTCAGTGGCGTGGGGCCCGAGGATGTGCACACCTAAAATCTGCCCATGGCTGGCATCCGCAATAACCTTCACCATACCCATTGCCTCATTTAGTATCAGTGCTTTACCACTAGCTTTAAAAGGGAACCTGCCAACTTTAATATTCCCATACTCCTTTTTGGCCTCTGCCTCACTTAGTCCTACTCCGGCCAGTTCAGGATAGGTGTAAACACATCGGGGAACAGCCCGGTAATCCATCTTACCACCGATACCTATGATATTTCCCACGGCACACTTACCCTCATCCATAGCTACATGGGCCAACATAAAGCCCCCTACTACATCGCCAATTGCATAGACGCCCGGGATATTGGTCTCCATCCGTTCATTGACAATAAGCCTACCATTGTCGGTGACAAGCCCCAATTTATCTACGCCCAGGCCATCGGTATAGGGACTTCTCCCCACTGAGAGCAGAATTCTTTCTGCCACCAACTCGTTTTTGCAACCATCTTGAGTGGTAAACGAAATCACATTCCCCATTTGCTCAGCACTTGTAATGCAGGTGACCGTAGTATTAGTGAGTATATTAATACCATCTTTGACCAGTATGCTCCCAAGCATGTTAGCAGTTTCGGTATCCTCAGTAGGTAATATTTGAGGCATCATCTCCAGAACGACTACCTCACTGCCCATTCGGTTCATAATCTGGGCAAATTCCAGTCCAATCACGCCACCACCAATGATAACGAGGCTCTGAGGAAGTCGCTTCATGGCTAAAGCTTCATCACTGGTCATGACCCCAGGTTTATCAATGCCCTTAATCGGAACTATAGCAGGTTTGGAGCCGGTAGCAATAATAATATTATCAGCATTTATCCGGTCACCTGTCTCTAAAATCCCGACTGTCTTGGGATTAATCAGGGTGGCTGTGTTCTCAATAATATTAACCTTGTTTTTCTTTATCAGGAAGGCAACACCAGATCTCAACTGCTTAACCATAGCTTCTTTCCGTTTAGCTACCAATGAATAATCTATAGAGACTTTCTCCGCTGAAATGCCAAAAATACCAGCCTCCTTAATTCTTACCAGAGTATTAGCTGATTGCAGCAAGGCTTTGGTTGGAATGCACCCTCGATTGAGGCACGTGCCACCAAGAGAGTCCTTCTCAATTAGGGTCACCTGAGCACCTAATTGTGCAGCTTGAATAGCAGCTACATAACCACCCGGTCCACCACCAATCACTATGATTCTTTTAGCCACTCCGTTGCTCCTTATTTTATTGACCTGAATAAAGGCGTAACCTGCCCCCAATTATTGTACCACTTCTTAAGTTAGTATTGCTGCCAAGATAGGTGCTTATGTAACTTCAGAGGCAGCCCGTAGCACTACATCAGCCTCTCCCGTTGGGCTCGCCGTGGCCTCCGCGGGCTTGCCCCTTTCCCCCCGCGAGGGCAAAAGGTACTCACGGGAGATTTCACGGCCGTTCTGGCGAGCCACGGTGACGCCGGGGAGCGTGCGATTAGGGAATATGCCGCATAATCTGGCAACGGCGCTTTATAAGCTTGTCTACGGTAATGCTCGTATGAGAGACAGTGAGGAACTGAGACGAGTCGAAGGAGTGAGAGCCTTCTTTGTCAATGACCCTTCACGGGCATGGAATGAGATTAGAGAACTATCCCAGATTGACCGAGATGTGAGCGGTACCATTGACTATTACGAACTTATGGAGCTACACCAGAAAGAAGTACGGCTTGGCGCGTCTCACAAATTGATGGAGCTTTTCACTACGCACCCTAACATGCTCAAAAGGATAAAACACTTGTCGACTCTTAACGTCTAGTACTCAATGTGGCTCCTGGCCAACATTCTGGCTATTTGTTATCCTCCACACTAATTTGGATCAGCAATGAGCCCTTGCCCGAGCAGAAAGCCTGTCTCTATTTTGGTAATACCAGTAAAGCTTTACAACTAGTCTATAATAAGTAATAAAGTCTGAGACAAGCCCTATCCTCTAGCCAACGTATGGAGGTTATGGAAAACAGATGTTTATAAGGCAGTATGGATGGGCTCGTTAGCCAAAGATGATTAGCAAACTGTATTTTTATACAAAGATTTTCTACTTGCTTATCTCCAGAAGATTGATACCAATGGAGACCATAAAGGAGGATTACAATTCATTAGCATCTACTTACGATGAATATTTTTCAAATATTACAAGGCCGCATTCACAGGAGTTGGTTAGAAGATTAAATATCAATAGTAGTGCGACTGTACTAGACTTAGCTTGTGGAACGGGAACAATTACGGCCGAACTAAGAAAATATATCTGCCCGAAAGGGAAAATAATAGCAGTGGATTCTTCAGAGCAGATGATTAACAAGGCTAAAGACAAAATTAACGAAAAGAATGTAGAATTTATATGTGGGGGTATGTTGGGAATTTTAGATGAATGTCAAGAGAACTCTTTTGATTGTGTTACCTGCGGTTGGGCGATAGGCTATGCTTCTCCTCTAGAATTACTGAAGAAAATAAAAAGGGTCTTAAAACAGAATGGTAAAATCGGAATCATAGAAAATAGGAAAGATACCTTGTCACCGCTAAGAGAAACAGGAATCAAAGTAATGCAGCGCTATCCCCAGCATATACTGTATGTAATGGATCTTACACTTCATTTGCCAAGAGATGAGCGTCATTTGGAAAGACTCTACAAGAAAGCGGGATTAAAGTCACTTGAAGTTTGGGAAGGAGAGGCAAAGTTCAGTTTTAAAGATGGCCGCGAAGTCTTGAACTGGGTTTTGCATACTGGAGCCAGCGCCGGATTTGATAGAATGATGGATCCCAAAGTAAAGAACAAGTGCGACAACGCTTTTATAGAGATTATAGAGAGAGATTATAAAACCAAGGAAGGCATTAATATTTCACACAAATACGTGGCGGGTATAGCTGAGAGAATATGAAACACATTACTGGTCTTAAGAAAGATTTAATTCTGGTGATGAATATGAGGAATAAAGACTTAGGGAGACTGCCTCTGAATGCCTCGTGGTATCTGCTTCGCACCTTTAAAAATGAAAAATTAACAAGGATAGGCA
>Ga0209636_10006973_pt1 | contig 11534 bp, 8 predicted proteins | sample DeeMarSWOR152_54_FD_187464 | JGI IMG/M metagenome (GOLD analysis project Ga0209636, IMG submission 187464) | Marine sediment microbial communities from White Oak River estuary, North Carolina - WOR-1-52-54 (SPAdes) (version 2) | ecosystem: Environmental > Aquatic > Marine > Intertidal zone >... | reverse complement strand
TATCTTGTTATGGACCCGGAGGGGGAGAAGCCGTGTGAAGCACTCGGTGATGAATGGAAGTTCAGCCTGAATCAAGAAGATGCTTTTGTCAATCAGAAAATACTCCAGATTTATCTGGATGAAAACGCGAAAGTCAATAAACAATGGATAGACATCAGACCCATTCCCCAGGAAGACACGTGGTTTGAAAACGTCTGGAATGCCTACCTGAAAGATGAGGTTGTAAAATAAAAAAAAGAGGACAGGTGGACTCGCTCATTAATTCGGTAACACTTTTCAGATGTTATTGCGGGTCAAAGAGTAACAATCTCATCCTAACTGTCATTTACATATACAACGCTTTCATACATGCGAGGAGCGAAGCGACGTGGCAATCCCTTCCTTATGTCATGCGAGCGCAGCGCGGCAATCCCGTATGGAAATAATGAATTTATTTTTACGAGATTGCTTCCCTTCGTTCGTATACTATGAGATTGCCACGCTTCGCTCGCAATGACAGGGTCAACAGACTGCTTCGCTTCGCTTGCAATGACACAAGGATGAGATTGCAGCGTTCCGTCCGCAATGACAATCTTCTCCATTCACTTTGTAATTGAGTCAAACATTACTGAAAACAGACCGCTAGGCTGGATGTGCTTCCTTGAAAAAAGTCAAAGTTTAATGCTAAATTAATCAGGTGCAAATAAGGTCTCAAGCTTGATAAGATATATAAAATGGTGCTGGACAGACACTAAATTCTTTTGAATAGGAAAAAAAATGACAAAAAATCTCCTCCAAAAGCTTCCATCAGTTGATGTTTTGATGAAAACTGAAGAAGCGCAGACGTTAGTTGAAAAATTCAGCCGGGATTTGGTGACGAATGCTGTACGAAGTGTTCTGGATGAACTGCGCTCTGAGATTCGAAAGGCTGGAACGGATTCCTTCCCTGAAACCAGACTTTCTTCAGGCAATGTCATCAAGCGAGTGGAAAGGCGCCTTCAGGAGACGTTTTCGTCCTCTTTGAACCGAGCCATAAACGCAACCGGTGTCATCCTCCATACAGGATTGGGGAGAGCCTTGCTTTCAGAAGATGCCCGGGAGGCCATTCATAGAGCTTCGGATGGCTATTGCACTCTGGCCACAGATATTGAAACCGGGCGCCGCGGGCACAGGGATATCCATCTCGAAGGCCTCCTCTGTGAATTGACTGGAGCAGAAGCTGCCACTGTTGTCAATAACAATGCGGCTGCAACCATGCTCATCCTGAACACAATGGCTCAGGGCAGGGAAGTGATTGTATCCCGGGGCCAGCTCGTGGAAATCGGAGGAGCCTTTCGAATGCCCGATGTGATGGAGGCCAGCGGGGCCATCCTGCGAGAGGTGGGCACAACGAACAAGACTCATCTCAAGGATTATATTGCTGCGATCAACGAGAACACCGGAGCCATAATGAGGGTTCATCACAGCAATTACAGGATCGTGGGCTTTGCCGGAGAGCCATCCATCGAGGAATTATCAACGGTGGCTCAAGAGCACAATTTACCACTCATTGATGACCTCGGCAGTGGTGCACTCCTCGACCTGAAAGAGTTCGGGATCGAGAGCGAACCACTTGTCCAAGACAGTATAAAAACAGGAGTGGATGTCGCGTGTTTCAGTGGAGACAAGCTTATCGGCGGACCGCAGGCCGGGATCATTGTGGGCAAGGAACTGACTATCAGGAGAATAAGGAAGAATCCTCTGAAAAGAGCTCTGCGCGTCGGGAAATTGACCATTGCCGGCATGGAAGCCACGCTGCGGCTTTTTCTCAACCTTGAAAAGCTCAAAGACAAGCATCCTGTGTATAAAATGTTTTCTCTGACAATCGATGAGCTTGAAAAAAGAGGACAAAGAATCTTGAAGAAGCTTCAGGCAGAAATCAAGGTTAATGTAGAATTTTCTCTTATTGACGGAGGCTCCCAGGTGGGAAGTGGTTCTGTGCCCGTGGAAACGATACCCACAAGGCTCTTGAAGGTCCAGCCTGCTACTTTATCCGCTGAAAATCTAGCGAAAAAGTTGCGCGCCAATAACCCTCCTGTATTTGCCCGTATTCACAAGGAAGCGGTCCTGTTTGATTTGAGGACGATTCGGGAGCAAGAAGACGCGTTGGCTGTCGAAGCGCTCCTGACTGCCTTGAAGAAAGGAAAGATAAGACATGGTTGACCTGAGAAAAAGAAAGGACATCATGCAGCGTTCCATCAAACTGGGACACTGCATTTGTAACCCGAAGCAGGCCTGCCCCTGTGACGTTTTTAAAGAAAAAAACGTGTGTTTGTGTGCGGGCGAACGCCTGGAAGATATGCCGGAGCAGGTCGAGCTGACGAAGTTCGTCGAGAATGCCGGATGCGCGTCCAAGATAAGCCAGAATGACCTGAAAATTGTCCTGGACGGCCTTCCGGAAATATCCGACCCGAGGGTCCTGGTCAGCGCGGATACCTGCGATGATGCCGGAGTGTTCAAGATCAACGATGAATTTGCCCTTGTTCAGTCGGTGGATGTTTTTGCGCCCAGTGTGGATGATCCCTATACGTTCGGCCAGATTGCGGCTGCCAACTCGCTGAGCGATATCTATGCCATGGGAGGAACCCCCTTAACCGCACTTTCGATAATCGGATTTCCCATCGAGACCATGAGCCATAAGGTCATGAACCAGATGCTTCTGGGCGGAATCGTTAAAATGAAAGAGGCAGGAATCGCGGTTATCGGCGGCCACAGCATCAAGGATAATGAAGTCAAGTTTGGGTTCGCTGTCACGGGAGAGATCAATCCGAAGAAGATCATCACCAATGACCGGGCTAAGCCCGGAGATGTGCTGGTCCTGACCAAGCCCCTCGGAACAGGAGTAATCGGTTTTGCCAGCCAGATCGCAAAAGCCCCGGAGTCCGCTATGGAAGAGACCAGTCGATCCATGGCTGAGCTCAACAGAGTGTCCTCTGAGACCATGAGAGAAATGCGCGTGACAACAGCGACAGATGTTACGGGATTCGGCCTCTTGGGTCATCTCAGTGAAATGGTTGTTCAGAGCGGTGTCACGGCCGAAGTGTATGCGTCACAGGTTCCTGTTTTTGAAGGGGTGCTGGACTGTGTCAGGCAAGGGATTATTTCCGGCGCTGTGGAGCGGAATAAAGAGTTCGCCTTTCAATACGTCAAAGTCGAAGAGGGTGTGAATAAAGAAATGGAGGAAGTCTTGTATGACCCGCAGACTTCAGGCGGGCTTCTCATCTCCATCAGCGGAAAAAAAAGTGATAAATTGGTTGCCGTTCTCAAAGAGAGAGGCGTTGTCCATGCGGCAGTTATCGGCAGAATCGTCTCCAGATCCTCTGGCCAAATAGTCATTAAAAATAACATGGAAAGAAAAAGTTCCGAGAGCAAGTCCTCTGCCAGGACAAAAAGAGTTAAAGCAGATAAGGCACCAGAATCTCTGGAAAAAGAGACATCTTGTTGTGAATGCTGCCCATCGCCGCCCGATTCTTCTTCTCCGAAGGATTCATCAAGAAAGAAAGCGTGAGGTCAGTCTTTGAGAATAGAAGCGGGATGAACATCGCAGGCAATGGAACAGAGACACTTACGGGAAAAATGAGGCAGTACCTGAGCTCAGGGAAAAAAATGCTATAATAATAGCTGACCTTCGTGATAAACTTAGGCTCTCACGAAAATATACACAGGCTATTCTGGAGTATTTTGATACTATCGGCCTTACAAAAAGAGAAGAAGATAGACACGTGATAAGATAGCTCGCGGGAGGGTATAGGTCCCGGTGGGCCTTCTGGACTTCAAACCCAGTATGGGGTTGTGAAAAGCCCCGGGTGGGTTCGACTCCCACACCTTCCCGCCATTCACTCAAGTCTTTTAGGAGACTTCATGGGTAAAGACAAACGGGTTGCTCTGGTGACTGGAGCCGGCCAGGGGATTGGCCGGGGGATTTCCCTTGAACTGGCCAAAAATGGATTTGACATCGTGGGAGTGGACATTGTTTTTGAGCCTGAGAATAAACAAAAGGGGCTTTTTGAAGTCAAGGAACGAGTGGAGGCGTTGGGCTCGGCTTTCTTGCCGATTCAAGGTGATGTTTCTTCCCTCAAAGACCATGAGACAATCCTCAAACAGGTTCTGGGCAGGTTCGGAAAAATTGATGTGCTCGTGAACAATGCTGGAGTGGCGCCAGAGAAAAGAGTGGACGTGCTGGATACGACTCCTGAGAGCTATGACAGGCTTCTGTCCATCAATGCCAGAGGTCCGTTTTTCTTGACTCAAAAGATCGCGAACCAGATGGTGAAGCATGTCGAGAAGAATCCTGGATTGAGGCCCTGTATTATTTTCATCTCCTCCATATCCGCTTCTGTGTCTTCTCCGTCGAGGGCAGAATACTGTGTTTCCAAAGCGGCTCTCAGTCAGGCGGGTCGCGTATTTGCGGACAGGTTGAGCGAATACAATATCAATGTCTATGAGGTGCGTCCGGGCATTATCCAGACGGAGATGACTGCTCCTGTCCGGGAGAAATACGATGAGCTCATCGCCCAGGGCCTTGTGCCCCAAAAGCGGTGGGGATTTCCGGAAGATGTGGGAAAAGCAGTTGCCTCTCTGGCCAGAGGAGAGTTCGGCTATTCCACCGGATTAGTTATCGAGGTCAGCGGCGGGATGAACATTCGACACCTGTGAGAAGGAGCCGGGAAAAAAAGGAATTTTCTTTGTATTTACATAGGAAGAAGGTTAATCTCAGAAGGGGAAAGGCATTTCTTTTTACGAGATTGCTTCACTCCGGTCGCAATGACAAGGAAAAAGTCTCATTGTGGGAGAAGCGCAGCAATCTCACATCATGTCGTGGCGAGGAGGAAAGGCATTTCATCGATCTGCTCGGCACAGGCGTGGCAATCTCACATTATGTCATTGCGAGCAACGAAAAGACGTGGCAATCTCGTAACGGATATAACCGATTTGAGAACGGATTAAAGGGAAGAGGAGAAAACCTGGAATGAATAAATCGCGGAAGGCTTTCAAGGAAATTCAAAAAAACCGGATGATCGCCCTTTTAACTCCCCAGAGCAAAAGCGAATGCGTGAAAGCGTATGAGATGCTTCGCCCGTTTAATGTCGTTCTCGAAGTTGCCATGCGTTCTGGACACGCGGCTGACGGGATCAAAGCGATAGTGAAGAAATTTCCGGATGCTATCGTGCTGGCAGGAACTGTAATGACCCGGGAGCAAGCCGAAGAAGCCATCCAGGCTGGGGCAGCAGGTATCGTATCGGCTGATTACATTCCCGCTGTGGTTGACGTCTGTGTGGAAAAGGATGTCATGTGCGTTCCAGGAGGGCTGTCCGATGTGGGAAAACAGCTGGTCCGGAAAGCAGGCGGTTACGGATGTTCTCTTGAGGAACTTCGGGAAAAATATCCCTATCAATGGATCTATAAACTGTTTCCTGCTATCTCAGGGGAACTTTCCAACATGGACCTCTCCCATTCCTGGAAGGGTCCGTATAAGGATCTGACAGTTATTTACACCGGAGGAATCACTTTGGGCACTCTGAAGGAAGCCATCAGAAAAGATCCTGAAGGAATATTCTGTGCCTCGGCTCTAACCAAGCGCATCAACGAGCCAAAACGGATGAAGCAGGAAGTTCAGCAGTGGAAAGATGTGCTCAAGCCTCCTCTCCCAAAAATAAAAAGGATCTCCAAGGCAAAAAGGGGAGAGGAATCTCCTGGCCCCAGAGTGGTCACTTTCGGAGAGATGATGATTCGTCTATCCCCATCCTCTGGAATTCGGCTTCAGAGTGCGTGGAATTTAGACTTGAATTTTGGTGGGGCTGAAGCGAATGTCGCTGTTTCCCTGGCCCGTTATGGAATCAACACGTCCTTTGTCTCAGCCCTTCCTCCGAATGACCTGGGTGGTCATGCGCTCCGCACGTTGAGAATGCATGGAGTGGAGACCCGGTTCATCCTGCGAAAAGGAAAAAGAATCGGAGTATATTATCTTGAGCATGGCTCTGGCCCCAGACCTTCGAAGGTCATCTATGACCGTGCCCATTCGGCGTTTTCTGAGATAGAATCCTCTGACCTGGATTGGGAGCGGATACTGGAAGATGTCCGGTGGTTCCACTGGACAGGGATCACCCCGGCCCTGGGTGATTCAGCCGCTTCCGGTCTGCGTCAGGGATTAGAGGTGGCAAAAAAGAGAGGAATAACTGTCAGTGCGGATTTGAACTACCGGAAAATGCTCTGGAGTGAGGACAAGGCCAAAGAAGTGATGACAGGGCTCATGGATTATGTCGACGTTCTTTTTGGGAATGAGGAAGATCCTACGCGGGTATTCGGTGTTCGGCCGAAAAGAACGAATGTGGCTGCAGGAAAGCTGAACGTGGAGGACTATCGGGAGCTGACAAAGTCCCTGCTTAAGCGGTTCGGGTTAAAAAAAGTCGCCATCTCCCTCCGGGAAAGCCTCTCTGCCTCGGAGAATATCTGGTCAGCCTGTCTTTTGAGTGGAAACAAATTTATCAAGAGCCCGAAATACCGAGTCTGGATAGTGGACAGGGTGGGTACAGGGGATGCCTTTGCCGCAGGAGTGATATACAAATTCCTGAAGGGGAAGACTGACCAGGAAGCTCTTGATTTTGGTGTCGCGGCCGCCTGCCTTAAACACTCGATTTGCGGAGATTTTAACCTTGTCAGTGTCGAGGAGGTTGAACGAATGGCTGGCGGTGAGACGAGCGGACGAGTGCAGCGCTGAAAAATTTAAAATCGAAAACTCTGAACGATGTCTCCTCATATTCAGTGAGAGGAATAGAAGCAAATGAATGTTAATTTTATGCGGTCGATCGACCGAAGAGTGGGAATCCCTATTTGTTTTTGTCTATCCATCATTCATGGGATTGGGAAAATATTCAGTCCACCCAAGCTCATCAAAAAACCTCAAAGAATTTTGTTCATCGAACTGTCTGAAATGGGCAGTATGGTCCTTGCCTATTCTCTTTTCAAGAAGACAAAAGAGTTATTCCCAGGGGCCGAACTGCATTTTCTGACCTTCGGAGAGAACCGGCATGCAGTGGATATTCTAGGTATCATCCCAAAAGAGAATGTCGTGACTGTGAGCAGCCGAAATATCTTCAGTTTTTTATTGTCATCCATCAGTGCAGCATGGAAACTCAGATGGAAGAAGATAAGTGTGGCTGTGGATATGGAGCTGTTTGCCAGGCTCACGGCCATACTCAGTTTTATGAGCGGCGCAAAGAACAGGGTCGGGTACTTCAGGTATCGCAATGAGGGATTATACCGAGGAAATTTCCTGACACATAGAGTGGCATTCAATCCCCATATCCATATGGCTCAAAACTTCCTCAACCTGATCTATGCTGTCCATTCCTCTCAAAAAGAACTCCCGCTGACAAAAAAACCCGTGGCTGAACAGGATATCGTTCTTCCGAAAATTCGATTATCCGAAGCGGTAAAAATGAAGGTGATAAAGAAACTTCAGGAAGAGAACAAAAACATCGTGCATGCGAAAAAGATCATTCTCCTCAATCCGAATGCGAGTGACATCGTTCCTGTCAGGAGATGGCCTTTAATGAATTACATCGAGTTGGCAAGGCGGCTCCTCAAGCATGAAGGAGTATACATCATCAACACTGGCGTAGAGTCAGAAAAAAAATATGCGGATGTTCTGCATCAATCCTTAGGTTCGACGAGATGCATCAATCTGGTCGGAAGAACCTCTTTTTCTGAGTTAATCAGTCTTTATAATATAGCCGACATTTTGATCACGAATGACAGCGGACCTGTGCATTTTTCTGCACTGACGAATATCAAGACTTTTGCGTTTTTTGGGCCTGAAACTCCGAAGCTCTACGGGCCGCTTGGAGATAACTGTTTCGTATTCTACTCGAATTACAGCTGCAGTCCCTGTATATCCGCTTTTAACCAGAGGAAATCTCCTTGTAACGACAATAAATGTCTCAAAGCCATCACGGTGGAGGAAGTCTACAGGAAAGTGAAGTTGCTCATTGCGTGATTTGATTCAACTGCAATCAATGATTCTCCTTTTAATCTCGAAAATCCTTTCAGAAGAGCCAGGATTGAAAGCATTGAGTAACTTGAGAGCACTATGCGTTTGAGAAAAAGGACGTATTTATTCATCTTGATTGCCCTTATCCTCCTCATTTCAATTTTCCTCCTCAAGGTCCAGGAACACATGAGAGATTTTGAAGTGAATTACACTGCGGGAAAAAGGATGAGAGCGGGGGAGAATCTTTACCAGAAAAAAGATGGGCACTATATGTTCAAATACCTTCCCAGCTCTGCACTCTTTTATATCCCTCTCTCCTTCTTCCCCTTAAATGTGGCGAAAGCCATCTGGTATATTCTCGTCGTTTTCAGCATTTTTTCACTCGTCTACATCTCTTACAGAATTTTGCCCCCGAAAACAGGGAAACCATACTATCTACTTGTCTTCACTCCTTTGATATTAGTCAGGTATTTCTTAAGAGAGATTCAGCTAGGGCAGATCAATGCGCTCGTCGGGATGGTTTTGCTTTTTATGGTCTGGTTTTTGATTTCTGAAAAAGATAAGAAGCTTTCTCGGAGTGAAATTTGGGCGGGAGTTCTCTGGGGGCTTGCCCTTTCGCTCAAGCCTCATTCTCTGATTTTTTTGCCCTATTTTCTTATCAAGAAAAAGTGGAACGCCCTCGTGAGCGGGCTGGGCTTTTTATCTCTGGCTCTTTTGATTACATCGCTCTTTTATGGTTTTCAAGGATACACAGGTGTTCTTAAAGAATGGATCGCCACTCTTTCTCGTTCAACGCCCGGCTTATTCACCTCCCAGGACAACATATCCTTTGTGGCCCTGTTTATGAAATGGACGGGTGAGCGAAACCTCGCTCTTGTCCTGGCCGGAGCCGCTGTCATCCTTTTGGCCTTTCTAGTTCTGGCTATCATTCTCAGGGGCCGGGGAGTTGAACGGGCTCCGGTTCTGGAGTGTTCCGTTCTTCTCATTCTTATTCCGCTCGTATCTCCTTTGGGCTGGGATTACACTCTTCTCGTTTCTGTATTGGGGGTGATGTTACTCATTCAGAACTTTTTCGAGTTTTCGAAATTCTGGAGAGCTGTTCTTGTTGTGAACTTCTTTATTATTACGTTTTCCCTCTTTGATATTTTGGGAAGAGAAATGTATGCGCAATTCATGTCCTGGTCTGTGATCACTCTAAATTTTGTGATCCTTATCGGATATCTCTCTTATCTCCGGTTCAGGAAAATCTGTTAAAGAGAAAAAGAAAGGGTTTTCTTCCTTGTTGTGTGGGAATTATCCGGCATTGAAGCGACAGGGAAATCGCTTCGCTCTAGGGAAAAAAACGAGAGAAGGGATTAAAACTTGAGCACATACATGGCGCGGACAGCGGGCTTGGTGCTCTTGAATCGTTCAGCCTCGAGTGAGGCATGCCTCAGGTAATAATCATACCCGACGCTGAGCTGCGATCTTTTTGAGATATCACAATTGAGGTTTAAAGTCAGGATTCCCAGGAATTCGTTGACGCTGGTGTATATGGAATGGACCCAATACTGGGAAAAGCCTGTATCGATACTGCCCAGCCCTCTCTTTCCGAGCTCGAACTTGACTCTGCCAAGCAATCCGGGCCCAAAGTAATACGGATCATTTATTTTCGTCCCGAAATGAGCGTCCGGGGACTCGATCGAGGGGCTGGAGCCTCCGAGTATTAAATACAGGATTCCCGAACTGTTAAAATAATAGCGAGAATCGGATTCAGAGATTGTAACAAGGCCGGGTCCGAATCCGAGGGCAGACATCATCTTGCTTGTCTGAGTGTCCATGTAGTCAAAAACTCCGAATAGCCCGGCAATGCCCCCTTTGATTTTTCTTCCTGCGAGAATTCCCGTAGTGAGAATTTCCGTATCGAGAAGCTTATAATCTTGGAGTCCTAACCTTATACTGAGGGAGAACCAATCATAAGAACGGAGTGAAGAAGTCTCTCCTTTTAAATAATCATTATACTCCAGGCCCAAAGCCATCAGAAAAGTGGGCTGGCCTGAGCTTGTCTTGTAGGCTCCAAAAGGAAACTTCAAGTTGAAGTAATGCTTCTCCGGCGGAAGTCCGACTCTAAACGCATCACCGGAGACGACTCTGAATATGTTTCCCGGGTTCGCAGCAAAGGCCATTGTTTCACGGAGGACTCTTTCAAACCCGACTGCACTTTCATCAATGAACAGATTGGCGGCCTTGAACAAGAGCTCACCCAGGGCGAGGCCTCCAACAGCATTCAGGATGAGATCGTTTCTTGAAGGGGGGTTATCTTTATCACCTCTCGATTCAAGAAAAAACTCCCATGTAACACTCCCGAAAAAAGTGAAAAGCGTGGATTCTAAGACGTTTAAATTGTTCGCTCTGGCAATTGTATAATTGATGGCTCCATGATAAGGGTGGCCGAGAAGGTTTGTCCAGTAGGTGTCTTTGTCCCAGGTGAAACCGGATTCAAGGTTATCCCGGATGGAATCCCATGAGACGTAGGCCCATTTTTCTTTTATGATATATCTGTTAAAAAGCCATATGGTCACGTTGAGTGATGTCATTTCAATGGCTGCTTTGAAGTATCTTTTTTTATTTTGCAGAGTGAGTTCCTTTTCGAGTGGTGTTTTCAGCGAAAAGATTTCAGGGTTGTTTATTCCCAGGTTGAATGGAGCTATATATTCTCCCCTTTTTTGAAAGCCGTTTTTTATGAAGAAAGCCTTATCGCTCTCAGGAGCTAGAATTTCAAAAGAGCTGCGATGGCTATCCGGAGAATACAGAGCCAGAGAATATCTTTGACTATCGAACAGTGAGCTTATCGTTTGAAGGGATTCTTTATGATGAGGATTTTTTGACTCCTTGGCAAATAGATTAGAGAAACTTATTAAATTTATAGCGAGTACTATTATTATGGCTCTTCTCTTCATTTAAATGCCTTGTGCTTCTACTTGCTCCTATTTTTTGAAAAAAAATCTAAAATTGGAGTTTGTGAAGAAAATTGTATCTATTTTAGATTAAAGAACATAATAAGGAAGCCGCTTAGAAAAGTCAAATAGAGAAGACAAAGATTAGACTCGTGGAATCGGTAAATGGCTTAGGAACACTTGTTTTTTGTTTTACCGCAGTTTTGAAAATCTCTATCGGACGAAATTACGTTTGACATCCAATTTAATTAAATTTAAGTTATTATTCGCACTTTGAAATTCCAAGATTTTCTGTGAGGAGGTGAATCGATATGGCTTATGCTGCAGGAGCCACAGGTGCTGCCGTTGCTGGCGCTGCGATTGCTCAGGCCATCAGAGCTTCCGGTGCGATTGTGCATGTGCAGGCGAATGATTTTATGATAATCCTCTCAAAAGCCGATAAACCTGTTGTTGTGTGTGCGACAAGCGGCTTTCGGAAAAAGAAGCATGAGTATTTAACCGGGTATAAAGGTCTGGCTTTTTACACAAAATCAAATGTTCCCTTGCAGCTCACAAGCGACACAGAACTCATTGTGGCAAAAAAAATCTGG
>Ga0209636_10006972_pt1 | contig 11536 bp, 10 predicted proteins | sample DeeMarSWOR152_54_FD_187464 | JGI IMG/M metagenome (GOLD analysis project Ga0209636, IMG submission 187464) | Marine sediment microbial communities from White Oak River estuary, North Carolina - WOR-1-52-54 (SPAdes) (version 2) | ecosystem: Environmental > Aquatic > Marine > Intertidal zone >... | reverse complement strand
AAAAGATTTATAACTATTTTCTTTTTATCTAATGCAAACCTGAAAGGAGGTGGTAACCATGAATAGGAGACAGAAATTAATTGCAGTCATAAGTGTAGCTGTTGTATCTTTAGCCGTAACATGTGTCACAGCCAGCCCGCGGACAGCAAATACGCCCTTGTACACGTTCAGAATGGAACAGCAAAGCAACAAGATGAACTTTTTGCCTACCACAGTAAATGGCTTTATCTATACGACAGAAAAAGGATATGCACTGACCTATGATGCTGCAGGATATTGTGGTGCAACCCCGTTCGGCACATATGATACATGTGGAGAATGTACTACCATAGAGATTACCTGCTGGTCATGCTGGTATACCTGTTTGAATACATGCCCTAATACCTGCGAAAATACGTGCGTCAGTACCTGCGGTACGTGCGCTCAAACATGCCCCAGCACCTGTAAGGATACATGCCCGAATACATGCCGGAGCACGTGTCCCAATACGTGCTGGGACACTTGCTGGAATACGTGTGAATACACGTGCGAGGGTCCAGAATGTACCACAATAGAAATTACATGTTGGACATGCTACAGTTGTTAATTCCCTTATTTTCCCTTTTTATTTTCTCTTTTTCTCTTTTTTTATACCAGAATTTCTTCAAATAGCTCGTATTCAAGGTTGTAGATCTCCAGTGTAATTTCTTTTTCATCTTCACTCAACGCATAAGGATCAGTACCATTGTATCCCATGTATCCTGGCTGACCCCTGAACCCATCTCTGAACGCGTTGGAAACAGTACACAATACAAAGTATCCGTCCCCGTAGGACACTCTGGCGAGGATGACTCTCTCACCTACTTTCTTGAGTGCTTCTCCCCCTTTTGCAGAAGGACCCCAGGGAAGTAATGGACCTTCCTCAGTTGCATCTTGCGGTTTTCTAATCTCTTCAATTTCCAACCCAAACTCTGCAATGAGGTTTAATCCTAATACGTTACTTGAATCTACCATCATCAAGACATTTCCACCCTTTTTCACGTGCTCTTTCAGAAGTTCTATGTCCTCGTAGGAGAAGTTTTTCGTTACCGGATCTACGATGACGATGGTCTTTCCCTTTTCTACGCATTCCTTTAACGAGTACTCAATTGTTGGCACACGTCCTACTCTCTGGGTCCAGATCAAAAAGACATTGTACTCACCTTCACGCTCACCGCTGCTGACAATCTCAGATGAATGGTCACCATCAAAGCACACTGTGGTTTCCCAATCGTAATACTTTGCTGGTATAGTGTCATACACTTTTGGAGCGAATGCTGCCACTGAAAGACTGCTCCCCAGCCCCATCACACATACTACCACCATGAAAACACCAATCCTTTTCTTCTTCTCAATATCTCCAAAGAGAAATAAACCTACACCAGCCAAAATAATTCCGAATAGTGCAAGAATTTTCGGTACATAAGAGTACTTATTACTGTAATTCAAGTACTCCATGCTTCCAATGGCCATTTGGTCAGACCCTCCAAAGAATATCCTGAAATTGGATATAGTAGTACTGTCAGCAAAGGCAACGATCCTCCCCTTTCCGCACTCTGCAGCCACACACTGATGGAATATTCCCCAGTTTCTGTCTGTGGCCAGTACGGGCAAGTCCCTCCGCGTCTCCCTGAAGAATCCGGTCGATGCGTACTCACCTGGTTCAGCACTCAACCCGTACCCGGGAATGACTCTCCCCACAGCAGCAGGAGCTTTAATACTGCACGAGGTCAGAAAATCAAATCTCGGCATATATTTCGCGCACAGGTGTGTTATTTCCCCTCTCTCATATAAGGAGAGTCTACCAGTGGCATTGTTTACACTGTCGAACTCAAATGTTATACCAAATTGTCCTGTTATTTGATTTAAGGCTGTACTGGTGCCGCAGAAGTTGCTGTGATCCCCGATAACAAAGAGTCCTCCTCCATTGTTAATGAAATCCACAATAGCTGCAACTTCTCTCTCAGTATACATGGTGGGGGTCTTCAAAATTAATATATCGTAATTCTGGAGTATTTCAGACGTAATTTCCTCAGAAACCACATCAGGGTCCACCTTGGAAATAGTTTCACCAGGCACCCAATCGAGATATGCAGGACTCATCACTCTGTCCACATCGTAAGCTACTTTAAACCATTCAATCATGGAATACGCATTGTAGGTGGATTCTGAGCCATACCAGTACTTGTCCAGGATCAACGATGATGGCTCCCAGGCAGAATGGATCTCATCCACCAGCACTCTCCCCTGCTTCTGGGTTCCCTGTTCTTTGAAGAAAACTGATCCGCAGAGGAGGAACGCGCTGACAAAAAGGGCCAAAAATATCATGGCATATCTCTTCTCAATCTTGAATTGTGGAAATTCAATTTCTGCACCAAAGGTGTATATCAGAAGTAGTAGTACGACAAAGGGAATAAAGGTTACAAACATCCACAATGAGCTGAAAAATATTTCTGCAAATTTTCTGAGCGCTTCTGTTCCCAAATCTCCTGAAAAGAAAATATTGATCAGGACTACGTACCTCACCAGTAAGTAGATCAGGCTCAATGCCAGAAAGCCAGCAGCCCGTCTCACTGCATTGTTGAAGGTTTCAGACGTCAAAAGCAAATACGTTAACACTGGCAGGAACAGCAGAACAAAGGGGTACACTCCTAGAGTGTCCCAGGTTGTCGGGAACGGAAAGACGTCTCCACCTTTCTGGATGAATATTGTTCCTCCATGAAAAGAGGTTACAAATCCAAAGATCTTCAGAAGTGGATAAGCGAGATACGACATTAAAACGGCAGAGTGTCCTGATGGTATTACCAAATGGTAGATGCTCATTCCAGCAGCCTGCACAGTAAATATGAGACCGCTCACTGCAAATCCTAGCCACAAACTCACCCGGGGGAGAATGGCCACCAGGAAAAAGCCAATTGCCAAGAGTATGAACCCTGTATTATAGGGGTACGGAATAATCACCGATGAGATAGCAAAAGGAATTAACAAAATACTCCATTTCCTATCTATTTCGTATTTGTGTCCTCTAAAGAGTACCAATGTTAACCCAATAGCAATAAAGAGCGAGATAAGTCCATACGTCACGTACGATTCGAACCTGAATATACGCACTATGCACAACCAGAATGCTACCGAAGATAACAGTATTAACCCGATCAAAACTCTTTTTAACACAGTCATGATGATTCCTCCTCAAAATCGGTAAGAATATCTCTCAATAATTCAACGTTCCCCACCCACAAAGCTGCGTACACTGGTTTTCCCAACCGGGCAGGTTCTAAAGAATACTCCAAATTCTCGTTGAGTAAGAACCGTGAATCCCCTATCAAAACTACCAGTCCTTTCCCATACTTCATGCTGATGATGAGGTTGTACGTCTGCCCCAAATAAGTTAAAGAAGCATATGTCTTGTACAGGTTTCTCCCACCTATAGGATATGCATCCATAAACTTGGGTTCATGCCAGTACATTTCTAAGTCTTCATCAGATATTTGGGGGACTCGACCGTGGGTCTCAATAATCCAGGGAACAGGACCCAATGGTATATCACCTATGTCCATCTGGAAGGCATTTAAGAGCGGTTTGACCGCATATTTTTCAGCAGCACCCACACTCATTAAGAGTAACCCTCCATTTTCCACGAAAGTGGTAATCTTCTTCACTTCTCCTGAAGAGTAACCCTTGGTGGGTGCAATGATGACAAAGACTTTCCCTTCATCGAGCTGGTTAATATCATTCAAAAATAAGGGAATGTACTGGTTTCTCATGAAATTCTTGGCGAGACCATCGACACTATTATCCTGGTAACCCCGTATGTTCAACAAATTGCTGTGAGCAGTATCGATCCACGCTATTGTGTCCACCTTCTGGTAGGGTGTGTCCACGGTCAATGAGAATGCACTGGATATCAACAGTGCCAAGAAGAGTACTCCATAGGTAGTTAATCTCACCGCACTGTCACTTCCGAATAATAAGAAAACAGTAACAATAAAGAACACAAATGCAATCCAGCCCATATACGGTGATCTTTCTACATCTGTCAGAAAACTAAGAGAGTTCTCCATGAGCTTCCATGTCCCTGTTAATGCTTCATTGAACCCGTAGGATGTATCACCAAAGACCAGTATATTTCCCCTTCCATAATGGTCAACAGCTGCAAGGATGATATCACCTAATTGCTCTCCTCTGTCAAACTCTCTGTTACCCAAGTACCCCGGTTCTAAAGGATTTTCTCTGTCAGAAAATGCATACCTTCCCACCATGATGGGCTGGGCAGACCCAGTCACCTGCAGAGAGGCTCCCACAGACCCGGTCCGGATATCGTCAGGGGTTAACTCCCGGAATATCTGGTGAGGTGCAAATTCTGTAGACGTCTGCCAGTGCCCGTGGGTCCATTCTGCTGTGTCTGACTTGATCCTGATACCAGTAACTGCCAAGATATCGTTGAGGTAGTGGCGGCCTGCCTGGAAATCCACTGCACTCGCCATCATGTTGGTGTGTTCACCAAATACGAGTAATCCACCCCCATTTTTCACAAAGGTTTGTATGTGGTCACAGTCTTCAGCAGATAAGGAACTGGTCAAGTTAGCAACGATAAAGACATCTGCATCCTGTAAAGCTTCTTGTAGAGATGTGGAATTTTCACCATCCAAAACTTCCACGGTAAAGCCTTTCTCCTGGAAATACCACAGCATGGTTCCGAAGGAAATACCGCGATCTGCAGTAAGGGCCTCTTCTTCTTCTGGAAATTCAGGTACGTAAGAACCCATTGCGCTGTCCCGTTCGTAAAACACTATTTTCCCTGCGCTTCCCTGGTTGAGATACGGTATTGCAGTCAAAAAGATTGTTGACACAAATAGCAAGAGGAGGACTGCAATTCTCTTCCACGCTCTTGGATATATCTTTATTTCAGCTGGCTTGAATTCTACCTTTGTCAACCCAACAAAGAATAATCCACTGAGCATAAAGCACAAAACCAACTGCAGCAAGGTAACCTGCGAGAGGAGATCAATACCGATGCGTGAAAAAACGAGGGCATAACACACGAGGGATACAACCCACAGGACAAAAGACCCGCACACCAGTAAGATGAATTTCTGTAAATTTAACCAGCTTCTATTACGGATGAAGAGTGCTGCAATACACAGAACGAAATACAACCAGATCCAGAATCCACTGGGACTTGGTCCTAAAACCATAGGCGTCTTCATCAGAGTTCCTAGGGACTCAGTAAAAGAAAAGGATATACTAGATATACCTTTGTACACATAGAAGTTGTGCAAATATAAGAGGAAGACAAATACATACAGGAGGGTACCTGCCAGGATGGGAGAAATATACTTTTCCACTTTGAATTTTGATAGAGTATTGAGACCAAAAATGAAGATACAAAAGGACAACATCCAAAATATTCTGTGAGAAGTTGCAAACAAGAGGATACTGGCTGCTATAACGAGCACAATGATGAGTGCATTGTCCCGTGTTTCTTTACTCTCACGTATGGTTGAAAGTGTGAACCCAGCAAGAATTGAAAAAGGGAACAAAGCCAGTAAAACTATCACCAGTAAAATAAATCCGAGAAACCTCAGCGATGTCAAAGAGAAATCACTTATGTTTGCTGAAAGAAGGTTAAATGATAACGTGAGTAAAATAACTATCGAAAGATACTTGATCGTTTCTTTTTTACTACTCTCCGGGCGTGAATCTTGGTTCATTTCCACCACTTCCTTAGATTCTTTTCTACTTGGAGCCTACAAAATCTTCTCTCTATATAAACTTTTTGTATTTCGAGGTTGTCATAACTCTGGCGCTGAAGGCTATCAATTTCTCTGGCCGTTAAGAGATAGAAATCGAATAGAAAAGCAAGACTGTTACACGTGTAACAAAATGAAGCGAACACCAACGGTTCAACAACCTCCATGGTTATGTTGTGCTATTCATGACAATAGTTACCTTTTTAATATCAGCAACCTTTGTACGTACTCATGATTGAAATAGTTGAAGAGTTGGAAAAATTGAGTTTGAAAGAAATTCTGGGTTATGCTATAGAGTCTGAAGCAGCAGCAAGAGAGTACTACACAGAACTTGCGAAACATGCCCCCGAGTTGGTTGCCACAAGATTCGAGAACCTTGCTAGAGAGGAGGAGATGCACAAAAAAACTGTTCTGAACATTTACGAGAAGCATTTTGGGGAGGAGAGCTACACTGTCCCTGGAAATCTTCCTCCACTTGAGAGTCCAGTGGAGATCAGCACAGTTACCTCTCTCATTCGTGCACTGGAGACTGCTATGTGGAATGAGTACAACGCGTACAGGGTGTACACGTACCTTGCAGCTTTAGAGAAAGATCACAGGGATTTATTCAAGTACCTTGCAGCCATGGAGAAAGGGCACTATGACGTATTGAGGATGGAAAAAGATACCTATGAAGGTCATGTAATAGAGAAGCCCCAAAGAAAAGGTATGAGTCTGAAAGACCTCTGGCTGGACGCGTACAGGATTTATTGAATTCACTTGGAAAAATGATCACTCCAGACGTCATTGTCAGTATCACATCGACCATGTGTATACTTGTGTAGCAGATTCATGCAGCATCCTGAACGGGATTAAAATCTACGAAGGTATCCTCGAAAACCCCTGCATATCCTTTATAAATCCCAAGTTGAAGGACTATTCAATTTATGGGCCTTTATCTCAGATTGTTACACGTGTAACAAGATATTTCTTGGCTCCTTTGTAGAATTTGAGCAGAATATCATCCCCAACTCTCGTAACACTGATGGAGGCGTGAGGCCGCATACAACCTTAGAGAGCTGGAGTGGGTTAAGAGTGATCTCAACGCTCCCATTCTCATCTATTCATTCAACCTCGAGAACTCCTTCGAGAGAATTTAGTCTATATATTCCCTCGTTCCAGGGGCATTGCGTATCATTTAGGTTCAGGATGAGTTCTTCTTCTACTCGTTCAGGCACCCGAATCGACCTACAGTAACCCTCAAAGTTGATGACTCTCATCATCATTAATCTCAGTTTTTATTTGTAATCAAGTTGTGAATTGTAATGATATGCTATGTAAAAGTGAGCCGTGAACAACAAAAATACAAATTCACCCAATGTTACACGTGTAACAGAATGAACACTCATAGATTTATTGACCCCCTTAAACCTTAAACCTCAAAGCTTTAATATTGAAGAGCCATAGAATTTTCATGGAGGGACCTTTCACAGGATCAAAGGAAGATAATGTAGATAAGAGTAAGTCGAACATAGGAATGAGAATGGCATGTATTGCGTTGTCAGTAGCAGCTGCTTGGATTCTCCTAGAGGGTGCTTTGAACCATATACATATAGCTGTTCAGTTGGGTCCTCCTGAGTACACTAGGTCGCTTGTCGAAAGTGAGATTTTTAATATCAAACTCATATTCTTACTTATGTTGCTAGTTGCCTTACTTGGATGGGGGTCTTACCTATATAAATACTTCATCGAGAGAAGTGCCTGATGACCTTTTGCTTGAACATTCAAAATTACCCACGTCCATGCTTTTTGACATCTTCTGCTTCCTTTCGGATATTTCCTGCCTCATCAAAATACGACTTTCCACGATTCTTGTCTCAACGAGGTGAGTACAGATGAAACCCTGATCTTTATCAGATGAGAGGCCGCCATTGCAAAAAAGATTGTCTCTCTCACCAGCTATTCCTACAAACCTGGGCTATAAATCTCTTTTGCCTTATGGTGACTAACTTACTAGAAGGGGCACTAGTTTTCTTCTAATAACTTTTTCAGGTTCTCTCCTTCCTCTTTCACGTGGGTTATACTCTCTTCAAGCTGATCTTTGGCAAGCTTTGTAAATAACCAACCAGGTCTCAGATAGGTTCTGGCAGTGAAAACACACGTATCTCCTTTCTTATCTATGATAAATGTGCTTTTCGGGTAAAAAAGTCGCCAGATCGGGTGTGTAATATTGAATTCGATCTCTTTGTTTGGCACAATTTTAGTGTACACAACCTTGGCTTTATGCATTTCTCCGTGAAGGTATTCTTCAAAATACCCAATTGTGCCTTCTTCTAAGGGCCTCCCTTTAACCCAGCAGAAGGTTACATGGTCGGGATGCCAGGCTTTGTAGTTTTCATCTATGTGCACAAAAAAGCCCCAAATCTTTTCGGGTGTCGTCTTTATTTCTATTGAATCCTCTAATATTATCATGTGCTTACCTCCTTATAGGGTAAAAACCCTAATCTCCCCTGTCTAGAGAGAAAGATGTGGTCTACTTACTGTATCACCATAGTGGGTGAGACTTTCTGCTTCGATTACCACTAATCACATCTTTGTGCGTGTTGTACTGCTAGGGGATTTACAAATACTCCAGTACTGCATACTAAAAGATTGTGCCGACCATGGTAGGTAGTTTATAAAACGCACGCAATGATGTAGTAGCAAAATAATTGGCTGTTTGAGATTTTGACAAGAATTGGTTTTCAGAATCCAAAAATCCTCTTCTTTGCTATTCAACTTCCTCGACAATACTTTTGATCTCTTTTAAATCATCCTCCAATGCATTAATCTTTTCCATCATCTGCTGTTGCATGCTTCCTGATTTCTCCATGAAACTTTTGACCATACTCTCTATTAAATCCTGATTTATCTTGATAGTCTCGAAGTTACTGTATTGGGCTTTGTCAATGTGCTTTATTGATTCATTGGTTTTCATTTGAAAAAAATATGCTATACCACCAAAAATGACAGAAATTCCACCAAATATTGAGAGAATTACAACTAATCTCTGGACTGTTTTGGTTAGAATGCCCTTTTCGGTTAGAGTTGTCGCAATGAGAACTATATCATAAAAGTTCATCTCCTCTGAAATAAACGTGACTATGAAAGCACTCAACAAGAGTGCACACCCCATATAAATCAAATATTTCTCTTTTGATACCATAATGCACCCCCTTTACATGCATATGCCACTAATCTAATGGTTTTATATGAACAATTTCCCTTCGAAACTCTTTTTCCACATACTCTATTATTTCTTTCATTTCTGCAATTTCCTTTTCAAAGGGTCTCATGTTCGTCACCACTGTTATTGTGAAATCTTAGATATATAAACCTTTCTGTGCTGGCCGACGTTGGTAAAGGGTTGCAGGGCTGTAGCACTCTGGTAAATTCTAATTTGATGAGTTGCTGCTATTACTTAATGGCGGGGATAGGTGTTGTAATGGCTGTACAGGTCTTTAATGTTGCGTTGCTGATTGCTGAAGCATGCAAAACCCTTTTTTCTCTTCCCTCTTCATTCAATTCTGCTCAATCTTATCTTTCCAAGATACACAAAGACAATCCCCACTAACCAACTCAATGCTGTGTGCAGCAATTGGACGTGCAAAAAGCCCCCAATAAACTCACCATCTCTCATTAAAATGATCAAAGAAACTGCAAACAGTCCAACTGAAACAAACACTGCTATCATAACGTTTATCCATAATTTTGCCGATTTTTCCGAGAAGGGTGGATTCAACAAGAAGAGACCAAGTACAAAAACCACATAGCCTGCAATGAACAGCATCATCAAGCCTGTAATACTCAATTTAAAACCGAGGGTATCGTGCACAGTCAAAAATGTTATAACAGCTGTCACAACCCCTGCGATGGGTACTGCCATTAACCAGCTTTTAAGCAGCATAGCCTTAACAAACTGTCCCTCACCAGAAGGTGCTTTCCTGTATATGTAAAGACTTTCTCTCCCTCTGACTGTCACTTCCCCCGTCACCATCACTGTAATAATCGGAAAAATGAACATAGTCATCATTAAGGCTGCTGGGGGATCATCAGGGTCAGTGGACGTGGTAGGAACGATGAATATGATCATCAAAACCAAAAGACCCAACATGTAGGAGATATTTGAGATGTTTTCAAGCCTCCTACTGTAGTCCTTGAAGAGAGATACGACGAGGGTACCGAAGGATCCACCTCCTCCCGTGTATCTGATTGTCTTGTAAAAGATACCATCTGGCTTAGCCTGTGAACTTATGAAGGAGGGCTGTTCCAAACTGTAGGCACGATCAGCTACTCGTGCGCCAACCCACAAGATTGCTGCAAAGAAGGCTAAAAGACCGCCAAATCGGGTCGCAGTCTCGAACCAGACAGCAGCAATATTACCTGGATTGGAGGCGAAGCTGAGGATAACTTCTGTCCCCCAGGAGCTGGGCAGCCACCCAAGAAGGATTTTCACCATCCCACCGGCCCCAGGATTGGCAAGGGTTTCGAGCAAGCCTCCGAACGCAATGACATAGTACATTGCCACAAAGGGCAAGGCAAGAATCATGGCAAGGGCTCTCCCAATATCTTTTCCACGGGCAGTTCTTCCAAGTTTTGTTCTCAGGAGGGCAGCGATCACCGTGCCAATCCAGAGAGCAGAAAGAAATATGACAACAAAAATTGTGATAGTAATACCTATCTGGACCACGCTCAATCCCAGAGGATGCAATACAGCTGTGAAAAAGCCAGTAATTATGGTGATCACGATGGCATACAAAGGCACGACACCCAGAAACTTCCCCAATAAAACGTCGCTCGACTTTATGGGGGCTGAAAGAAAGATCTCAAGCTGCCCAGTTTCTTCTTCCCTCAATGCTGAAGTGATTGGAATTATTATGAAATAGCAGAAGACCATAAAGAGGATGATCTCCACCATGGCCACGGCGGCCTGGGATAAAATAAAAGCGATAAAATCATCAATAAACAGGTTAACAAGTAGAGGTGCAATGAAAAAAACATAGATTGTCAGAATTCCTATTGTTAAATATGGGAAATAAGGTCTTATCCCTCGTATGATGCTCGTGCGGATGCGATACTCATTTTTTGCTACTATAAGCCACTTAGGTGTCGACATCCTTCATCTTCCTCCATTTTAAAAGGGTTTATCATAATGGACTTATCTGTACGTATGTAAATCTTCATCATTCATTCACTTTCTTTGGTATTTAAAAATCTTTCCAGCCATGGGGTTCACCTGTTTGTTACACGTGTAACATGCTGGAACACGCTGTGTAACCTAAAGGCACAGGGTGTAAAAATCTTCAGGCAATGTTTACGACGTGAGTAATTACTCGTCAGCTTCCTCTACCATATCAGGTAATTCATCTTCCACATTTCGCAACCGTGGATACAGAAAACACATTCCAGCGACAACCATCATGAGTACTCCTATGAGTATGAACATCAACCCAATACCTCGTCCTGGGCCTGTACCAATTATTTTTCCCACACTTTCTGCCATATATCCATTGACAGCCATTGCGGGCTCAAACACTTTATCAGCTAACGGCCCCACAAGTAAATACGAAATTGGCGTCGTTGACCATGCAATCGCCCGTCGTACAGAAAATACTCGCCCTTGGACATCTGGAGCAGTTTTAACCTGCCAGATGGCCTGACTGCAGCCATTAACCACAGGCAGAGTAAAAAGGGAAGCAAAATTTGCAGCTGCAATAATCAGTATATTGGGTTTTATTCCTAGAAAG
>Ga0209636_10006971_pt1 | contig 11536 bp, 11 predicted proteins | sample DeeMarSWOR152_54_FD_187464 | JGI IMG/M metagenome (GOLD analysis project Ga0209636, IMG submission 187464) | Marine sediment microbial communities from White Oak River estuary, North Carolina - WOR-1-52-54 (SPAdes) (version 2) | ecosystem: Environmental > Aquatic > Marine > Intertidal zone >... | reverse complement strand
GACTCTGGTAGTTATGATTGTACGTTTGTTTGGCGCCGCAGCCAACGTGCCTTTGATAGCAGTGTTGTCGCTCTCGGTGCCGCCACTGGTGAATATAATCTCGCTCGGCTCACAACCGAGCAAGCCGGCCACCTGCTCACGGGCCTGGCGGATTCTGCGGCCGATTTGTCCGCCGAATGTGTGCATACTGGAAGGATTGCCGTAAAGCTCACAAAATAGCGGCCACATCTGCTCGGCCACCTCGTCAGCTACTTTTGTCGTAGCATTGTTGTCAAAATATATGGTTCTCATTGTGTTTCATCCTTCATTACCGCTAAGGTCCAAGCCTGCGGTAAAATCCCAGGCTAAATACAATACAAAAAACCGGATAGCAGTCTCTTCTTATCACTTATTCTCTATGATTGTGGGGCTGGTTTGCTGAGTCTTTGTCTTCCTCGACGAAAAGCTCTTCAGAAACGAACTCTCTTAGTTTGGCTTCGACCACATCTTTCATTGTGAACTCGGCCAGTCTACATTGTGCACACATCCCTCTAAATGCAACGATAACCTTGTTTCCTTCAACGTCTATCAGCTCAATGTTGCCTCCGTGAGGTCGCAGTGCCGGCTTGATTTGTTCGTTGATTGTCTGCTGAATTAATTGAATCTTGGCGATATTAGTAAGCTTGCCGGCTCGTCGAGGCACCGACACACGCACCTGTTTTATCTTTTCACCCTGTATCTTTTCTATTATCTTTTCGATTTCGCCCTGGCATCCGCCGCAGCCGCCACCAGCCTTGCAGTAATTTGTCACCTGCTCGACGGTCGTCAGATTGTTTTCGCGTATTACCCTCTCGATTTCCGTGTCGGTTACACCAAAGCAGGTGCAAATGACATTGCCTTCAAGCTCGTGTTTCTTCTTGCCGCCGCTTCGGTAGCTTTCGATTGCCGCCTCAAGGGCTTCTCTACCCATAACCGAGCAGTGCATTTTCTGCTCAGGCAAACCGCCCAGATAATTCGCGATATCCTTGTTGGTTACTTTGGCAGCTTCGTCCAAAGTCAAACCCTTTATCATCTCAGTTAAGACCGATGACGTTGCTATGGCACTTGCACAGCCGAACGTTTTGAACTTTGCATCTTTAATTCTGCCGTTCTGGTCGAGTTTGAACGTCAGCTTCAAGGCATCACCGCAGGCCAAGGAGCCGACCTCGCCTACGCCGTCCGGGTCTTCTATTTCTCCGACGTTTCGCGGATTGAAAAAATGATCTTTGAGCTTATCTGTATATTCCCACATAGTTAGTGTTGAGTCCTTAGTTTTGAGTTTTTAGTTATTTGAACATACACGCTACTTAGTATCGTTACCGGTCTTTACAATACTGGTCAAGATCTTAACCAATTCTTCCGAGGACTCAATGAGTTTCCGACTCTGTTGTGTTTCAAAAATCCCTGCGTCTTTTATCAATCTCAGCCAGTAATTTGTTTCTCTGGCCTCTTTTGAGGCGATAGACATTTTAGCAAAAAAATCTTTTCGACTTTGTCCCGCCAGTGCCTCCTCAACATTAGCTCCTATACTTGTACCCGACCGCAGAAGCTGACTTGATATTTCGAGATGCTTGTCCTCTCGGAGTTGAGCACACAATTTTATTATTTGCAGAGCAAAATCATAGCTCTTTTCTTTTATAATGCTTTTTGCCATTGACTTAAAACTCAAAACTCAAGACTTAGAACTGGCTTTCAAAGCCTGCTTGAAGTCAGCTATTATATCATCAATGTGCTCTGTGCCTACCGAGACACGAATGTAATCAGTTGTTACGCCGGCTGCGAGCTGCTCGGCTTCGCTAAGCTGCTGATGCGTTGTACTGGCGGGGTGTATGACCAGAGTTTTGCTGTCACCAATGTTGGCGAGATGACTGGCCAGCCTAACATTGTTGATAAACTTGATAGCAGCTTCCTTACCATCTTTGATTCCAAAGCCTAAAATGGCTCCCTGTCCTTTGGGCATATATTTTTTGGCAAGTGCATAGTCCGGATGCGATTTAAGTCCCGGATACTTGACCCAGGTAACTGCATCCTGTTTTTCGAGCCACTTTGCAAGTTTCAGGGCATTTTCACTGTGCCTGGCCATACGCAAATGGAGCGTCTCCAGCCCCTGTAAAAACAGAAAAGCATTGAACGGCGACATACAGGAGCCCATATCTCTGAGAAATTGGGTTCTGGCCTTGATGATGTAGGCCAATTCGCCAAAGGACTCGACGTATTTGACACCGTGATAACTTGGGTCAGGCTCGGTCAACTGAGGGTAGCGGCCGTTTGTCCAGTCGAATTTGCCCGAATCAACAATGGCTCCGCCGATGCACGTGCCGTGACCGCCAATAAACTTTGTGCAGCTATGAACAACAATGTCGATGCCGTATTCAATCGGCCTGAATAGAATCGGCGTGGGAACAGTATTGTCGCAAATCACCGGCATACGATTTTTGTGGGCAATGTCAGCTATTTTTTCGTATTGCAGGATGTCATTCTTTGGATTGCCGATTGTTTCTATGTAAATCAGCCTGGTATTGTCCTTGATTGCCCCGGCAAAATTATCCGGGTCCTTGGGGTCAACGAATGTAACTTCAATGCCGAGCTTCGGGAAAGTCCGGCTAAAAAGTGTAACTGTTCCGCCGTAGAGGGAATTTGAAGATACGATATGGTCTCCTGCGCCGCAAATATTAAAAATGCTGACATATATTGCCGACTGACCAGAACTCAACGCCAAGCCTCCTACTCCGCCCTCGAGGGCAGCCAGGCGCTTTTCCAATACATCAGTTGTAGGATTCATCAGGCGAGTGTAAATGTTGCCAAACTCTTTAAGGGCAAACAAATTCGTCGCATGGTCCGTGTCTTTGAAGACGTAGCTGGTCGTTTGATAAATCGGCACGGCTCTACTTAAGGTATCCGAATCTACTTGCTGGCCGGCGTGCAGAGCCAGTGTCTCCAAATGATATTTAGTCTGTTCGTCCATTTCCTTCGGACCTTTCTTAAACGTGTAGCTTTTACTTTCTACTTTTTATTTCCACCATCCTATCAAGCGACCTTTTCGCTTTCACTCTTATCTGCTCCGGCACTGTCACCTCATATTGGGATCGTGCTTTGCGGGAACCCTGCATATCCTCCAATGAGGCGATGACCTTGTCCAAGGTAATCTTTTTCATATTTGGACAAACCGCCCTGTCGCTGGCTCGGATAAATTCAGCCTGTGGATTCTGTTTTTGCAAAGGATGAATCATTCCTATTTCGGTAGCTATTATGAACCGGTTTGCTGTGCTTTTCTTAACAAAACGAAGCATTTGGCTGGTGCTGAGAATTTCGTCTGCAAGCGCTTTAACCGGCTCGGTACATTCGGGATGCGCCATTACAATCGCATCCGGGTATTTTGCTTTTGCGCTTTTAATATCGTCCTCAGTTATGGCAACATGCACGTGGCAATAACCCGGCCAGAGCAGAAGGTCTCTGCCGGTTTTTTCGGCGACAAATCGGCCGAGATGCTGGTCGGGCACGAAGATAATAGGCTTATCCTGCGGCAAGGAATTTACCACTTCAACGGCATTAGCGCTTGTGCAGCAATAATCGCTCTCGGCCTTGACTTCTGCAGAACTATTTACATAACAGACGATTAACGCGTCAGGATGCTGGTGCTTTAGCTGGCGTAACTGTTCTGCGTTAATCATATCAGCCAGTGGGCAGCCAGCGAATTTATCGGGCAAAAGCACGGTTTTGCGGGGAGAAAGAATGGCGGCGGTCTCTGCCATAAATTTCACACCGCAAAATACGATTACTTCCGCATCTGTCTGGGATGCCTTTATGCTCAGACCCAGGGAATCTCCGCAGAAATCAGCGAGGTCCTGAATTTCGGCGGGCTGATAGTTGTGGGCAAGTATCACAGCTTTACGGTCTTGTTTTAGCTGCTCGATTTTTTCTATGAGTTTATTGTTCATTGTAAGCTACCCCTCACTTACGTTCGGGGCTCTTTTGTTTTACGTTCTGGGTTCTGCTGTTTGATTTTTTTGTGTTTCGTATAAACCAAATCCGGATGTGGCGTGGCAACGGTAACACCTGACGGTACCGACTCCTTTATCCAGACATTGCCGCCGATTACCGCATCCTTCCCGATGACTACATCACCCAATATCGTTGCTTCAGCATAGATTGTTACATTGTCCTCTATTGTGGGATGTCTTTTGCCTCCCTTTATTATCCTTCCTCTCTCGTCCTTCGGGAAACTCAACGCTCCGAGGGTGGCCCCTTGATAAATTTTGACATTATTACCTATAATGGTGGTTTCACCTATTACGACGCCAGTGCCGTGGTCGATGAAAAAGTTCCTGCCTATTTTTGCTCCAGGATGTATGTCAATGCCGGTTTTGGCGTGTGCGCATTCGGTCATTATCCGTGGAATTAACGGCACCTGTTTCAGGTACAACTCGTGGGCGATGCGGTACGTCGCAATTGCTATGATGCAGGGGTAACTTATGACAATTTCCTCGTAAGACTTTGCAGCGGGGTCTCCGTCGAAGGCTGCGATGACATCACCTTTTAGCAACTGCCTTATCTTCGGCAGTTGAGTCATCAAATGCCGGGCGGTTTCCTCGGCCATTATTTGGCAGCCACGGCTGTCACATTTCTCCATTCTGCAGCGAAATTTCCAAGCGCGTTCTATTTGTTCGGAAAGCCCGGTGTAGATTTGGCACAGAATATCGCCAACGATGAAATTGATATTTGACTTTGTAACTGTCCTCTTGCCGGTATAGCCTGGAAAGAGCACTTCAAAGAGCAAATCAAGGATCTCCAGAATCTCGCTTCTGCCCGGCAAATTAGAGGCATCGATAAAATTTATTCCGGAATCATCCCGATACGTCTGCGCAATTTTACTAACCAGATTTTCAATTTTTTTGCTGGTCAACTTTTCCTTTTGCATTTTCGGTGCCTCTCGAAAGTATATAGGTTTTCTACTTGTTACTCGAACATTTCGGTGGAGATATATCTTTCGCCGGTATCGCAGATAAAAGTAACTATGACTTTACCTTTATTTTCCTTCCGGTGTGAAAACTGCATCGCAGCCCAGACGTTGGCGCCACCGCTAATACCGGAAAGAATACCTTCCATCGCCGCCAACTGCCGGGCGGTCCCAACAGCGTCTTCATTGGAGACTTGGATAATCTCGTCGATGACGGCAACGTTCAGAACCTCCGGCACAAATCCGGCACCGATACCTTGTATTTTGTGTGGGCCGGGTTTGCCGCCGGAAAGTACCGGCGAATCTTTCGGCTCCACTGCTACAACCTTTAGGTTTTTGTTGCGCTGCTTTAACACTTCGCCGCATCCGGTCAACGTTCCGCCTGTCCCGACACCAGCAACAAGAATATCAACCTTACCATCAGTATCGTTCCAGATCTCCTGGGCGGTGGTTTCCCTGTGAATCTGCGGATTTGCAGGGTTTTTAAATTGCTGCGGCATAAAGGAATCAGGGTTTTGAGCCACGAGCTTTTCAGCTTCCTGCACGGCTCCGGTCATGCCACGTTCAGCCGGCGTCAGCACCATCTCGGCACCAAGCAACTTCAGCAGCTTCCTTCTCTCTATGCTCATCGATTCGGGCATAGTCAGCATCAGTCGATATCCCTTTGCGGCACAAATGAATGCAAGACCTATGCCGGTGTTGCCGCTTGTCGGTTCGATTATAGCAGTGCCCGATTTTATCAGGCCCTGTTTTTCGGCCGCTTCTATCATTGCCTTTGCAATTCTGTCCTTTACACTTCCGCAGGGATTTTTGGATTCGAGCTTTGTTAGAATAGTTGATTTGCCTGAGGCGAGCTTGTTGATACGCACCAACGGAGTATTACCCACTGCGGCTGTGATATCTTCAAATATCGCGCTCATGATCTCTCCGTTATATCAATCACATAAATTAAATGCGCTCGACGGTATCCAGTTACGAGCTCAAAGTTGCAATTACCTGTTTGATGAAGCGCACCTATTTTTTGTGATCCGTATTACTTCCTATATTTGATAATCTAAGGTTTTTCTGTCCTTTACCTTTCTAACCAAATCCCGCAGTGTTATAGATTGGAGGACAGTGTCAATTGCCTCCTGCACCTGCGTCCAGACTTGCCTGGCCGCACAATCAACAGCCCGCTCACAGTACCTTACGTTTTCAACGCACTCGACTGTACAGACAGAGCCCTCCAGGCAGTGGAAAACATCGCTAAGTTTAATCTTATCCGGAGCTTTTGCAAGAACATAGCCTCCTTTGGAGCCTCTGAAACTTCTGACAAATCCTGCGGATTTTAGCGTGGTCATCAACTGCTCCAGATACTTGACGGATATATTCTGCCGTTTGGCAATGACTTTAAGCTGCAAAGGCTTCTTCCCGTTGTCTTGGGCCAGATCTATTATGGCCCTAACACCATATCTGGTTCGAGTTGAAAGCTTCATAATAAGCCCCTTATTATTCCTACTATATTGGTAGTATATTATACGAATCTGTCAATCTTTAGTGCAAAAAAACTGAAAAATTAGCCGAGAATTTAAGGGATAATTGCTAAAATCCTCATTTTTAATTTCTGGCAACCCACAATTAACTCATTTCTCCAGAAAAAAAACATTTTATATCACTTCAATGGTCAATTCACTTGACAGGTCAATCAAGTGTTCATAAAATATATGGAGCTTGTTTTTCTGCTATTCAAAGTGGGGTATTGCGAATGGCAAAAGGCTGCACAAAAAAAGTGGTGTTTGTTTCTTCTTTCCCGCCAAGAAGATGTGGAATTGCGACCTTCACCTCTGACCTTATAAAAAGTACGGCATTAGCGGCCAAGGGTGAATTCGAACCGCTGGTAGTGGCAATGCGGTCAGATAGCGAGCTAAGATATAGTGATCCGGTTAAGTTCGAAATCCGCCAAGATGTGAGAAGTGATTATATTTGTGCGGCCGATTATATCAATTTCAGCCATGTTGACCTGATCAGTGTCCAGCACGAATTTGGGCTTTTTGGCGGCGAGGCCGGCGCGTATCTGAGCCTGCTGCTCAATAGACTAAAGGCCCCGATAATAACAACGCTTCATACTGTCCTTGATGAACCTGACCCAGCTTGCCGCAAGTCATTAGTGGAGGTCTGCAACGCCTCAGACAAGGTAATTACTATGAACGAGCGCGGCGTTGGTATGCTGCGAGACATTTATGATATAGCGGGCAGGAAAATAGAATTGATTGCACACGGCATACCGGATTTGCCTTTCGTTGACAGCAACTATTACAAGCACAAATTTGGTCTGGAAGGGCGAAGGACTATTTTGACGTTCGGGCTGCTTAGCAAGAACAAAGGTATTGAGGTGATGCTCAAAGCGATGCCGGCTATAATCAAGGCCCATCCTTCTGTTATGTACATAGTCCTGGGTATGACACATCCTTTTGTGCTAAAGCATGAGGGTGAATTATATAGATTCAGCCTCCAACAAATAGTGAAAGACTTAGGTCTGCAGGAACACGTAATATTTCATAACAGGTTCGTCAAGGAGGAAGAGCTTCATAACTTTTTGTGCGCAGCCGATATTTATGTTACACCGTATCTGAAAAAGGAACAATTGACCAGCGGCACGCTATCATTTGCGGTCGGCACAGGCAAAGCGGTTGTCTCGACGCCTTATTGGGCGGCTATGGAACTGCTGGCCGACGGCCGTGGCAAGCTGGTGCAATTCGACGATTCGAAACAAATAGCTGAAGCCATAGTGGAGATACTTCAAGATGATTCGCTGTTTTACTCGCTGCGGAGACAGGCATACGAGTACGGCAGATCGAGAACCTGGCCGAGGATAGGTCAGGCCTACTGGAAATTATTTAGTGCAAAACGATTGCCTCTTGGTATTACCGTCAAAACCACGCTATCGGCAGCCGAAACAATATCAAGTATTGAGGTACCTGAACCGTCCTTAGACCACTTGAAAAAGCTAACCGATGACACCGGGCTGTACCAGCACGCCAAATTTACAATACCCAACCGCGAATATGGCTATTGCACGGATGATAACGCAAGGGCTGTAATCGCAATGATCAAGTATTACAATCAGTATCCTGAGCCACAAGCTCTCCAGCTTCTGGATATATATTTATCCTTCATGATACATGCACAAAACAACGACGGCTCAATCAAAAACCTTATGAATTTTGACAGAACCTGGGTTAAGGACGAACCCGCAAATGATGCTTTCGGCAGGGTATTGTGGGCGTTCGGAACGATTATTGCAAAACCACCAACGCCGGCATATTTGTCGGTCGTCAAAGATTGCTTCGATAAATCAGTCGAACATGTCCTGAGACAGCTTCCAAAGGGTATGGCGTATTCGATACTCGGTATGAGTGATTATCTCAAGCAGTTCCCCGGGGCCAGCGATATAAAACGTCAATTGGAAATAGCCGCAGATGGGCTGGTGGCTCAGTACAAAGAAAATCATTACACTGATTGGCAGTGGTTTGAGGATGTGCTGACTTATGACAATGCTGTTTTGCCTCATGCCCTATTTGTTGCCAGCATGACTTTTAACAACAAAAAATACCTGGAAGTTGCGGACAAAACCACTGAATTTCTTTTGTCAAACACTTTCAACGGTGAGCATTTCAGCTTCGTCGGGTGCAACGGCTGGTACGAGCGTGGAGGAACAAGAGCCACGTTTGACCAGCAACCTATAGAAGCAGCAAGCACAGTTTTAATGCTAAGAACTGCTTATGAGGCTACACAGAACGATAAATTCCTAACTCTTCAAAGAAAAGCCTTTGACTGGTTCCTTGGCCAGAACGACTTGCATATCGCGCTGTACGACTTTCGGACAAAGGGATGCAGCGATGCCCTTATGCATGATGGAGTTAATATTAATCAGGGTGCGGAAAGCACACTGAGCTTTCTATTAAGCTTGTTGTCCATAGTCGAGAGTTACACGTTGGTTGACAAAATCCAGGGCCGGAAAGCTGTTTCCTCACGGCAGGGCGGGCTGATAGAGCAGATAGCTAAAAAACCGACAACAATAAAAAGTATATCTACAAAGACCAAATCCAGGAAAAAACAGGTCGAAAATCTTACCTGATACCATAGGCCCCAAACCTTAAAGGCAGGGTAGAACCTGCGCAGTTGAACGGGGCAGGTGGATTTTTTTATTGCCCCACGAGCTCGGCGCCCTTTTCGCCGACCCACTTAATATCCTCGCCTAAACCCTGGACTGTCTGGCAGCCGATTAATGAAAAGACCACAAGAGTTAAAGCAATCACCACAAGTATTTTTCTAACCATCTTCTCAGGCTCTCCTTTATTTGTGATAAGGCCGGCTCCACACAATAGCTGAAGATATTTGTAGAAAAAAGTAAATACTCTGATAAAATTATATAAACTCCCGGCAGCCTTGCCAAATGTGATTTATGAGGTTTTCCAGAACTGGACAATGCTGCGGAACAAATAATTTGGCTTTTGATAATTTGCGCTTAAACAGCAGCTTAAATGAAAGTTGTTAGCTTTAACGTCAATTCCTTACGTGCCCGGCTGCCGGTCGTGCTTCGGTGGCTGGCCGAGCATCAGCCGGATGTCTTTGCCGTTCAGGAAACCAAGGTCCAGGATGTAGATTTCCCAACCGAGGCGTTTGATAAGACCGGGTACAAATATGTCTTCAAAGGCCAGAAAAGTTATAATGGCGTGGCAATTTTCAGCAGAAGTGAAATTACAAACATAGAATTTGGTTTCGACGATGAGCCCAAAGACGAAGCTCGCCTGATTAAAGCGGAAATTAACGGCATTGTTATTGTCAACACTTATGTCCCCCAAGGCTATCTGCCGGAGTCGCAAAAGTTCGATTACAAGCTGAATTGGTTTGATCGACTGCTGGCGTATTTCGAAAAGAACTTCAGTCCCACCGACCCCGTGCTCTGGGTAGGGGACTTTAACATAGCACCACAGCCGATAGATTTATATGACCCGGTGACATTATTAGGGCACGTCTGTTTTCATCCGGAAGTGCACAAAGCGCTGAACGAGGTTATGCAGTGGGGATTTGTCGATGTGTTCAGAATGCACTGCAAGGAAGGCGGTCAATATACATTCTGGGATTACAGATTGCCAAATTCCTACAGACGCAACCTTGGCTGGCGATTGGACCACATTATGGCTACGCAGGGGCTGGCTCAAAAGAGCACAGCGTGCTATATAGATAAAGAGCCACGACTTGCCGAGCGGCCAAGCGACCACACGCCTATTGTTGCAGAGTTCGACTGGTGAGCTTGCTGAAAAAAGCTGATGATTTACTCAAAAATAAAGAGAAAGGAAATACGCGATGAACAAAGTGCTGATTATCGTCGGCGATGGGACTGAGACGGTTGACACGCTGTATCCGTATTACCGGCTGCAGGAGGATGATTTTGAACCGGTGGTGGCCGGGCCGGAGAAACGGCGTTATCATATGGTCATGCACGAGATTGACCCGGACTGGGACGGTAAAATCACGCGGGAATTCGAGGGTTACACAATTCAGGCCGACATCGCGTTTAAGGACGTCAATCCAGATGAGTATCTCGGCATCTTCTTTTCCGGAGGTCGTGCTCCGGAATACATTCGATATGACCCGGACCTGGTTCGTATCACACGGCACTTCTTCGAGGCAAACAAGCCTATCGCCTGTGTCTGTCACGGCGTGGAGATACCGGCTTACGCTGGCTGCGTAAAGGGCAGACGCATGGCTACCGTGCCCAAATGCAAATTCGACCTTGAGGTCTGCGGCGGAACCTTTGTTGATGAGCCGTGCGTTGTGGACGGTAACCTGGTGAGCGGTCGAACGTACCACGACCACGGACACTATGTCGGCGTATGGATAAGAATGCTGATTGAAGCGCGTGAGGCAGCCAAAAAGTCACGGCAAAGCGCATAAACCTGAATCGCACAGAATTGGAAATGAGACAGAGAAACCAAATAATCTCGCGTCGTTCTTTTCTCAAAAGGGCTGCGACAGCCATCGCTGCACCATATATTGTTCCCTCATCGGCTATAGGCGGAGGCGGCCGAGGGTTGCCAAGCAATCGGCTGACAATGGGCCTTATCGGCTTAGGGAGTATGGGGATGCGCCATGTGAAAGGATTCCTGCAGGAAGATGATTGCCGGGTCATCGCTGTCTGTGACGTTGATGCCAGCCGACGACGTGCCGCGGCTGAAGAGATAAACAAACATTACGGCAACAGAGACTGTGCCCAATACAATGATTTTCGGGATTTGATTGCCCGCGACGATATCGATACGCTTTGCATCGCTGTGCCGGACCATTGGCATTCTATTGCGGCCATTATGGGTGTCCGCGCCGGCAAAGACATTTACGGTGAAAAGCCGCTTGCGCTGACAATCACCGAAGGTCGGGCCATAGTCGAAGCGGTGCATCGCTACAAGTGTGTATGGCAAACCGGTAGCTGGCAGCGGTCAACGTCGCACTTTCGCTTCGGATGCGAACTGGTTCGCAATCAACGCATCGGCACGCTACAAAGAGTTGAGGTTGGGATCG
>Ga0209636_10006970_pt1 | contig 11537 bp, 14 predicted proteins | sample DeeMarSWOR152_54_FD_187464 | JGI IMG/M metagenome (GOLD analysis project Ga0209636, IMG submission 187464) | Marine sediment microbial communities from White Oak River estuary, North Carolina - WOR-1-52-54 (SPAdes) (version 2) | ecosystem: Environmental > Aquatic > Marine > Intertidal zone >... | reverse complement strand
AAGTCTCCTCCGTGTAAGGTAATTAGGTAATTAGACTTCCTAATCACTTGGTGAAATATGGTATGCGTGATGATGTGAGAAATCGAGTAAGAGACGATCTGTTTTCCAGGCCATGCTGAGGATAAATCTACGTTGTCGATAGGACAAACATATGGGGTTCTATTTTCAAAACCGGGGATATTAACGACAGGTATGATTATTAACGTTCCGTTTAACTCCTTTGGGCTTATAGTTTTAGATAACCTGACACATGCTTCAATTCCGGCATACTCGCATCCATGCTCACCAGCAAGTACACATAACGTCGAACCAGAACTTGACCCCCTAACGATGGTGATTGGTACTTCAATTGGGGATAAACTCCTCCCAGCTACCTTCAAGGTGCCAGATCGTTTCATATTCTCCTCAACTTCAATTTCACCTATTTTGAGTATTTCAGACATCACTTACTCACCTGCATGCATGCGTATACCGTGGGTGCGTCTGTGGCGCCGGGGGTGGGATTCGAACCCACGCGACCCATAAGGGTCACAGGCTTTCTATTTTAAGACTCCAGGCTTGAGCTCCGTTTGGATATGATCTGCTCCATACCTGATTTCCCGCGAGCAGTTCGCTCTAGGAGACCCCGGCGAGTTACCGTTAAAGTCTAGAGAGTGCACCGTGTTTTATAGCTTTTGAAATTAATACTCGATGTCCACTTCGTCTTGCAAGGACATTGACGTTTCCGAATGTCTCGGTCATGAGTTTAGCGAGTCGTTTCCCGCTAACCTTAGATCGGACAACAATCTGTAATGTTCCCTCATTTACAAGGTGTCGTGGAGCATGCTTTATCAAAGGCTGAACCGTTTTCATACCAGCGGAGATCGGAGGGTTGGAGAGAACCACTTCAAACCTCATGTCTCGCACTGGCTCATAGAGGAAACCTCTCTTGAACTCAACGTTTGCCACGCCGTTTCGCTTGGCATTTTCTTTAGCCAGCCAAACAGCTCTCTCGTTCACATCTGTCATAACGACGTGAAGGTTGGGACTAAATACGGCTGCAGCTATCCCAACTGGTCCATACCCGCATCCGAGGTCAAGCACACGTCCTCTCTCAGGAAGAACCATAGACTCGATCAAGAGACGTGTTCCCACGTCAATGCGTGTTCTAGAGAAGACCCCGGAGGCTGTTAAGAACTCGAAGAGACTACCTCTGAAGTAAGTGCGTACAAGCCCCAAATTTAGCTTCGACTCTGGACGTCTAACAAAGTAATGCTCGCTCATAAGGCTCCACGCCAAGCCTTCGGATAGACACCGCGAGGCATGAGAACCCGCTGAGACTTGGCAACAAACCCGTGGTCCATCTTTAAAATCTGTTCCGTAGATGCCAAAGCCTTCGCCAACGCCACAGCCTCCCCCTTCTGAGTGAAAACTGCAACCGCATCGTTGGTTTCTATTTCTGTGTCTAAAGACAGGACGCCTGGTGCCGCTAAACTAGCTCCATGACAGAGCGCGTCAACCGCGGAGTCGCGTATAAAAATCTTAGGAAGCAGCTCCAGCGCCTTTTCCATGGGATTTATAAACTTTCGAGGAAAACTTTCATCCTGAGTTTCCCGCCACAGTCCATAAAGATAAGAGATTTCGTGCAAATTCATCAATCCTTCACCCTCCGCGAAGGGACCAGCTCTAGTTCGACGGAGCTCTCGCATGTGGGCGCCACAACCCAACACTTCCCCCACGTCGTGGCAAAGCTTTCTTATGTAGGTTCCCGCCTGACAACCCACCTTGAAGAGAACATTTTTGCCATCCGTCTCCAAGAGGTTTAAATCGTATATCCTCCTCTGGCGAAGTCTCCGACTGACCGACGCTCGCACGGGAGGACGCTGATATATAGTTCCACGGAACTCTTCTAGAACACTCTTGATTCGATCTTCTGGCGTCTCAGCGTGCAGTCTCATGACACAGACGTATTCCTTCCCTGAAAGGAGGAGGGCTTGAACCGCCTTGGTAGCCTCTTCCAGAGCGATGGGAAGAACTCCAGTCACTTTGGGGTTTCCCCGGCGCTGCTAGGCCTGCGCGCGCGCCTCTAGGGTTCCTCCATGACCTGCCTTTTTAGCATCTAAGATTCGCTTAACCCACGCCGTAACCTCGTGGCTTGACGGGCCAGCCGGCTTGTCCAAGTTAATCACGCCAAACCTAACGTAACCCTGAACCGGTCTTTCTTCTGGCCTATGTCCAAAACGTGGGTCAGTTTCCTCCTCGGCCTTCACCACAAGCTTTCGCTCGACTTCCCAAGGCACTTTGGCACTCTGCATTGCTGATCATCCAAAGGGATGTGAGGGTTGTGGAAAGTTAAAAGAGTTGAGGTACCGTTTCCTTCCTGACAGCGAGCTATGACCAGCCTTGCAGAGAAGATGGAGAGCGCCACTCGTAAGCGTTAAAAGACCGATTAAGAAGATTTAGCTCCCAACCAGATGCTCAAAAAGCGAGAGAGGCTTCAGTTATGAACTCTCTAACGGACAGAGTAGACGAATTGTTCGCAAAGTGGGACAAGCCAGACTCGCCAGGATGCGCCCTGGGAATCATCAAAGATGGCCAACTCGTATACCAACGCGGCTACGGAATGGCCAATCTGGAACACACCATTCCGATTTCTTCCACCACGGTCTTCCGCATCGCCTCCACATCCAAACAGTTTACAGCGACGTGCATTATCCTGTTGGCGGAACAAGGAAAACTATCCCTGAATGATGATGTACGCAAGTACCTACCGGAAATGCCAGAATACGAAAGCCCCATCACAATCCACCACCTCATTCACCACACCAGCGGCATCCGTGACTACCTCGAGCTAATGGAATTAGCAGGTATGAGCGATCAGGACTACTATACGGATAAAGAGGCGCTCGAGATGCTGACGCGACAGAAGGAACTCAACTTCAAACCGGGAGACGAGTACTTATACAGCAACTCTGGATACCTCTTGCTGTCAATAATTGTTACAAGAGTCAGCGGCAAGTCCCTGCGTGAGTTCGCGGAAGAACACATTTTCAAACGCTTAGGTATGAAAACCACCCATTTTCACGATGACCACAGGATGATTGTAAAGAACAGGGCCGCTGGCTATTCTCCCCGAGAAAACGGCGGCTACAAAATACGCATGACCACTCTTGACATGGTTGGCGACGGCGGTGTTTTCACCACGATAGAAGATCTATTTCTCTGGGACCAAAATTTTTACCACAACAGAGTGGGTGGAAAAGGTTTAATCAATCAGCTACTGACACCTGGAATGCTCAACAACGGTGAAAAACTGAATTACGCTTTCGGACTAGCAGTAGGCGATTACAGAGGTCTCAGACTAATCAGCCACGGAGGGAGCTTTGCGGGCTTCAGAGCGCAGATGATTCGTTTTCCAGAGCAAAAGCTCTCTGTCATCTGTCTCGCCAATCTTAGCACCGTCAACCCGACCAAACTCTGCAAACAAGTAGCTGACCTCTACCTCGCCAAACAGTTCAAGGAGCAGAAAGCCGAATTCATTGAACTCTCTCCACAGGACCTCAAAGACAAAATTGGCACCTTCCGAGACCCAAAGACTGGCACCATCTGCGAAGTGTCTCTCAAAGATGACAAACTAACGGTAAATCTGTTTGACACCGACTTTCAAATTGCCCCTTTAACCAAGACTCACTTCAAATCAGTAGGCGCGTTATTCGATACAGACGTGAGATTTGAAAGGCAACAACAGAATGAGCCCCTGCTGATGCGCGTGAAGGTGGAGGGCGAAAGGCCTGTCACCTATGAAAACATTCAGGTTGCGGCTCCAACTCTTGCGGAGCTGGAAGAGTATGTAGGCGATTACCACAGCGACGAACTACAATTCACTCATAAACTAGTGCTGAAAGATGGAAAACTGTATTTTAGACACAAGAATGCCCCCAAAAAACCTTTGTCTCCCACACTTGGCGACATGTTCAAAGTCAGCTACGCTACAATTCATTTCATCCGCGACCACCAAAACAAAATCTCCGGTTTCACCTTGAGTACCGAAAGAGCGAGAAACATTCGCTTCGTCAGAAAACGAGGTGAATAGACCCAATGGGATGCGCACGCGGCGCGACGCTTGTATTATCGCTTCGAGAGCTGGGATGACGCTACCTAACAAGGGCCTCGAAAGAGCTCATGGTTGCACGCGCATCTGAGATGGTATAGCCTTCCAAGGAAGAGCAGGATAACAGCGCATGCACTATGTTGGCGTGTGGTCGCATTCTTCCGCCAGTTTGGCTATTTTTTGGTCTTTCCCTCTTTTGGTTGTACAAGTTTCTCCGCTTTGCTTGCTGTAGCGAATGCGGATAGTCCCATAATTTCTCCCCTCACAATGTCCATCGGCATCGCAAACACGATTGTGTTACTCTGGTCGTAACTGATGTCCTCTAAGCTCGACAGTGTCCGTAGATACATTGCTCGATTGCTCATTTTCTGCACTGCCTCCTGTAAATTTCCAGCTGCCGTCAATTCACCCTCACTCTTAATGATCACAGCCCGCTTCTCCCGCTCAGCTTCGGCCTGCCGTGCAATCACACGTTTCATGTCCTCAGGCAGCTCGACGTTCTGTAAATTAACTGAGATAATATCTACACCCCAGTCCTTCGTCTCTCTCTCCACAATTCTCTCAATCTTCTCGGCAACTTCATCTCGCCGCGCCAATAACTCGTCAAGCTCCACATCTCCCACAACATCGCGCATCGTCGTTTGTGCATATTTCATAACGCTGTTCCACACATTCTGAATGTTGACAAGGCTGTCTTTTGTATTCACCACCTTCATAAACACCACGGCATCAACGCTAACACTAATGTTATCCTTAGTCATGACCTCCTGCCGCGCAACATCCAAAGTAATAATTCGCATATCTTGCTTCAGAAAACTTTCGGCGAATGGCCACTTAAAGAAGAAACCAGAACCTACAAGCCTCTGAAACTTCCCGAAACGTAAGATAATTGCCTCCTCCCACTCTTTGTTGATTGCCACGGTGAACGGCAAAAACACCACAGAAATTAATGCGACAAACCCGAACACACCAGCCAAAACAGGATACGGAAGAGCAACAATAGCCAACATTAGAAACACTAGAAACAGCATCAGCACAGACACAAATGGAGCGGGAGAACCCGCATACTCCTTACCTGTACTAATCGTATCAGCCTCCGTAGCTTCTTCCATTCTTCAAACTCACCTCCCTAATACATACACTACCCCTCATAGAACCTATTTCTCTTTTTCCACGCACAGGGGCCTGTCTGCTCGATATATCGCAGGTAATTCGCAAGAGACAACTGAAAGCCTCTGTGTTTTTGCACAAAACGTATTGATGCGATCACTAGAGACCGTGAGAAAAAGTGAGATCGTGCGATTTCCGTGTGCGTATAAACATGCACGCGGCGTCTAAGTTGACAATCCGTCGCCTTCAACCTCTTCCTTTTTCCTCAATTTTGTGTGTACACGTTGGCTGAAGGGCAAAAAACCGCAAAAAACGTTTGTACAACAAGTTTTATGTGCTGATTCTGGGCAAATAATTTCAGTAATTAACGTTTTTCTGGCCTCGCCTTCTGTGGAGGAGGAGACCCAAAGAACCTTGAGTCGCCGTGCGCGTGTGCGCAAACGCTTGAGCGTGTTGGGGGGTCGACTCGGTTCTGACGCCCATGCGCCTATGGGAACTTCCTCTTCCACAGACCGTAAGCATATAATCTTCAGGTCAGCTTATCATTTAAATCCACGTTTCTTCTCTTCACGCTTTCGCTTTTCATCAACTGCTTTTCTTATCCACTGTGAAGGGTTCTGAACGCTCTTCAGATACTTCAGTTGATCCACCGTCAGGCGCACTCCATAGTGAAGTTTCTTTTCGCTCATATGATACACCATTTGAATTGATATTGAAAAAAGAAAAAAGCTTTATGAAGCTAGGGTATTGATTGATAATTCACTGAAAATACTTCAACATGTATGTAGGATGCCAAGACCAAGTCTAATATACTTCTTTTGATCTATCCAAGTCTCGGTGACAAAAGTGGCGAAGCTTGATGAGGCAATTGTTTCGTTATTGAAGGAGTCTGGCGTTCCCATGACCTTGCAGGAAATTGCGGCTAAAGTTGGAAAGCCGGAGAAAACTGTTTTTAAAGCGTTACGGAAACTTTTTCAGAAGGAGAAGGTTGACTGCGTTAATCGACAATACAATCTCACAGAAAGCTAGAAACACTGGAACCGCCGAGACAATCTCACCTACGCGACTTCTCTCGAGCCTGAGCACGCACTCCCTCTAACCCACCAACGCGCGCGTTGTTTTGACTGCTTGGACACGCTTCAACTCATGGTTTCAGTGTTGAATGCCCTATCTCTACCGTGACAGAAAATAATGCGCCCGGGACAGGTAGAACCGAAATCTGACATGCGAAGAGAGAGCACAAGAAAGGTTTATAGAAAAACGATTGACCTAGAACAAGAGACGGATCAAACTAAAGCTTAATTTTAACGGATTCCTGAAGAAAACTCTTGGTGCCCGAATCAATCGCGGACGAAATCTCTTCGTCACCATCTCCCCGCTTAATCTTAATCTTCTTCTCAGTCGGTTCAATATGGTTTACGTTAACTCTTCTCCTCTTTACACCAGTGATCTTCGGAGGCCCCGTGACAAGAACAAAATTCTTGTCAATCAGATCCACGACCACACATTTCTGTCCAGCCTCTCTACCCGCAATCTTTACGCATATTCTTCCAACTTCAATCGCCGGCAACAAGATCCCTCATAGCTTTGAAAGTAGAAATCATCAAGCATATTTATAGCTTATCAACGTCTCCCCAACACGAGGCGATCAATCACCATGCACAACGCTTGGAAAACTTCGCCAGACTCCAGCAAATTCGTGTCAAGTATCAAATCGAAGGGGGAAAAATCTTCTCCAAGATCAAAACCGTAGAGCTTCTTGTAGATTCTCTTGGTTTTGCCGTCTTTTTCATCAAGAACGCTGAGGGCTTCTTTGACGCTGATCCTGTCTCTCCTTGCAAGTCTCTTTGCCCTTTCATTCGGGGAGACTTCCAGCCACACTTTAAAGGCGTTTTCCTTTAGGAGCCAAGGCATTGTCCAGCTGTCCAAGACAACGTTTCCCCGCTTCGCCAATTTCATCAACTCCTCATCAACTCTATTGTCAAATTCGTAGTTCCTCGTCCTCTGCTGAAGAAAACTCCTCCCCTCTTTTGTCTCCCACCATCCCTTGCCACGCGGCTTGTAACCGCTTTTGACGGCCATGGCCTTTAACATGTCTCCGCCGGAAAAATACTTTAGCCCATACTTTTTAGCTAGCCTTCTGGCCAAAGTGCTCTTGCCACACCCGGACATTCCGGTCACACATATCACAATTCTCCTCCGTTTCCGCCCCTTCTCGGTCATGCCTAGGTACTCCTTACCGCCTGCTTCAGCAACTCTCTGACGCAGTTATGGCAAAGTTGGCCGCCGTACACGCGGTTCAGTCTTTTTTGACTCGCGGTAAGCTTGCGAAGCTCAGATGGCGTTGAGCGGGGAACCCCTGCGAGGGGCTGGCCACATCTGGTGCAAGATGAAACAGTGGCTTTTTCATGTCTATAATGGGTCTTACGACGTCCCCCTGGCAGGCGGACAGAGCGGCGTTTCCGACTTCTCGTACGCAGGGAGGGCTTGGGCATTTAGTCGGTAGCCCCCATCCCCAAGCCGAACACGCGTGAAAAGAGGACTCCAAACAACATAGAACAAATGAGGTACCACGAGAAGAAATCTAAGGGAAGAGTACCGTCAAACCATGGGAGGTAGGCAACGGTTACCGAAACGCTAAAAGGGGTGTCAAACAGGGGCCAGTAGAGAAATCTGCCGGTTATGAAGCCCCAGATGACAAAAAACAGGACCATAGTTATGGGTAGCACTTTCATTTGTGAGGCCGACTGCGAAACCATCTTGGCTTGAAGTTGTTTAATGTGTCTTTCTTTTTTCTTAACTTTCTTAAGCAACTCTTGGTCACCGCTCCGCATCGCCTTGATACGATCAGACGTCCAAGCGTCAATCTCACGTTTCCAAGCCCTAACTTGTTTGAGTTTCTCTTTATCGGTGAAAAGACGGTTGATCGAGGTGCTCAGGAATGCGAGAAGCAATGAGACACATACGACGAAGATTGTTGAAGCCGGACGGATCGCCAACCATTCGGGAAGCATGCAATCACCTCAACGCTTTTAGAACCTCTTCAGCTGCTTCAACTTGTTTGCCACTCGGGTTTTTAACAATTTTCACCGATGCGCCAGTCATGACTGAGCAGGCAGCAGCCATAAGTCGTGAAAAAACAAGCTCCTCTGCTACTTCACTTTTCAAGGCCTTATCTCTTCTGCGAGTTTTGTCTCCAAATCTTCGAGAGAGCACGTCATGAGGCTCGGCCTCGACTAGAACGAACATACTCGGCTTCAAAAGCTTCAACACTGGCAGGGGAAGACCAGCCCAATATCCTTCCGAAGTTTTTATTGCCATGTGCGTGTCCACGACAACGTCTCCCTCAGCGTTCATTGCCCTCTCAGAAATTATCTTTGCCGCTTCAAACTGCAGATCACGTTGGAAAGACAGCTTCGACTTCCGTAGCTCGTCCCTGTGGAGGGACTTATCACTCTTATCCGAAAGCTCTACCATGACGGTCCCAAAGTTTATCACTGCAAGATTTCTCCCAGCTGCCTCAGTAAGCTTCAACAGCTCATTGCAAACCGTTGTTTTGCCCGTTCCAGGTATTCCCGTTACAACTACAACTTGACCCAAATGTTATCCTCCTAGAAGAGAGCGAAGGGCTGGATACATCTCTGAAACCCGCTCTCGCATCAGAAGCTGATAATATTGGTAGAGGATGCCCACAGACAACAGAACGCCCATGCCTGATCCGAAAACCCCAAAGAAATCTGCCACTGAAGCAATTAATCCCACTACGACGCCTCCAAGTATCGCGACCACTGGAATGTAACGCTTCAGAAGAAGCTCTATAGGTCTCTGGGATCTTCGAAACCCTGGAATCTGCATCCCGGAATCAACGAGTTGCTTCGCCACAGTTCTCGGACCTAAGCCGCCAACCTCGAGCCACGTGATGGAGAATACGATGCAGAACGCTACCATGATACCCGTGAATATCAAAGCTCTCGCCGGGTTTTCCATAACTTCCGTTAGGTTTCGAGGGGAGATCACATAATACACAAGGCCATTTATAGGTTCAATCGAGGTTTGTCCCCCCTCAGTCACGGTCTGATACTGACCGAGAAGGTTTAACCAGAAGTTCGTGTTGTTTCGATTGTAATTGCTCCAAAGAAGTTGGGAAAAAAAGTAAACGTTTGCGAAAAGAGCCGCAGCAAAAATCACAGGCAAGTTGGAAACATAAAGAAGCTTTATTGGATATCGACCGCGAAATCCACGATAGCCAGCATAGGCTATGGGAAGCTCAACCCTGACTCCCTCAAAGTAGATCACAATTAGAAAAACGGCTATCGTAGTGAAAAAGCCTAGCATGGAAGGCAAATTCCCTTCCCGAACTAGAGCTTTCGACAGGGGATCTCCTCTTAAAACCGTTTGGGAAAGTGCGATCAAAGCTCCGAAGCTGTTACCATCTCCCACAGGAGGAGTTGGGGCGATACTGGTCCACAGGATGGTTTGCGCCACTCCTGCCATGATAAACAGGCTGATTCCGCTTCCGATTCCCCATCCCTTTTGTACCAATTCATCAAGAAGCATCAACACTAACCCAGCGACCAACAATTGAATGAAGATTATGATGGACACTCTCACATCTGTAACTTGGAAAACTCCCCCGATTATGTAGGCAGAAGCTTGAAACCCAATGAAAATGATTGAGAAAACTTTGCTAGCGACAGTGAAAAGAGCCCGATCTGCAGGATTGGAAAAGTCAGCGCTCACCATCCCAGATCCAGCGAGAAGTTGAATTATGAGCCCTGCAGTTACGATTGGGCCGATCCCCAACTCCATTAAGGACCCTCGGCGAGAGGCAAAAATTACTCTAAGGTAGCGGAAGGGGTCTTCTCCACCCAATCCTATGCCGTAAAGCGGCACCTCACTCATGACGAGGTAGAGTGCGAGGGCCAGAGCAGTCCAAAAAACCTTTTCGTTAAATCCTATTCTGCGCTCCGGCGGCTTGACTTCAGGCATGATTCTTGAAAGAGGCCTGAACAATTCCAGAAATCTACCAGCCATGTGTCTCCCCTAGCCCGCCATCCACAAGCCCAATAATGGTCCAAAGTAATTAGTTTTTGGTCTCAGTGAGCTGCTCATTCACCATAAGGATTTGGCCACCAGCTTCTTGCACTTTTTTTGCTGCTCTCTCAGAATGAGACGCAACCTTGACGAGAATAGGCTGGGTAACATTGCCTGCCCCTAAGAGTTTGTCGTATCCCAGCTCGTCGAGATCCAAGAGAGATTTCTTCCCTTTCTTTTTCAGCTGTTCTTCCGCGGCTAAGCTTTCCACTAGTTTGTCCAACTTTCCCACGTTGATCACGTGAATCTTTTGACCTAGACTTCGCGGTGACGTAAATCCCCTCTTCCCGAAGTAATTAGGCTCGTGCTTTACCACATAGGTCCACCTATGCTTATGAAAACCCGCTTTTCCACGGCCTCCCCTTTTCCCACCTCCCCTGTGCTGTCCAACTCTTCCGTAGCCATGGGTTCTCGAAGCTCTCCTTTTTCGAGTTTTCCGAAGTTTATGAGGGGACAAGCCGTCTTGCTTCCTTTTACTCGTATTTCCAGTTCACACTAACTTTTAAATCTTCACTCCAGCTCTTCTCAGCTCAAGGGTGAATTGTCGACATATCGTTAGATACATAAAAATGAGACAACCTTCACATAGAAACATGCAGGAGAGAATTCATGGAAAAAACATCAGACAACAACGCGCTCAATGAGGTCTGCAAACAAATTGAAACAGAAGGTCAAGTGACCAGTGGCCACCTCACACGATTATCTGCTGCATTCGGCCCACGATTCGCAAAAGCTTGGGAAACAGTAAAGGAGCGAAGAATAAAAAAGTACGTCTTCAAGCCGAGCGGCAGAGTTGTTTGGATCGTAGTCGGCAGAGAACGCGAATACCTAGTTATGCCCGCCGCTGACTTTTGCTCCTGCGAAGACTTCTACTTCAAATTCGATAAGGGTCACTTGTGCTACCACATAATTGCACAAAAACTGGCAGAGGCGGCAGATCGATTCGATAACATAGAAGAGGAGGACAGCTTCTATAAGATTCTGATAAAGGAGTGGAAGACGCTTCAACCCAAAGTTTCACAAAAGCAACAGAAAAAGAAGGCTACGCTTTAAATAAAATGCGCGCGCGCAGTTTGGCGTTAAGAACTATGTCTGATTAATTTGTGCGCTTGGAGGAGTTGGGGCAAATTATAATATGACAGTCAAGGAATAGCAGTATTATACCAAGGTGAGATTAATGAATTTGATAGTGGATGTAAGAAGCCGAGAGGAGTACTATAAGAACCACATCAAAGGATCGCTG
>Ga0209636_10006969_pt1 | contig 11537 bp, 9 predicted proteins | sample DeeMarSWOR152_54_FD_187464 | JGI IMG/M metagenome (GOLD analysis project Ga0209636, IMG submission 187464) | Marine sediment microbial communities from White Oak River estuary, North Carolina - WOR-1-52-54 (SPAdes) (version 2) | ecosystem: Environmental > Aquatic > Marine > Intertidal zone >... | reverse complement strand
TTCGTGGTTCATAGATGAGTCAAACTGGGTCCCTGTCCCCTGCCTAAGACTTGCAGGGGCATGCTAAGGCATACAGGGATTCGGGCGGAAAAGACAGCCCTCTATAATAGGGCGAACCTGCACGTTTGAGTCGAAAAAAGTGGTCGATTCTCGATTTGTGATTGCCGTAAGTCGATGTGAGAAAAGGAGATAAAAATTTTTTAGATTTTTCGATTTTTGGTTTTAAGGTGCTGCGTTTTTGATTGATTTTTAACCGCGGATGTTTCGTATTACGTATGTAGTATATCGTATGTCGTTAGAGGAGGCCAAGGCCGGAATTTCTCAATTGACGGATTAGAAAATTTTGGGTAGTGTGTGGTTTGAAAGAAGGAAAAAATAGGTGGCTCTCCCTAGTTTTCTAAGCATCCCAAGCCGAGCAGTAAGAACGTGGACGGTTATTCGTCTACAATGCTGGACTGCAGCCAGTTTTGTGCAAATATGGCAAAATCGGCTGTGTTAACCACGCCGTCTTTGTTAATATCCGCTTGGTTTATTTGCTTATGTCTTCCACGAATCAGGATACAATCGGCTCCCTCTATGGGTGTCTCATCAAATAACACACCTATAAGCTCCAGTTGCAATTCATCACCATCGTTGACATCACCAACGGCCTCAACAATTCTTTGAGTCTTGAATTTCAGGGTAAGGTCAAGGAAACCATCGGGGCCTTCCGTAGTACAGTTGCAATCATTCGTATCCCATAGGGGAGAAGCTACATCCTCATAAGCGCTGCGTACCGGCTCAACACCAGCTAAGCGGATTGATGTTGAGTCGATTGTGATTACATTAACGTCCTCTGTCCCTAAGATAGCTACAAGCAGGACGCCTTTGCTCTTGACATTAACGGGATTCGGACAACTGCCCGGCTTTATGTCAACAGCAACTTCAATCGCCGGTTTGGGAACAATCGTAAGCGTACTGTCATTAACATCGCTTTGACTTTCACTGTCGGTCACTTTCAGATGGATATCATACGTATGGTCAACAATAAGGCCGAGTGATTGTAGAGACGTATAGTTGACGTCAAAAATCGCCTCGCCACCGGCGTCTGTCTCAAAGCTGCCATCATCATCAAGGTCCCACATATACGATGTTATGTCATTATCATCATCTGTTGAACCGCTGGCATCCAGCGTCAGCGTATCGCCCACGTTTATAACGTACGGTCCATCCGCATCGGCGGTCGGTGGAGTTCCGGTCGGTGGGGTCAACAGAAAGCCACGACCATAACCGAGACGGTTGGTTCCATAGCCCACAATCTGGCCATGGTTGTTAATGCCGCAAGCAATCCGCAATTTCCAGCCCAAACCCGGGTCGATTAAGGTATTCAGGTCGATATTGTTGCCGGTGCCATTGGGATCAAACAGCACGGCGATATCCCTTCTCGACTCAGTACGCGCCGAGCCGACAATCTGCCCCAGGTCGTTAATGCAATTTGCTTGACTTTTGACTGTACCGGGCAATAAACCCAGGTCGAGATTATTGCCCCTGCCGCTGGAGTCGAACAGTGTGGCGTGCCAAACCTCCGGTGCGGTGTAAGCATGCCCTACTACCTGTCCTAAGTTATTGATAGACCAAGCCCGGCTATGTTCTCCCCCCGGCAGTGTTCCCAGGTCGCGATTATTGCCGCTGCCGGTCGCGTCAAACAGTGTTGCGCGAGTACAGTTCGCCGCGTTGCGAGCATAACCAACGATTTGGCCCAAGTCGTTGATGCACTGGGCACCACTTTGACTGCCCCCGAGCGTCCCGAGGTCGATGTTGTCGCCAGCCCCGCTGGGGTCAAACAGGCCAGCATGAATAATCTCATGCGGCCCTGGCAGGTGCCCATTACCTACAATCTGGCCTTGGTTGTTGATAGAACGGGCCACACTCCAATCATAAGGGGCGAGCGAGCCCAGGTACAGGTTGTCGCCTCCACCGGTGTGGTCAAACAGGGTGGCTTGTATCGTGTTCGCACTGACCTGACCTACTATCTGGCCGAGGTTGTTAATGCAGTAGGCTGCACTCGGTTTTCCCGGAGGCGCCCCGAGGTCCACATTGGCTCCGCCGCCGGTGGTGTCAAACAGAACCGCGTGCCCCTTGCCCGACGGCGTCAACGCATAACCTACCACCTGTCCTTGGTCATTGATTGAGTAGGCGTAGCTACCTACTCCCCCCAGAGTCCCGAGGTCTGTTAGTTTGTAACGTATCTGAGCATTAGCCGCCACTGTCATCAATATGACGACTGCCGCAATAAGATTGTATTGGCTTTTCATCAGTCTACCTCCTCAAAAAATCATAGAATTCTATAGACGTTGAAACGTTAAAAATTTAGTACTACACGCTATATTCGGTGGTTAACGGCCGAGATTGCCATACCCGCTTTCGCGGGCACAAGCTCTGCTGCTCTGCAGGCCTCGCAATGACGGATTCTCGACGCTCGTCCCATAATAACATACAAAGACCGTTATAACAACCAAAATCTGCCTGTTTTTTAGTTTTTCCGGGTCTAACAGAATATTCGGATTCTTACAGGATGACCATTTCGGGTGCCTTCAGGCACGTAAAACCAGCGTACCCAAAACCATTTTAATGTCATCATTTTATTCTTATTGGGGTTGGTCATAATACGACCATAGCCGTATTTGAGCGTTCGCCTTTGCCGAGATAGAAGTCAACAATGGCTGCTGTTCAGGTGCCCAAAATATCTTTTATTTCTCTGATTAAAATCGGCAGGTGGTTTGTAACAGCTTGCCATACAATGGCCTCATCAACAATATCATAGCCATGGATCAAGATGTTTCTGAATCCTATGATGCGGTGATGCTCTGAAATCTTTTTCAGTAATTTGTTATCTGTGTATTTAATCCTGTTAAGAGCTTCTCCAATGATTTCAAAGTTTCTTTCGACAGCTCTTTTGGTAACAGGATTGTTTTGATATGCCTTGAAATCCATTCCGCGAACAAAATCTTGTATCTCCTCGGCTGCCTGAAGGATATCGATAAGGTTTTTCCTTGTTTCATCGTTCATAAATGACAGTCCTTGTCCTGTCAATAGATTCTCTTAAGACAGGGTTTTTGAATTTTTTATCAACAACGAGGTCAACGTCTCGTTTAAATATTTCTTCCAGTTGCTCTTTTAATTCAAAATACTTATCGAAAAGATCAACATTTTCGTCCGAATCAAAAATCACCAAAACGTCGACGTCACTCCCTTGAGGGAAATTCTGGCTCAAAGCAGAACCAAACAGGCCGAGTTGTTTGACCGGCAAACGCCGACATACTCGTTGAATCTCTGGTTTGATTTTTTCTATATCAATCATAGCAGTATTTTTGCCTAACACTTTCTTTTTTGGAAATTCATGTATTTGCTTTGCTTTCTTATTAAATTGGCATTCGTATCGGACTTTTACTGTCATAAAGTAACCACCCTTGGCGGAAAAGTCAACTGATTTCGAGGATATCGACAAAACATGGCAGGAAAGGCGTGTCCACTTTTGGTATAACGAAACTGAATCAAACGCCTTCTATAAGCTCTTATCTAACAAATTTTATTTCTTTTGCACGACTTCTTGTGGGAAAGAGGGATAATATTTATTCAGCCGCTGACAGAAAGGCCTTGATGTTCTCTGTCGAGACGCCTGGGGGCAGGCCGCCGCCGCAGGACAGGATAATTCGACTCCTGTCCGATACTGAATCGAGTGCTGCTTTCACGCTTTTGCGCACATCCTCCGGCGTGCCTGCCGCAAGGACATCCCGTGGTGGAATGTTTCCGAGCAATGTGACGGCGCCTCCCGTTAGCTCCTTCATCTCCGTTAGGCTGTGTTGGTAACTGAAGTTGAACAGGTTCACGCCGATTTGAGCAAGATACGGTGAGGAAACCAATCCGGCGGCATCATTGTGAAAGAATTTCACGGCGACGTCGAGCGACTGGAAAATACGCGCCAGATAGGGCAGTGCCACTTCCTTGAAATCATCCTCTCCTAAGAAGCCCACAATGTCATCGAGGATGAGGACGCCATCAATGGATGGAAATGTCCGGGCCTGGAGTTTGAGCCAGTCGATGATGAAATCCGTTACAGTACAGAGTAACTTGTGGGCCTCGTCGGGATTTGTTCGGATGGCTAACAGAAACTCCGTGCAGTCAGCAACAAATGTAGCGATGTTCAATGGTCCGCGTGAAATTGCAAATTTAATGTCGTGACCTTCCTGCCGGATTTTTGCCTGAGCGCGTTTGAGCCGATTAAGGACAAAAGGCAGAAGGCCATCTGTTTTTGGATTTGGCTTGACGAGAGAGTCGGCCTGTTTGATATCAGAGATGACTTTATAGGCAAAAGGCGAATCGTTTTGTTGCCAGCGGCATTTTGTACCGAAAGCCGATGGCTCTGTACACATTCCAAACTCCGACCAGAATCCCGGCAGAAAGCAAACAAGCGGGAACGCATTTGCAGCTTTTAAGTTGGTCTCGAACCAAAGCTGCTCACTGGTGAAATAATCGAGTATCGATACTCCCGCCCAGTCGGATAGCCAGGGGCTGTCGATAATAAAAGCCACCGGCAGCGGCTCAAAGACTTCGCCGTTTATAACTGCAAGCAGCTTATCCCATTGCTCGGGTGTCATACCGCCGCTGTCTGCCCCTTACTCTTGCGTATGAAGTGGACAATCAGGATAAGGGCGACGAAGGCACCGACTACTATGATGCTCCACGTCGACCCTATTCTTGACCATAGACTCCATATAGCAACTAAGGTTGCGATGACAGTGGCAATTATCATCAGGACGTTCCAGAGGACACGCTTGCCACCTCGCGGCATATTATCGCCGAGCATCACCTTTTGATTCATCAGCAGTAAGAAGGCAAAATATGCGATTGGAAGCAGTATGATGCAGAAGACGGACGTTGGCATTGCCAGCCACGGTGCCGGCTGCTTCCAGAGAATAGCCGCCAGAGCACCGACTGAGACCATCAGGGCTCCGATGCGCTGGGTCCAGCCTCTTGCGGGCCTGTTGAGCAGCTCGCACAAACAAAGGCCGTTGATTGTCATCAGCACGGTCGCGGCACTTATACCCATTCCCATCACGCCAAGGCCGAATACGACCTGCGCCCAGAAATCACCTGTCAAAGGTGCCAGCGCATCGGCCAGGTTCATATTGTCACGCTTGACGAGCATTGCCGCCAGGTTCCTGTCAGCTTCCGGCAGGGCTTTTGTTTGCCGCTCTAATTCCGCAGGTGAAAGTTCGGCCACCTTATCGACACCTATGTCAGCCTCCAGACGTTTCTTCAACAGACCATTGTATGGGCCAACAAGATTCTGCGCGGGCACAACCACCTGGCCCTTCTCATCGAGCTCACCGAGAAGACCCGGAGCCGGCTTGACGTGAAATTGTGAAGCCGATGCAATTACCACAAAGCCCGTTGCGAGGATGAAGGGGATGAACAGCCCGGTTGACAGGTCAAAGATGGCCAGTCCGCGAAAGTCTTTGTCCCAGCCCTTTCGCAGCATCGAGTAGGGCAGCAGAAACGTCATATTGATACCCACCGCAGCGGCAGTTGCAGCTATCATAACCGAGCGCTGCTGGGTGACAACGTGCCTTGTCCAGAAGTCCTGGAATTGGGGAGCAACCACTCGGATGTACTCCTGAACCGTATCAGCCGGCTCGGACAACATTCGTAATCTCGGTATCAGCCCGCTGAAAATAGCGCCCCAATCGATTACGCCCTTAAAGCTCAGCTTTACAACGACGCCCAGGAAGGACAGGACAATCATACTCACTATTATCTTTATGATGATTTCAAAGATTTTGACGCCTCGGCCTCCGGCGCCGTAGAACATCGTTACGGTAATACAGATTCCAAGAAGGAAGCCGACACAAATTATCTTGCCCCAGGGGTCCGGTATTGCTCCGAGGACATTCGGCGAGAGGTTCTGCTGGAGTGCGCGGGTCCCGAGTACGAATTGCGGCATAGACCATACGAGGTTGGCCGCCATTGATGCAAGCAGCCAGCTCACGGCCAGGACGGGGCTGACGTGGTCGGAGATGGCCTTGAGCGGACGCTCTCTGATAGAAAGCGTTACATAAGCGATTGCACCGAGCATAATGATGCCTAATATCATCGCCAAAGGCTGCAGCCACATAAACGCAAAGCCCACCAGCACACCTAAGTAGAGGCTCGACGAGAACGACACGCCTCCTAATGTGATACCGCTTTGAAGCCAGCCCGGGCCGGACAGTCTTAAGAAAGTCCAGGTAAGTGCCCCGCGGCCCTTTTGGCGCGATGCGGCTATCAACTCGCGGTCTTTTTCAATCTGCGGGTTGGCGTGCATCACCTCCCGCCGCGGACCGGGCCCCTGTTGTATTTCGACGTTTTCAGCCATATCTTAACCTCCTGTTTATTTGTGGTAGAACCAAACGTGTTATGGGACGTTCTTGGTCAGAATATATTCTTTCGTTCTCAGAACCATCTCCGGGTCTGTCTCAAACGGCAGACAGCCCGTACCTATACAAACTTTGTCCCTATTGTTGGCGAGTTCCAGAACTCTGTCAACTTCCTTTTTAACGGCGTTAAAATTTTTTGCGGTCATTGGTCTCGGGTCCATATTGATTCTGACCATAACATCAGGGTGCGCTTTCATCTTCTCCATAAACATTTTCTGGTCTGTCCCTGCCGGACAGCAGACGTATCCTGTTGGCGTCTCCAGAATTGCGTCGAGAATTGGAGTTGTATCACCGCCCATAACGCAGGGAACAGGGTGACCGACTACGACGGGGGCGTGGTGGTAGAGATGAAACGCCTGTATGTTACCTTCAGCTAACAAATCGGCGCTTCGAGACACTTCCCAGGGGCTTTTGCCAATCACCCTGGCTGCGTGTTCGTATACGGAAGGTGAAAACTGCACCCGCGTCGATTCCTTTCCTGACTGATTTACGGTTTTATTCTGCGTTCAATCTCCCGGATAACCGCTGCGTTGTCCATGTCGCCATTACCTGCTGCTATCGCCGCCTTTAGGATGTTTAGGTGCACTTTTGAGAGCGGCAGTTCCTGCCCGGCCATATCTGCGTATTTCAGGATGAGCGAAACGTCCTTGTGGTGCTGCCGAATCCTGGACTCGGGCGTAAAATCACCGTTCAGCATCTTCTTTCCCTTGGTGTCCATAGCAGCCGAATAGGCGGGGGAAACTTTGAGCAGCTCAAGGAAGGCCTTTAGTTCGAGGCCCAGTTTGCTCGCAAAGATGAGTCCTTCGGCCAGAGCTAAGCGGTTCAAACCAAGGATGAGGTTGCTGGCGAGCTTGGCCCTGGAGCCGTTTCCGGATGGGCCGAGGTAAAATGCCTTCCCGGTACCTGTGGCAGAGCTAAGCGCCTGGAAAATATCCGTGCACCTCTCGAATGCTGCCTTGTCGCCGCCGACCATAAAAACTGCATCTCCGTCTCTGACCTGCCGGCTGGAGCCGGAGATGGTCGCGTCCAGGAAATAGATGCCGCGTTTTGCGAGGCGCTGTGCCAGCGCCGCGGTTTCTTCAGGGTCGCCGGTGGTCGTATCGATAATGTACGTTGGGGATATTTTTGCTTCCAGAATTCCCTTGGGGCCTTCCACCACTTGTCGGACAACGTGCGTGTCCGGGAGCGAAAGGACAAGGCGGTCGGTTTCACAGGCCACCTCTGCGGGGCGGCTTACAGCCTTTCCGCCCAACTTTTCGAGGTGCATGCACCTTGTTGAATCGATATCGAAGCCGACAACCTCGAAGTTGGCTGAAAGCAGGCGCTCCGCTATCGCCGTCCCGACAAGGCCGACGCCGACAAGACCAATCTTTTCTCTCATTTTCTACCTGACACACTAAAAAGAGTTTAGAGCCTTAATATCACCAACATTACCAGAACGCAGGCTAAGCAGATTCCAAGTGTTACCAAAAAGCCCACCCAGGACTGGCGCGAGGGCTTGACGATGAAAAGCCCGGCTGCCGTGAGCCAGCGTTTGGATTGCGGCACCGCCTCATCGAGAGGCAAGTCAAGTTTATCTTCCTGGCCGATAGGAACATAGATTTTTCCGAAGAATTTCTCTATCGTCTCACGTTTGGGAGGCTTTGTAAGCAGGCTGCCGACCACGCCGCTAAAAATTCCCGTTAACAGTGGTGCAGCGATAGTTGTCAAACGTGTGAACACAAGTTCTATTCCAGCGTCGGTCTTTGCCCAACCGAGGAACCCTGCCTCGGTGAGCAACCTAAGTACACCACCATCCACGACCCAGGTGGGAACACCGTCCGTTATAACCACCAGGCCTTGCTGCACGAGGTCTGCTTCGCTCCACGAGATGATGTGTCGAGTCAAGAGAAATACAGTTACTGCAACAATCGTGCTGCAGAACATTCCCGTTGTGTTCATTCGCCGCCAGAGGATGCCCATCGCCGTGGAGATGCCGACGAGACTCAGGATATTAAAATAGTCAAGAATTGCTTTAACGAGATTGCTGCGCATCAGAATCGCTGCCCCAAGTGCCAAAAGGGCGATGGCAACTCCTACAATCCGCGTTGCGCGCACCAACTGCTGCTCGTCGGCTTGGGGATTAACATAAACGCGATAGATATTTTGGGAGAAGAGTCCCGCGACCGTGACCTGAACGGCGTCGCCGGAGGACATCGCCGCCGCCATAACGCACGCGAGCATCACGCCCTGGAGCACGGGCCCTAATAGATGGCTGATTGCATCGCCAAAGGCGGCGTCCTTATGGATTTCCGAGCCTGTGTTGATTAGATATGCCAGCCAGCACAATCCCAGCACGACCCACCCGATGGTGCAGATACGCTTAAGGATGTTGCCGTATGTAAAACCGACCCGTCCCTCCCATTCGGTCTTGCCTGCAGCGCAGACGCTCATCAGATGCGGAAAGGCCAGCGCGGTCAGCGGCGCGTTAATGCACAGCAACAGCACCGTCAGCAGACTAAATTCCTTCGGGTCGAACAGGCTCAGGTAATTGGCGCTGTGAGATCCTAACGTTGCGCGCATTCCGGCTAAGCCGTCCACCTGTTCGAGGCCAAGTGCTGCAGGGATAGCAATGAACGACAGGGCGATAATCATTAAGCCCTGAATCATATCAGTACGGATTGCCGCGATGATTCCGCCCCAGTAGCTATAGATTATGAACACCGTCGTACTAACGAATAAGATACCGAAGAACCACACTTCGCTTTCCTGTGTCAGGGCCTTGCCCATCATCCCCTGCACGGTTCGGGTCGTCGCAAGCAGAACGCCCGCCAGAAAAACAATCATCCCCACCGCTGCGACGATAATGTACAGCAAGCTGGCCGAGGTGCCGAAGCGTTCCCGGAAGAAGTCGGCCATCGTCAGGCACCGCATCCTTCTGACTATCGGCGCGATGAGCCAGTAGAAAGGCGTTCCAAACATCCACATCCAGGAGACCCAGATGCTGGATGCCCCGCTCACAACGGCCTGGCTCATCACCCCCGCCACGTTGCCGGGATGTGTGCCGGCGCCGAATGCGTGCATTACCATCATCGGTACGCCGAACCGGCGATTACCCAGCAGGTAGCCCTCCTGGCTGGCCGTGCCACGTTTGCTCCACCAGCCCATCAGGAGCATTCCGGCAAAGTATAGTACCAGTACAATCCAGATTGCGTAATGCAGGCCAAGAAACGTCATAGCTACTCCTGTGGTCGGCGGCGTTCAATATTCGTGGTTCGTGTTTTGTGATTCGTATCACGCTTCACGAAATACGCTCAAAAGGTCTTAATGGGGACTTCGGCCCCCGCTTTTTCGGCTGAAACATACGCACTATATATAGTCGAGATGCAGTCCGCGGCGAGTCGGCTGTCGCTTTCCACCGGTTCGCCGTAGGCCACTGTCCTGTAGAACGCCTCGATTTCCTGGGGATAGCCCGTGAACCAGTCCTCGTCCGGCGACGGCGCCGACCAGCCCTGTTTCGTGCCGATTTTTTCCACTACGTAGATATCCTTAAAATTCTTATCCACCGGATTATACGTCTGCATTGCCGTGCTCGGATTGATGTTGCAGATGGTGCGGTGGTTGTTTGCTGCGACTTCGAGCCAGTTGTGGACGCCGCCCAAAACGATTTCTGAAGCAAAGATATCGGCAATCATGCCGTCCTCGAAGACGATATGCATTATGGAAAAGTCCTCGATGTCGTGGTAGTCCGCGCGAAGATGTCCCTTGTCCAGGAAATTCTTCAGCCGAGTCAGTGCGTGAGTTCTGCAGGAAATGGCCCTGGGGCGAATCGGCTTATTGTTTCTTGCTTTGCCTTCCACGCGCTTCAGATAAAGCGCCGCCGTTAAGGGATGACAGCCCTTGCCGATAGCCGAGCCGCCGCCGGAGAACTTCCAGAAGGCGTAGGTCGCGGCATGCGAACCCGAGTGTGCCTCTTCGCCGTGCATCCAGAGAATCTGCGCGCCGGTTTTTTCTATAATCTCCCGCTCTTTCTGAATCGAAGGTGCATAAACCCAGTTCTCAGCATAAAGAATCTTGCCCTGACTTTTCTGTTCGGCTGCGAGCATTCGCTCGATGCTCGCCAGGGCGTTATCGAGCGCATCTTGCTTGGCAAATGTGTCCCCGTTAAAATCGTCCGAACCGTCTCCGAAGTAGCCGGTAAGCGGCTTTTCCACGATGGCGAACTTGTCCCGCTGAAGGGCTGCAATCGCAATCGATTCGTGAACGACCGGCGGCGTGCAGACGTGGATTACGTCCACCTTGTCGAGCAACTCCTCCAGACTCTTACAAAACCGAATCCCCCGCTTCCTGGCATATTCTGAGCCTTGCTCGGTGTTGATATCGAACACTCCCTCGATTTCAGCGTTCGTGCCGTGTACCCTCCTTATGCATTCAAAATGAAATTTTGCGGCAAAGCCCGAACCAACAATGCCGGTACGAACGGTCTTCTTATCCATTCAGCGTCTCCTTTCTTCCTATTCAAAGTTTGTGAACTGTCTTAATAGCACTTCCGCTGTCCATCTTGTTGCCCTTGCTACTACCTCAGGACAGTCGCTATTCATCTTTTTCTTCACGTCCTTGCATAACACACTTCCATATTCTTTTTCAAATCGCTTGTAAACTTTCCGAATTAATTTATGGGATAAGCCGGTATCTCCAAATCCTTCCGCTCCACAAACCCAGCCAATCATCATTCCTGAACCTGTGAAGGCCCCGCAGCTTTGTAAACCGGTCGAAGTCGCTCCCCCATCCAGGCAACTGGCTGCTCTAAATAAAACCTTGTCTTCAGGAATAAAGCCAATAGACTTCTGCAGCGCGGACACACTACATCGACAGCATCCCTTATGTTTTTTCTCAAAGTCATATCCGAGCTTATACGCTTTCTCTATAATTTCCTTTCCCTTATCGCCGATATCGATTTGGTCATTCTCACCCAGCACCTTAAACTCAGGCTGACATCTCCCTTTGCCTTCGGCCCGCCCTGTTAACAAACTGCTGAACAAGCCTATCCCGGCCAATTGGAAAAGTTCACGTCTGTTTTTGAACAACCTGTTGCTCAGGTAT
>Ga0209636_10006968_pt1 | contig 11537 bp, 9 predicted proteins | sample DeeMarSWOR152_54_FD_187464 | JGI IMG/M metagenome (GOLD analysis project Ga0209636, IMG submission 187464) | Marine sediment microbial communities from White Oak River estuary, North Carolina - WOR-1-52-54 (SPAdes) (version 2) | ecosystem: Environmental > Aquatic > Marine > Intertidal zone >... | reverse complement strand
AACAAGGTATGTCCGAAGGGCGAATGCACCACCATATACATCAGCACAGCGGAAACAATGAAAAAGAGGAGTACAAAGTAATAGAAATGCGTGGCATTTCCAAGCTCCAAACCAATAAAGTTCAAAGCGGGTCTTGAAATTCCTGGAAGCCCATCGTCGCCCCCGGTCAACCCGCGCCATTTGAAGGCAATACCCCAGAGCATCATGGAGGATGCCAAGAGAATCATGAGGAAATAAACATCTTTACTCCTTAAAACGATAAGCCCCAGGATACATGCCATTACGGCTGCGGAAACCACACCTGCGGTTAATTCTATTCCGAAGTTACAACCGTGAAATACTTTCACATTGAGAAGGCCTACCACGTAAGCAGAGGTCCCCAGAAAAGCAGCATGCCCCAGTGACGGCAATCCTGTATAACCCTGAAGGATATCAAGGCTCATTGCAAAAATTGAAAAAATAAGTATTAACGTCAATAACCCTGTATGATAGGGCCTAAGAAATAGGGGAAGCAGGCCTAAAATAGCTACCAAAATTACCCCGATTATGTATAGTATGTATTTTTTCATTCTGAGCCAAAAAGTCCGCTGGGTTTTATTGCTAAAACAACGACCATGGCGGCAAATATGGTGAATACAGATAACTCCGGAAGGAGGCTTTTACCAAAAGAATCCACGAGACCAATAAAAAGCGCCCCCACTAAAGCCCCCCAGAGACTTCCCATACCGCCTATGATGATGACCACGAGAGCCAGGAGTAATATATCCATATCTAATCCCGTATACAATCCAATAAAAGGCGCCCCAATCACACCGGCAAAACCTGCCAACAGGGCCCCTAAACCAAACACCAACGTCTTTACGATGGAGATATTAATCCCAATGGCCTGGGTCATCTTTTCATCGTCTACGCCCGCTCGAACAATGGCACCATATTTGGTTCTTTCTTGAAACCACCATAAAAAGCCAAATACCATTGCTCCTATCACAATGACGGCAAGTCGATATTTTGGGTAGACAATGTTCCCTACACTGATAGAACCCCGGAGAATTTCGGGTTTGGAAATAAGCAAAGGAATTCCTCCCCAAATCCATCGACACACATCCGTGAAAATAAGAAGAATACCAAAAGTGATCAATACTTGAGCCAGCACATCCCTTGCAAAGCCTTGTTGGAGTATTGCCCTATAGGTAAATAGACCCAATAGGCTCGCAACCAAAAGTCCGCCTAAGCACCCCAGGAGAAAACTATGGGTGTGCTTAGCTATACTGAACCCTATGTAACCTCCAAATAGATAAAAAGAGCCATGAGCGAGATTGATGATGTCCATGACGCCCAAAACCAGGGTAAGTCCAGCGGCTGATAGAAAAAGAAGTATTCCGAAAACCAAACCATTGAGTATCTGTACGATAAAGAATTCCATCGGAGATTAACCCCTTATGAAAAGGTATACCCATCTGATCTTATGACAGTTGGCCCCTGAACCCTGCGTCATTTTAGTGAAGCTCCCCGCACCCAGCTGAAACGGGATCCCTGCCTGCGGCCCCGCGAACAGGATCCCTGCTTGCCGCAGGCAAGTTCGCTTCACTGCGACAGGCAGTTCCACTTCGTTCCCATAAGGCGTGGGGCAACCTGCTCTCCATCCTCCGCAGCCCGTCCTCCGCAGTACGCTGCTACGGAGGCTGGACAGGCTACTGCGGACACCGGCGGCCATAGCCTTTGGCGTCGGACGAGGACGGGCGCCGAAGTAACCCCTTCGGCTACGAAAAACGAGTCCACCAACGGCAAATGAAGCGCTCCCGCCAGGGGCATCCAGGCTCGGCTTTTCGAGAGAGCACAATCAATAGGCTAAATTTTGTCTTGATTTCTCGGATATGGGCAATTACAAAGCGCACGCAAAATAATGACGCAGGATTCAGGAAATAAAGTACTCAAACTACTTGTTCCACCATTTCCAGCAATCTGCCTGACTCACCTTTCCGAGCCTGTCGATGATAACATTAACCAGCTTCCCATCTCGTTTCTCTGTCTTCACCACGTAGTAATTGATGATCCTTTGGTTATATTGATCGAACTCAAGAGGACCTGAAGGCGTTACGACCCTGCTCGCTACCCTCTTTATCTCCTTGGCTACCCGTGGCGCGTCTTCGACCTCACCCTTCAAGGACTGTGCTGCTGCCACAATCATCTGGCCAGCGGTATAGCCATACTCGACATAACGATTAGGAGATTCGCCATATTTCTCCGTGTAGGCCTTAACGAAAGCACGGTTTTCAGGGGTATCCAAGGTCCAGGGATAATGAGTGCCCGCGATAATACCAATGGCGGCATCCCCCATGCTGTCTAAATAAGGATCATCGTTTATAACGCCGCCGCCATATAAAGGTATTCGTTTCTTTAGACCAAATTCTTGATACTGCTGAACAAACCGGACTGCATCCGTCCCAGCAAAAAAGGCAAAAAGAGCTTCCGCGCCTGCCGCATCCATTGCCGGTAAGAAGGAAGAAAAATCGATGGTGCCCAATTTAGGATAAACACCTTTAATCACTTTTCCGCCAGCTTCTTCAAAAGCGGCCTCAAAAGCTTCCATAGAATGGTGCCCTGCTGCATAATCAGAGCCCGCAATGACGACCTTGCGATGAGGGGTATTTTTAATCATCCACCCGCCCATCGGATAATTGCCCTGATCGGTCGTCTCTACGGTTCGAAAGATGTTTTCCCTAGCTTTTTCGGGGGATGTTAGCACCCTGGTAAAGGCACAGGGGATAATCAGAATGACGTTATTCTTGCTAATATAGTCGTGGATAGCCATGGCTACATGGCTCATCACTGGACCTACGATGAACTGTACGCCATTTTCCTCTACCAACCGCCTAACTTTGGTAAGGGCAACGGTAGGATTAACTTCGGCATCCTCCTTAAACACCTGGATTGATCGGCCACCTATCTCCTTTCCGACCTCGTCAAATGCGAACTCTACTCCCGTGGTGATACACTTCGATTGCATCGGAACGGGACCAGTATAGGAGACGAGTATACCCACCTTAATAGGCCCTTTCTCAACCGCCTGTGCGCTTGAAGCCGCCAGTAGAAAAAAGCTGATCAATAGTGTCAGGCAAATGAGTGTACCTCTTGTCTTTGTGATCTCCATAGTAAAACCCTCCTTTCTATGCTCTCATATGTTTCCACCGCCTTATCTCTCTCATCTTATGAGCATGCTCAGACATACCAACAGGATGGCCCCACCCAGTTAGCGAGACCTTTGAATTTCTCATAAAATGGTTGTACCGATCGGCTGTGGCACATTCTTGCCAAGGAATTGGCATGTAATCTCTTTTCTTTTGCCTGTTTTTTTGAAGAGTTTTTCTTAGATTCTCAGATCTCCCCATTTATATCACCATCTATCCCATTTTCTCTCTGTGGACACACCACCCCCTTTTGGTTTAGGTTGCTAAGATGATATTTGATACCCTGAATAGGTTAAATGCCATCTGTCTACAGAGGGTATCCCGGATATTTTTTACACTAGCGGTAACCCTCGCTCTGTAAGCACCATCGTGAAGATGACTCAACCCGAAGCACTGTTCGACGATGGAGCGCTTCTTGGCTACCTGCCTGTTTCTTGCTCTGTCACGATCAGTTACTGTGGCGCCAGTGGTATCCTTCCTCATGATCCCATCGGTAATCCCGGTGAGAGATAAAAAGTGTCTGTTTGGTCTTCCATAATACCGCTTATCTGCGGAAACCTTTTTGATAGGATCCTGAGTATGGGAACTCGCTCCCGCACAAGAGGGGAGATAGGTGCTTTCATGAACAGAGGCAGGGGTCATGGTGGTAGCCAGGATAAACCCATTCGTTGTATCGACTGAGGTATGCTCTTTGAGACCGTAGTGAGGTTTGTCATCCCTGACGGTCCAGTCTGATTCGGGATCTCGTGAGAATGTGAGGGGCTTCGCGTTTCTATCGAGCCTGCCTTCAGGGGTGGCCCTTTTTTCTTTGAGCTTTGTGAGTTCATCATTACTGACTGCCCTGCTGGCGGAGGTGATGAATCGGGCATCTATGGCGATTCCCTCATTGATTGTCAGAGCCTTGTGGGCAAACTGGAGCAGGAGCTCATGGTTGATTGCGATCATGGCCTCTCGAGGTAGTCTGCTTCTGAATCGTGAGAAGGGAGCGTGATCAGGGGAGGATAAGCATCGGCTCCCTCGTGGCTTTGGCCAATCGGATAGTATTCGTGTAACAGTGCCGCTCTGTTCTCCCGACCAACCGCCTTGTTGATCCGCTCCATCATCTCTACACTGCGATTATTCTCCATTGATCATAAGAGTGCTCCCTCAGCAAAACTGATGGTCTTATCGACCTTTTATGTCCCATATTTCCTCAAGCTCTACGGTGTATCTTGAAGGAAAATATGGCACAAAATAGCTCAATTAGCAAGTAATTTCAGATGGTTATTCTATTTTCGCAATGGTTTTTAACGGCATCTTCTCAAAGACTACTCGAGAAGATAAAAAGCTCTCTGTTGCCATCCTCTGTACAGTCTCCACTGACACGTTTCGGCAGGTTGTGCAAAGGTCTGTTAGCATTTTGCATGGATGTCTTCCGTGAACCGGCCCAAATTTGAAATAAACACCGATATTAGGTAAACGTTTCTACCGGCTTTCATCTTAAATGCTAACCGGGATACTTCCCTCCGGACATAAAGGTTTGCAAGATATTACCTTTCGTGATAGGCAAAGTCAAACACGAAGGATAATCCGCATTACGATACACCGTGATTCTAGATACGGATTGCCTCCTGAGACTCCCACTGCCGATCAGTTCCATGGGGTTTTTCGGTGCATCATCTACCGAGCTGATCTTCAGCCCAATCCGGGAACCGGCCTTGAACAAGTTGCCGGTCGCAACCAATGGGATGTCGAATTCATAGATCTCCCCAGGGGTCAAGGCTTCCGGTTTTCTATGCGGATGATAAGGTTCCCAGGGTTTAGAGCGTTTCACGTCGATTTCTCTGTGGGAACCCCGGAGCCACCCCTTAGTGAGTATCCTCTCATTCCCTTCAGGGTCGATTTCCAACAGCGAGACAATCCAGAATATCTCCGTGTCGGTGGCAGAGGCATACAATTTCAATGTGATAGGCCCGACAACCTCCGTGTTTTCCACCATCGGAGGGGTACAGTATTTCAAGGACCCGCGCATCCAGGGGGAATCCTCAAAGGAATCGCTGCCCTCATTGGGCCAGAATTCATGCTCGGAGAGAAGGCCGTCTTCATGGAGATAGAAGGGGGTCCATTTGGTTTCCGGCAAAGGCCACTGCTCTGCTTCCTTCCATTCATTGGTCCCCATGATAAAGAGTCGAATAGGGGGTTCATCCATAATCCCGGTTTCCATGCCTTTGAGCCAGTGATCGAACCATCGAACCGCTTCATGTTGAAGCTGGTATAGCGGTCGATCCAGATAGATGGGCGGGCCAATAATCATCTTCTTTGGTACATTGAGGTTCTCCCAGCTGCGAAAAGCAGCAGGAAGATGTAATCCGTAGTTGGCCCAACACGCACCGAGATATGCCGGTATTTTAATCTTATTATAGTCTGCAGTCCGTTCTTCCCAGTAGCCGTCATAAAGGGGATGAAGGAGGTTATTAATGATGAAAGGATTGGTTCCCGCCTCAGGGTTCCTTAAGACTTGAAGAATTTCCGGAATTCCTCTCAAGTCTTCATCTTGCAGCAACTCTGCTATGGTCTTCCGGTAACCTTCCTCTCCAAGGTCCTTTTTGCCATGGTTCGCCGGCCTGCAATTGGCGTAGATCAGCGAAGTCTGACTCCAACCTATTGGAAACATATAAGTCATGATGCCCCCACGATAGTACAGATCTCGATAAACATCAGTAACTCCCCAGGGGCAGAAGAGGGCTTTAAGAGAAGGCGGGTTTAATGCGGCCACTAAAAACTGAATCATAGCGAAGTAGGACACGCCGAACATGCCTACATTACCGTCACACCAGGGCTGAGCTGCCATCCACTCAATAACTTCATAAGCGTCCTGAACTTCTCTCTTCCCCATATTCTCCCATTCGCCTTCTGATTTCCCGGTTCCGCGTGCATTGCAAACCACGTGTACATATCCGCGACGGACAAAAAAGTTGGGATCGCCACTCTCCAGCGACGCATTGGTCCTTTCCTGCCCGGGATGTCGCCATTGGGCGGAGGATATGGCCGTAGGTGTTATTTGACTCGTTTGGCCCGATTGATGGTAGCAGTGCCAGCCTAAAATTGCCGGAAACTTCTCTTTGCTGTCAGGCCGAAAAACATCACAACTCAGCTTCACGCCATCTTTTATGGGAATCTTCACATCCTTTTCAGCAATAACTTTGTATTTTCTTGTTGAAGACCTCCATTTGGTGGTAAACATCGATCCGTTGTATTCTTCAAATGCCATTTTTTAGCCTCCTTTCTAAATGGTGGCATAGCGTTGACTACAACACGTTCTTGTTCATCTTAGATGCACCCCTTCAATACCTTTCCTCAGAAAATAGCTCATTATGTTAACCCTGATAATCCCCTGCGACTTTCGGAGCAGAGCGTAGATCCTGTTTTTGCGGAGCTGGTGGTTATATATATGCGGCAATAATACCTTCCATTCAGCGCCGATCATTTGTCCGCTCTTCGCTTGGACCCTTACCACTTCAGGGCGGTTTCCCGGGATACTTTCCCCCTGACATGTACGTCTGCAAGATATTACCTTTCGTGATAGGCAAAGTCAAACACGAAGGATACCAGCTCTTTTGTCAGATTCGCATTAATGCTCAAGAAACCGAGCTTCGCTCAGTAGGATTTTAGGAAATGCAGTTATGAACCTTATTCAGTATTGTATCCCTGCCTCTTTTGCATATTTCAAGACCCCTGGGTGAAAGGGCAGAGGAGAAATTACGGCCTCTTCTTTTGTAAGCAGTCGTATGTTGCCACCTGCTGGATGTACATACTTCAGAGTAGCTGTGTTCTCAACTATCGCTTTTGTAATCCGGTACACAAAATCCATGCTATCTTTTTTATTAAAATCTGCAGTTCCCACAACAGCTAAAGCAGGTATATCCTGGTCTTGCCCCTTATATTTTCTAGCTGGAATTGTGAAACTACTATATCTTTCTTTTTTTTGAGCTTCATCAAGCTTTTTTCTGTCTGCCGCAACAAGGACTACCTTTTCTCGAGCTGCTAGCGCATTTATCGCAGGAGAAGGCAGTGCAGAGTACTGTGTAAAAGCATCGATAATGCCGTCGATCAAAGCATCGACTGCTTCCGAGGGGTTAATATATTTGACTTTAACTTCTTTTATATCAATTCCATGCAGCTTCAATAAATCCTTACCCACAGCATAAGCGATACTGCCTGAGGTTCCCAGAGAAATTGTTTTCCCCTTCAAATCATAGATTGTTTTGATGCCAGTTTTTTCTCTGGTAGCTACATGATATACATAGGTTCCTATAAAAATACCTTTTTGAATGTCTTCAAAGGACCTATCGAAAGGTTTTTGCCCCAAATAGGCCTTACTATGAGATCGAATGTTTGACAATCCCAGATTTATCTTTCCAGTCCCAAGCAGTCTTAAGTTTTCCAGCGCACCCCCCGTTGTAATTGCTGTCGCTTTGAAGTCTTCCAAGTTCTTATTGATAACATCCGCCATTCCAACACCTAAAATATAAAAGGTCCCTCCAGGAGCAGCCGTTCCAATGGTCACAAATTTGACATCAGATGCGGAAGCCGAAAACGCAATAAAAGGTATTGATACAAGCGAGAGAATGCAGATAATATTTTTTATCATGGTTTTCATTTGTGGTCCTCCTTTCCTCTTCAGTGTTTTAATGTTTCAATAAACCCTAATCCGATTCAAAATACATAATTTCCGGGGGTTTGTTGGGCAAATTCAAATCCCCCCACTTGGCCGCAATTTTTTTATACACCTCCTTTCTTATGGCTGTTCTCTTGGCAAAGGTCTTTAAGTACCTGTGCTCTTTGCAGGCGTTAATCAGTGCCTTCGACCCGTAGGGCCGTATTTCGGGCGGGTTTTGGGTTGGATCCAGATAAGTCGACCAGGTATTCCTCAAGATATCGGTATCATCGACCGGATTGCATCTTGTTGACATCGCCCACATGACCTGATGGATATCCGTGGGATCGACATCTTCATCCACCGCAATGATCCATTTTGTATAATAAGCCCCACCCACACATTGTGCAGCGAGAGACAGGACCTGCGAGACATGTCCCGGATACCTTTGCTCGATGGACACCGCCACTATACCAAAGATCGCGTAAGGGTATTGATAAACCCCGGCAATCCCGGGAACACCCATATTATCCAGGTCATTCCAAATGCGGGCGGATCTTGCAATACAGGTCATTAGAGCACAGCCTGAATTGTGATCGGACATAAGAGCGGTCGATAGAATTGGATTATTTCTATAGTGTACACACTTTACATCTATGTAGGGTTGTGGACCCTCTGGATTTGCATAATACCCGGGAAATTCAGAGAATGGGCCTTCAGGAATTGTTTTACCAGGATAGGATAGTCCCTCAACGGCTATCTCTGCAAAGGCCGGTATCGGCAGATCAACAACGTCTCCTTTAACCACCGGATAGGGCTCGCCCATTATCCCGCCTGCAAATTCATATTCAGAAACATTTTTGGGAAAACTCTGACTCCCCACAAAATAGATAAGCGGGTCTATCCCAAAGGCGATGGCCACCTCACATGGTTTGCCCATCTTCCACCATCTTTCACGGTGCAAAAGGGCATCTTTACCGGGCGATACGTAGAAACCGAGCTGATTTTTACTCAAAATCATATTTCTATAAGTGCCTACATTGATATTCCCTGTTTCGGGATTTCGCGTGATAACAGCATCACATGTGCCGATATATCTCCCACCATCCAAAGGCATGGTCTTGGGAGCTGGGAATTGATATAAATTGATATCTTCCCCATGCTGAATGTTTTCACTCACTGGCGCTTTGTCAGAGGGAATTTCCACCGGCGGGATTCTTTGTTTTAATTTGTCCTTTAATAACCTGATAATCTCTGTTTTTGACATGCCCGTTGAGAGCCCTAACCCTAGGGCCACTCTGTCAATGCTGGGGCCTGGCATATTTGTTATCACGGAATAATTCTCATCGTAGCCTTTAATGTTTTCAAAAAGGAGTGTCGGTGCATCCTCTTGCCTTCCCACCATGTAAGTGATTGCACATAATTCTTCATCCCAATCAACCACATCCTTTATTCGGATTAATTCTCCCAAATCCTCTGCTTCCTTAATCCATACCCTTAAGTCCTTAAACCGGATTGAATGCATTACTAACCTCCTGCTTTTGGTTAAATTTAAATTGCTCCCTCTAACAGAGCTGAGAAAGGGCTTACACAACCCTCCTTGTTTTTTGCTATTAAATCTGAAATAATGCTTTCAAATTAAACTACTAGGTAGTCCAACTGTCAGAAAAGTTTATCTAACTCGACAGATTATGTCCTGGTGGTGAACCCAACAGACCTAAATTTCATGATAAATATGAAGATTAACAAAAAAAATCCTAAAGCGTCGGTGATTAATTCCCCATGAAGTGAAGTACCCCGCCCACAGGGCGGGGCATCTTAAAACAGTTCTAGTTGCTTCGGAGTCTTTTCTTGCTCACGATGATACTTAATATAATTCCTAATCACCTCTGTTGTCAGCTTATCCCCAACTGTTCGGGCAAACTATCCATCTTCCCAAAATTCTCCACCCGAAAGCTCTTTCTTTACTTCAGGATGTTCATGAAATATTACGCTGGCACTGATACTATTCAACATCCCTACCACCTTGGAGATACTATATCTGGGTGGATTCGACAGAAAGATATGAACATGGTCTTGTGCTATCTCAAGTCCGTCTTCCTCAAAATCGTTATTCTTGGATATCTCTTCAAATATCTCTTTTGCTCGATCTCTGATGTCGTCTCTCAGAATCCACTCTCCATATTTCGGAGTCCAAACCGAATGATATTTGGTGCCATAGACCGCATGCCTAGTCCTCTTCAGTTCCATACAATAAGTATGTCGCATTTTTCCCTGCCTTCAGCAGGAGAACTTTTCATCCCCGTTTACAAAACGGGTTATTTAAGTTCTGGGTTTGCATAAAATGAATAGGCTGCATCCAGCTCCCAAGATATGTATTCCTTTATTCATATTGGAAATAGCCTTTACAATTATCGAACCGAAATGATAATTTTCAATCTTTAAAGCTTAAGAAGCCTTCTTGCGTTTCCTTCATATATTCTCTGCCGTTCAGTGGCTGAAATAGGAAGGGCATCGATCACGTTAATAGTCTCTCGGATATAGCCGGGCCCTTTCTCAGGGTCAAAAGGCGAATCAGACCCGAATAATACGTGATCCACACCAAAAAACTTTAGACCGCAAATTGTCCCATCAAGGGATCCGAAAAGAGCAGTATCTGCATAAAACATCTTAAAATATTCCAGATGAGGCTTTTTTAATTTTTTCAGGATATGTGAATAATCCTCACCCGAGGTACGACTCCCTAACTGCAGCCAGCCCGGGCCAACCCGCCCCTCAAAATATGGGATCATTCCCCCCATGTGGTGCGTGATTATTTTTAGGCTGGGAAATTCATCAAAATAGAAACCAAATACTAGACGGGCCATAGCTGCGCTTGTCTCATATGGCCAACCAAATGTCCACCAGATTTCATATTTCGATTTATCCTCTGTGAGGTAGTCTGAGAAATTGACACCCCTTGAGGGATGAATCCAAATAGGGAGATCATACTCGACCATCTTCCTGAATAAGGGCTTGAATTCCGGTAGGTCCAATGGTTTACCCATTATATTGCTGGAAAACTCTATCCCCACAGCATTTAGATCCTTGATGGCCCTATCAATCTCTATCAAGGCTTTATCAGGATTATTCATAGGCATGGCTGCAACAAATCCGAGAAATCTGTCTGGATATTTGTTTACATATTCTGCCATCCCATCGTTAGCCACTCTGGCTATCTCAGGGGTCAAATCAGGACCAGCCCAAAGCTCCATTGGCGGACCGGGGAGACAGATTACTTGGATGTAGTCATCAAACTGATCCATCATACGAAATCGGGCCTCCAGGTCGAATAAAACAGGGACCTCACGTACACGCTTGCCCATATCCGATAAGTGAGGGGCCAATTTCATCATATAGTCGAAAAAAGCTTCAGGAAAAATGTGGTTGAAAATATCAATTCTCATTTGATCCTCCTATTTCTTTTAAATTTGAGAAGAAATTTCTAACACAAGTTATTTATATTAAATTTTAACGGAGTTAATCAAAGGTGCCGACCTGTTTCCGAGACAATGTCTCAATCTAGGGATTCATTGCAGTCTTTTTTGATTTTATCTCTTAAAGGTTCAACGAGTGCTTGACGATCCGAAGTATCTTTGCGGTCCTGCTTGGTATTAAGGCAGAGATTGTAGTGAGTGCCATTAATAGAGTCCTCTTTTGACCTTAAGGGGCAC
>Ga0209636_10006967_pt1 | contig 11538 bp, 10 predicted proteins | sample DeeMarSWOR152_54_FD_187464 | JGI IMG/M metagenome (GOLD analysis project Ga0209636, IMG submission 187464) | Marine sediment microbial communities from White Oak River estuary, North Carolina - WOR-1-52-54 (SPAdes) (version 2) | ecosystem: Environmental > Aquatic > Marine > Intertidal zone >... | reverse complement strand
GTCTTCATATGAAACTTGGTCTCGATTGTTGAGGCTATCCTCAATATCTTGCGGTTTTTTCGATCCTTATAGACATTAATTACATCGCTCCGAATATCCGTGCAATCCATCCCCTCGCCGCATGCCTTCCTCACACAAATGGCACAATTCATCCCCCAACTCCCTTACAGACATTATCTTCGTCCTAAAACATTTTTATGTTAACACCTTAGCCTTAAGATGGCAATCATTTTCTCGGACTGCCATCAAAGGGTCCATCAATCCCCCCGCTGGCTGTTGCCTCAAATCCTCTTTCGGTCAGTGAAGGGATGTTTTACGAATCCTCCAAGGCTCGTTCAAGTGAGTTTGATGCGTTGGCAATAGACCCTCTATTCAATCTAAGGTAAAGGTGGTAGCGAAATTTGTCAGATAATTAGGGATACTTTTCATATTCGAGGACGAGGAATCCTTTCCTCTTTTCATAGAACTAGATAAGAATATCCTTTTTTTTCAATAGATTATGAATCATTTTTAAATTGTGGCATAGTATTTGCTAAAAAATAAACGAGGTTTTAAACTTTACATAATTCCTCTTTCAGTGTAAAAAGCTATGAGAAAATTCATTCTCCTCCTTATGATATTTCTCCTGTTTTCCGCATGCGCGCCCTCTCCGTGGAATAGGACCAATTCGTTACTGCCTCCGATGCTAGATGGGTTGTACGACAACAATCCCATTCTGGTCAACCAGCGGGTTATGGAGATCGAAAGGATTATTGACTCCGTCTATTTCCTCCACACCGATACCGAATTCAAGCTGGAGGATGGAGAGGTCATCACCGAAGAACTAGAAGGCGCCGGCGTATTGATCTTCGACAGGTATATCCTCACCGTTAGCCACGCCGTCTCCCAAGATATCCTTCAGGTGCAAATGCTCACCCCCATGGGAATACAGAGCATAGACGTGCCTGCAGAAAAATTGAGTGAACATACCTATCTCAAGCTCAACGGGAGCCGTATCAGCCTGGAAAGGGTTGTGAATGGCAAAGATGACGATATTGCCATCTTCAAAGTGCCGGATGGTCTCCAGCTCAACTCCTTCCCCTATAAAATCGGCAATAGCGATGAACTCCAGGTGGGCAACTTCCTCTACGTCATCGGAAATCCCATGAATTACGGGATCAATGTAAGGGAGGGGATTGTCAGTTCAATGATGGCCCCCGAGGCCATTGCCGCCATCTTGCCCCGGTTTGAAAATGCCTTCATGATTTCCAATGGCGTGAACCCCGGTGACAGTGGAACCCCGGTCATCGCCATCCGCGATGGACAATATGAGCTTGTGGGCCTATCCCAGGGGATCTTCACCAATGCCCAGAACTTGAGCTGGGCCATCAAGATCAACCCCATTATAAATAAGCTGAAGCAACGGAAGGATAAAGTCTCCGAAGGCATACACCAAGAGGGTCAACCCACATCCGACCCAGTCTAACCCCCTTTGGACAATAAATTCAAATCTCGTAACGTAATTAACTCCGTGAGTTTATAGCAGTACTTCCCGTGAGAAATTTCGGATTTTTTCGGCTTCCCGGTAGATCATTACCTCTCATTTCAGGCGAAATCGCTTAACGCTCCACCTGCCGATTTTCGCACTGAAACCGAAGGCCCTCAGGTTAGTTATTGCAGCCCCCACATTGCCCTCGGCTTCAACAGTTACCATCGACTCCCCCACCTCCAATTTCTCCTCATCCCAGTGGTCGACAAGAGCACTGAATCCGAGCACCCGGAGGTTTGTAACCACAATCGCCACATGTCCCCCATATTTGCTCTGGAGAACCCGCTCACCAGAGATGAGATCTTTCGTCACCCACCGATTCCCCACGCCCGAAAAGGCCAAAAGCTCCCGTTCCCTCACTAAAAGGTATACCTCCTCCTCTACCACGAAATCCGAGGAAGCGACCCCCAGGGGTAAACAAATCAGTGTTATCAAGACCAATAGCGCCAGAACGTCCTTTTTAATCATCATTTGTACCCCCTCCCAAGAGACGAACCATCCAGCTGACCACGAACAGCAATATTCCGGAAAGGCTCATTCCCATCAGGCCGAAATGTGAATAGCCCATCCATTTACCGAAAATGGCCATTCCTCCCCCCCCGATTATGGCAGCCATTGCCCCTGAGGGGTGGAGTCGAAGCCATTTCCCGTAAAACCCAAAAATCACGGGCAAGACTAAACCGGAGGAATAGATGGTATAGCCCAGGGACAACGCCTTAATAACTCCTTTCAGCTTCACGGCGATTCCAAGGGAAAGGAGTCCAATCAGCACGATGAATGCCCGGGAGATGAATAGGAGATGCTCATCCCTTATGCTGCCCTTTACACATGGTTTGATAATATCGGCCGAGATAATCGTGCTCGTTGTTAGCAGACACGTATCCGCCGATGACATCACGGCAGAAAGTAGCCCTGCGATGACCAGAGCGTTGATCCCCATGGGGAGGACATCCCTGATCACCATAGGAAAGGCCCCTTCGGGGGAGATCCCTGGGGCAATCGCCTTGGCCGACATTCCGATAAGGGTAATGGAGAAGGCCAAGGGGATCATGATCAGGGCTGTAATGGCCGTCGCATTCTTTGCCACCCCCTCATTTCGTGCGCAAAAAAGCCTCGAATAGATATCGGGGCCCACTACATAGGTGGAGCCAACCATGAGCAAAAGCGTGACCACATAGGTCCAATTGCCATAGGTATTTATGGGGAAGGAGAAATAGGAGGTACCTAGGTTGAACCGCAAGGATTCAAAACCACCCGCCTTTCCTATGCTCAGTGGGAGGCAGATGAGAATACCCAGGAGCAAGATGGCCGACTGGATGGCGTCGGTGCGAAGGATAGAATATTGTCCTCCTGACAGGGTGTAAATGATAAAGACAACGGCCGAGAGAAAGATCATCATATCCAAGTATCCCGGGATGAGGACATTGAGGATCTTGCCCGCCGCAACCATTTGACCCGCGATGATACCGAGCCATGCGATGGATATAATGATCGAGGCCACCAATTTCACGCCGGAGTCATACTGATCTCCGAGGAGTTCAGGCAGGGTATAAAAGGCATATCTCCGAACCCGTTGAGCCAGGGAAAAGGCCAGGATCGCGAGTCCTACTACCCCTACCAATAACCACCATGCACCTACGAGCCCCTTTTCAAAACCCAGCCCGGCCATGCCGATGGTGCTGGACCCCCCCACAATGGTGGCCATGAGGGATCCAGCGACCAAAAGGGTACTTCCCCTGCGATCGGCCACGAAGAAACTCTCCGTTCCTCTGATCCGCCTGGAGCTCATAACGCCGATCAAGATCATCACAATGAAAAAACAAGAGACAATGGCCAAATTCACCGGATTCCCCCCTCCCCTTATGGGCGTCTTGGAATTACCTTTCCCGTGCTCAAGACCTCCTTCACCGAGGCCAGCGATTCTAAAAACCTAAAAAAGGAATTCCCCTGGTTTCGAGAAAAAACCGTTGTCCCTGAGCGTACATTCATCATTTTATTCCGCAGCACGTAAAATCGGCCGGAAGGGGCAAGTATTCCCCGCCGTTCGGCTGAGCCCTTCGGTCTGCCCTCGGCCATGAGCTCAGGCCGAATGGAGCTCAGGGTCGAAGACTTACGTCGAAGCCTGAGAACCCCGAAACGATCACCTCACGAAGTAGTGAAACGAACTTGAGAATGGTTAAGAATGCTTTTCAGAGAGCGAGAGGGAATGTGGGCAATAGTCCTCAACCATTCAATCCTAGTAAAAGCGCTGTAGTTATGAAATTCATACCTCTGGCCCTCTGAAGATAGTAAACAAGGTCCTCCCAAACTGCCGCACTCCAGCACCGCATAGCCGTAGCACCTGGAGCATACGTGATTGGGAGCCTTAAGGCTTTATGATTAAGGAGGGTTCTTCCTCCGCTTTCTCCTGTTTCTCCGCCAAGACGCGGTACATGGATATAATCACCAGTTGGAGCAAAAAGGGGTTGGGGCGAAACGAACTGATCTCCTTTTCCAAATCGAGGGCTGCTGCAAGGCAACACCTGGCTTCATCGCTACGATTGAGTTTGAAAAGGATGTATGCCATCTCCTCGAGCCTCCTCTTGTAGAGGAGCCTGCGCTCGGTGGGGAAGAGTTCTCCGAGGGCCCGCTGGTATATTCCCTGAAGCCATTCTTCCTTTTGTTTAGGATTGAGTAAGATTCGGCTCTCCTCCGCTTCACTCACGGCCCTCACGTAAGGCTCAACCTCTTTTGGTTCCAGCATCCAGTTGATACTATCCTCCTTTGCAAGGAGGTTCTTAGAGTCGGCAAGGAAACGATCATTCCCCTTAATCTCATCCTGATCTAGAAATTGGTAGATCAGGGGGCCGTGAATCTCATCGCCTATGTCGCTGATCTCCTTTTTCGCCATAAGGAAATCCTGTGGCGGGGTCTTCTCCATTTTCTCGGTGAGGGCATATGCCTCTTCCAACAGGAAGCGTCCATATGCCGGTGGAATCTCCACAATGGGGAATTTAACCCTCTCCCTCAAATTCCCTAAAAATACATGAAAGGTCTTCCTTGTCATTTCATGCCGGTGGAAATTTACGAGGCCTTCAATATCACTTACCAAGGCCTCAAGGGTATGGAGGCCTCTAGGAATCCTGGGAAGCATCAGAATGATGAGACGATTGCCCAAGTAGTCTATCCCACTCATAAAGCCTTTGGATTGACTACTCGGAATGGGTCGAATCACCGGAACTCCCCTCTCCCTTTCCTTCGTATCATCGATGGATATTCCCTTCTGTTTCAACCGGTAAAGAGATTTTTTTATGGCCTTGAGCAAGGCCTTACTCCGGCAAGAAGTCTTCATCTCCATTAAGATCATCGCAGTAGCCCTAGAGGGGATCCTTGCCAGGCCCTCCGCAATAGCTGTATCCAATTCGGCCGACTTTCCCAAAAATTGTGATATAAACTCAAAAGAACGCTGCGGATCCTCTTCCTGCCTTTGATACAAGCTGATCCTATCGATGATGGTTTGTACGGCCTGAAGGGTCTCATCGGTATAGGAAACGCTTTTAGCCTTCTTCTTTTTTTCCTTCCTTCTTCCCATAGGGCAAAAAAATCCCTCTAGTCTTTTTGATTTACCCATTATTTTAACGTAAAATCCATTATGCTTGTCAACGGGGTCCCTTGAAATCACGAAACCACTGGAAAAGGAGCTCTGAGCGCGAAAATATACGGTTCTGTAGTCATGCGCCCTTGCGGTGTATTGAGTGTATGGTTAAGATGGTCGAAAAAATAGTGTGAGAAGCGAACAGCTAAGTTTCCAGGAAGCTTATGCTCCTGCCCCTTAGGAAAGACCGATGGAGAAACAAGGGATAAGGGAGGAGGTATGGAGGAGAATGGCCCAGGGGGGTCTTCATGGGGATCCATATGGAAGGATTCCCCCCTTTCAGGGTCAGAATAAGGCCGCCGAAAGACTACGGCGAACGACCCTCTATAAAGAGAGCCTGATCGTCATGGTGCCCCCTGATCGGCCCCAACTTCAGGTGAGGATCAATCTCCTCCAGGATCGTAAGAGGTTGATCATGGCTACACCGGGTCTTCGGGATGGGTTTTATGAAATACCTGGCAACCGAATACCTCCTTCCCTCTGGGCTAAAGCCGTCAGCAGCACTGGAGTGACCCGATATGGGAGGAAACTGGCAACCACAGTGGGTAAAATCGGCCATTTCGACCTCCTGGTAACGGGTGCCGTTGCCGTCAGCCTCCAAGGAGATCGAATCGGAAAGGGAACGGGATATTTCGATCTAGAGTATATGATTTTACGGGAGATTGGCTCAGTGGAGGAGAGAACTCCGATCATTGCCGTCGTTGATGACCTTCAGGTCTTCGAAGAGCTCCCCTGGGAGGAAAAGGATGTATCGATAAATCTCATCCTTACCCCCACCACATCCATCCCGGTCCATCATCCTCGCCCCAGACCAAAGGGGGTAGATTGGCTTTCCCTCCAATCTCGTCAAATGAGGGGAATGCGTCCATTGCGGGAACTCGAAGAACCGTGATAGTGGTTAGCTTTAAGGTGCCTTTTTGAATATCCCCCTCTTTTTGAATATCCCCCTAAAGAGGCCCTTCAGGTTTGGGTGAACCGGATAACGCAATGCTTCGGCAATCTTGCAATGCCTCCAAGCGAGATCATAATGAGCCATGGTCGAATAGAGAATTGCCAGGTTGTTGTGGGCTTTTGCATGGTTGGGCTTGATCTGAATCGCCTTCTTATATTCGGAGATGGCCTCATGGAAAAGGCCCATCCTCCTGTAGGTGGTTCCAAGATTGAAATGCACCCCCGCAATGCCTGAAAAGAGGGATACGATCTTCTTCCACTCGGAGATGGCCTTTTCAAATTCGCCGGCATTGAAATACGCGATGGCCACGCTATGGTGGGCCTCTATCAGATTAGGTCCCTTTGCTAAAGCCATCATCAGCTTGATGAATCCATCTCCATACCCTCTTTTTTTACCAGAGGCCAACCCCAGGTTAATATGAGCCATGGCGTAATTCGGATTAATGCCGATGGCCTTTTTATACTCCACGATGGCCTCATCCAACATGCCCTTCTTTTCGTACGCAAAACCAAGGATATTGTGAGTCTCCGCCCGATGGGGGTTCAACTCCAGGGCCTTCTCCCATTCATGTATTGCGCTTTCGAGCATCCCCTTATCGAAATATTCGATGCCCAAAATCAAATTCCGATTTTCCGACAATTCCTTGCCTCCGGGCTCATCCAAGGGAACCGATCTCCACTCCCCTCACCTGCTTTCTGAATTCCTCGCTTTCCTCGATGAGCCGACCGATATTAGATTCATCGATGAATTTCACCCTGGGGAAGTCCTCATCGGGAATGGATTGAAGACGGATCTTTACCTCTTCCTCCACATCTCTCTCTTCGATGGAGGACCGGCTCCACCTCTCGGCCAATGCCAATACCCTGTCCCTTCCCCCTTTATAAAAGGATGAGGCCAACAGTGAAAGCACAACGGTATCCTTAGAGATGCAGCAGATGTCCGCCGATCGAAGAGCGTAACCATTCCCATTAAAGGAGACAGCTACTCCGCCACCATCCCTTACTAGATTGAAGGCCTGGACATCGGTAATGCTGTCTCCAATATAGATAACGTCGGCAAGCCCACTTTTAGTCCTCTTCAGACTATCCAATATCGCATTGGCCTTTTCAACTCCCCCTACGGGGTTCACTTCTTTGAAAACCCTTCCTATTTCCATTTCGGCAATCTCTTCCCACAAGATGTGGTGCAATCGTCTCACTGTCCCCTGATCTTCAGGAGATAAATCCTCGATGCCCATGGCCTCGTCTCCCCAGTTGATCATCTTCATTCGGGCAATCTCGGAGGCAAACGCCCTCAGGCGTTCCTCCTCCCCTTTTCCCAGCAGATACGCATCAATGTCTACCCTCGTGCAGTATACGTTATCCATGGGAAACTTAACTACGGTACAAAGAGCCTGCAAATAGGGTTCATAGCTCGTGCTGACGATGAAGGAGGGCATCAATCGATTGACAAACTGCAATGTCTCCACCGCCCCCTGGACCAAAAGGATATTCCCCCCGGAATAATTCACCATCTCCGCGGTGGTCATTCCATGGGCCTTTAAGAATGGCAGAATGAGCTTTAGGGTATCTCCTGCCTTATAGCCGGGCATCTTTTCAACGTCGGCGAGAAAATCGTCGTATTTGCTGATCAGGGAGAAAAACTGTCCTCCATCCGGGATAAACGAGGCAGCAAGTTCCATGGCATTATCGTTCTTTGAGATGGGGCCCTCACAATCGGTATTAAATTGCCTCATTTTCACATCCTCTCCTACATCGATTCCATTCTAATTGAGACGAAATGAGAAAATGTGCCTCATCATTCAACTGCCGCATCGCTCCATTCCCCCTCATTATTCTGATTTCATTTCCCTCAAATACCCTTCTATTTCATTATTCAGGAGGATCGACCCAGCTTCTTCTCCCGTTTCGTTTACTACCTTCCCCTCCATAACCCTTACTCTCCCCTCGGCTAAGGCCTTTAAGGTAAAAATTATCAGGGGAATCTCTCTCCTCACCCCCTGCCGCCGGATCTCCATGAAAAGTGGATTCTCCTCCCCTTTTTCCTCGATTACATCGGCCATGCTTTCTTTCATCAACCTCCTTTCCAGATCATCCCAAAGAGGATCAAAGTCCTTACCACGAATGGGAAAGGTGCAATACGTGATGGGTGGCCCTTCATCTAATGCATCTGTAACCAGGTGCATCATTACCCCCGTTTCGGAGGCCTTATATCGAATCAGTTGCCAGATAACCTCCTGCCAAGTCCCCCTAGGTCCACCCGGTTGAGCGGGATGGAGGTTAATCATAATATGGCGCTTGCACATCTCCGGGCTTACGATCAACATGTAACCCGCCAATACGATGACCTCTGTTCTATACTTTTGCACTCTGTTCATCACTTCCTCGTGGTATTTGGTACGCCATATATCCAATGAAGCCAGCCGTAGGTGTGGATCAAATTCAGAACTGGAGAGGAAGATCACCTTTAGGTCCAGCATCTTGGCCAGTTCGATGAACCGGTCGCTCTCAAGGGCCTCTCCGGGTCGCCTACTGCAAAACACATAGCCAATCCTCCCCGGAATTACCCCATTGGAGATGCTCTCATAAACCCTCTGCAATAACTCCCTTGCCGCCTCATCACGCCCCGTCGAAAACCATCCTATTGTATAATTCATCTTTTTTTATTCCTCCATTAAGTGAAAAAAATCGATCAAATCCTCCTCTACCGGGTAACAATCCCTTCCAAATCCGGTCAGGCTTTTACCAGCAACTTTCGTGGCGAAGAGGGCGCAAACCTTCAAGGGTTTGCCCAGGATCATGCCCGCCAAGAATCCGGCATTATATACATCGCCGGCCCCGGTATTATCCACGACATCGACCTCTTCGGCTGCTACCCTAAGGGCTTCTTCACGGGATAAGACATAGGACCCCTCTTTTCCCCTTTTACAGACTACAACATCGGGACCACAATTCAACAAGTTCCTACACCCTTGCTCATAATCCATCGATGTAAGGAGTGTTACCTCCCGATCAGTAACGAAGAGTACCGAACACTTCTTGATGAAGGGCTCTATCTCCTTTGATCCCCTTCTGGCATATATCTCCCCCGGGTCAAAGCTCATTTCCCCCTGGGGGGAGAGATACTCGATTGCCGCTTTTTGGGCCTGCATGGGTAACTTCCCTCCAAAGGAGGTCATGTGTAAAAGCCGGGTCTGAGAAAAAAGCCCTCCGTCAATCTCATCGACGCAAAGGGTGTCGTTGGCATTAGGCTGTAGGAAAATGGATCGATCTTGAGATTTGTCCAAAACTATCAAACAAACGCCACTCTTATCGTCCCTCCTTATCCAGCGGGTATCCACCTTCTCCGCCTCTAAGGAATGGACCAGGAAATCACCATCCTCGCCCTTTCCCACCTTGCCGATAAATGCCGTATTGAACCCCATTCTCGAAAGGGCGAAGATCGTATTCGCCGCGGACCCGCCACCGCTTCTTCCTTTGAATCTGCCGTGCCGATGCAGTAAGCTTAAGAGGTGTTGAAACTCCTCATCACTTCCTTGAATCTCCCTTCCGGCCTCCAATCGGACTTTCCCGAAATTGACACGACCGAAGAAATCCACCTCATAGAAGAGGTCGATATTTAGGGCCCCGAATCCAACCACATCCTTCATACAATCGTCAAATCCTAACAATAGCATTACAGATAAAACAAACCCCTTGGAATTTCAAGGGAAAAGTTATTGCCTGAGATAGAAAAATCCCATCATGATGTGGATCTTCCTGCATTCATGCTGAAACTCCAGGAAATCATTGATTGAAGCCCCCTTTTTTTTATGGTTAAATAAATTGAACTCCTGGGTTTTCCCCTCATGAGCCTCCCGCTTGGAGGGCCTACGCACCGGAGGGAATGTTGGAATACTGGAATGATGGAATGATGTGCATGGCAAAATCTCATGATCCGATAAAAACCTCTACATTCTATACGTTATAGAATTTCCGAAGAGTTTAACCTATTATACGCCGAACCTGGAAAGCCGAAAAAGAGCGAGAGGGAATCGTATGAAAGGGTATCCTGGGTGATGAAGACAGATAGCCGCAACAATTTCAATATCCATGGTATCATCGGCTTCGGAGTCCTGATTTTCGCAGAGATCATGATGATCAGGAGGGTTGAGCCCTTCGTCTCGTGGTTCTACTGTTTCGCATGGTGGTCGTATATCCTTATCTGCGACAGCCTTATTTATAAAATGAAGGGAAACTCCCTCCTGATGAGCCGTACCAAGGAATTTTTCCTCATGATGCCCTGGTCCCTCGCCGTATGGCTTTTCTTCGAACTGGTAAACCTCTCTCTGAAAAACTGGTATTACATTAATCTGCCCAGAGATCTCCTTCCGAGATGGATTGGCTATATGGTCGCCTACTCCACGGTGCTCCCCGGGATTTTCGAGACCACGGAGTTGCTCGGTAGTATCGGCCTCTATAAGGGGGTTTCTGTAACCTCGATTCCCCGGAGCCGAAAGTGGTATATCCCCTTCTGGATCGTGGGCGGGGCATTCCTCATCCTCCCCATCACCGTTCCTCGCTATAGCTTCCCCCTCATCTGGTTATCTCTTTTCTTTCTCTTGGAACCCATCAACCACCACTTTGGGGGGAAATCGCTGATGCGGGATTGGGAGCGGGGCGATCCATCGAAATTCCTCCTTCTCCTTACGGGCGGATTGGCCTGTGGTCTCCTGTGGGAATTCTGGAACTTTTGGGCTCTGTCCAAATGGGTATATACCGTCCCCTTCTTCGACGAAATAAAGGGATTCGAGATGCCCTTTCTGGGATTCCTCGGCTTTCTTCCCTTTGCCGTTGAGTGTTATATAATCTATAACTTCATTTCACTCTTCAGGCATAAAAGAGGCTGGGAGCGGGATCAGTACGCCCTCAACCTCAAAAAAAGGACAACACCCGTGGCTATCACGCTCAGCGTTTTGGGACTGGCCCTCTTCTACCCGGTCGTTTTTCATTCCATTGACATGAGTACGGTCAATTCCTATATCGCCAGGGTTTCAGACCTGAACCTGATTGAACCCGGATATCAGGAAAAGCTCGAGGAAATGGACATTCACATGATTAATGATCTCTTCCAGAAAATTAAGGAGCTCAAGGGGAGGAAGGAATTAGGAGAAAAACTGGGAATCTCCGACGAACAAATCTCAGATTGGGCCAAATGGTCTCAGCTGATTCAGCTGAAGGGCATGGGCGTTAAGAACTTCCTCCTGCTGAGGGAGGTCGGTGTAGATGATGTCCAAACCCTGGCCCGGCAGGATCCCTTGAACCTCTATGATAAGCTCGTCCGCGCAAACGAGCACAATCGCATCACGTCCCAACCCCTCGATGTGGCCAAGGTTAAGGTCTGGATCAGGGCTGCTAAAAAGACAGAGCATCTCCTTTAGGAGAT